>Ga0182740_1001389_pt1 | contig 16555 bp, 13 predicted proteins | sample eDN5th37CKraftBY_FD_128872 | JGI IMG/M metagenome (GOLD analysis project Ga0182740, IMG submission 128872) | Enriched backyard soil microbial communities from Emeryville, California, USA - eDNA 5th pass 37_C Kraft BY (version 2) (version 2) | ecosystem: Environmental > Terrestrial > Soil >...
CTACGCGCTGCGCGACAACCAGCTGGCCTGGCAGCAGCAGGCCGACGGCACCTATGCGCGGGTGCGCAACCGGCGCGAGGCCTACGACGTGCAGGAAGCGCTGATCCAGCGCCTGGGGCAGGGCGGCTGAGCCGGTCCGCCGCCGCCGGCCGCCTCCGGGCGGCCATTTTGTTTTGAAATATCCAGTTTCCTATGGATAAATTCAAACTGGGTATGTGACTGTCACTATCCTGTCATTTTGGGCTTCTAAGATGCAATCGTTGGCCGAGACAGGCGCCTTGAAAGCCTGCCGGAATTCCTCAACGAGCACAGAAGGAACCCTGATGTTCAAACGTGTCTTCAAACAGATTTCGATCGGCGCCGCGCTGAGCGCAGCCGTCTTCGCCGCCCAGGCCGCCGATGTGACCGGCGCGGGCGCGTCGTTCCCGTACCCCATCTACGCCAAGTGGGCCTCCGACTACAAGGCCGCCACCAACAACGCCGTCAATTACCAGTCCATCGGTTCGGGCGGCGGCCAGCAGCAGATCAAGGCCAAGACGGTCGATTTCGGCGCCTCGGACGACCCGCTCAAGGCCGAAGACCTGGAGAAGAACGGCCTGCTGCAGTTCCCGGCCGTGATCGGCGGCACCGTGCCGGTGATCAACGTCGACGGCATCGCGCCGGGCCAGCTGAAGCTGTCGGGCGCCGTGCTGGCCGACATCTTCCTGGGCAAGGTCAAGAAATGGGACGACGCCGCCATCAAGGCGCTCAACCCCGATCTGAAGCTGCCCTCGGCCGATATCGTGGTGGTGCACCGCTCGGATGGTTCGGGCACGACCTTCGGCTGGACCAACTACCTGTCGAAAGTGTCGCCCGCCTGGAAAGAGCAAGTGGGCGAGGGCAAGGCCGTCAAGTGGCCCACCGGCCAGGGCGGCAAGGGCAACGAAGGCGTGGCCGCCTACGTGGGCCAGCTGAAGAATTCGATCGGCTACGTCGAGTACGCCTACGCCAAGCAGAACAAGCTGGCCTGGACGCAACTGCAGAACAAGGACGGCAAGTTCGTCCAGCCCGAGCAGAAGGCGTTTGCCGCCGCGGCCGCCAACGCCGACTGGAAGAGCGCGCCCGGCATGGGCGTGGTGCTGACCAACGAGCCGGGCGCCGATTCCTGGCCCGTGACCGCCGCCACCTTCATCCTGGTGCACAAGAACCAGGACAAGCCGGTCCAGGGCCGCGCGGTGCTGGAATTCTTCGACTGGGCATTCAAGAACGGCGCCAAGTCGGCCGAAGCGCTGGACTACGTGCCGCTGCCCGAGGCCGTGACCAAGGAAATCCGCGCCGCCTGGGGTGAAGTCAAGGGCGCCGACGGCAAGGCCGTGTGGCAGTAAGCCCGTATCGGCCAGGGCGCTGCGCGCCCTGGCCGGACCAGTGAACGGCGAGCGATCGCCGTCCTGTCTTCGCGGGGCGCCGGGCGCCCCGCCATTGCGCCGACCCCTGGCCCTATCTCAAGGAAAGCCTGTCCATGAGCGCGGTAATGGATAATAGTGTGCCGCTGCCGTCCTCCACGGCCGATTCGACCACTACCGGCACGCCTTCGCCTATGAAGCAAAACAATAACGCGCTGATGGATGCGCTGTTCAAGAACCTCACCCGGATCTTCGCCTTCCTGGTGTTCATCCTGCTGGCCGCCATCATGATCTCGCTGATCTATGGCAGCCGCGAATCGCTGGCCAAGTATGGCCTGTCGTTCCTGTGGCTGAACGACTGGGACCCGGTCCAGCAGAACTACGGCGCGGTCGTCCCCATCATCGGCACGCTGCTGACCTCGTTCATCGCCTTGCTGATCGCCGTGCCGGTGTCGTTCGGCATCGCCATCTTCCTGACCGAGCTGGCGCCCACCTGGCTGCGCCGCCCGCTGGGCACCGCCGTCGAGATGCTGGCGGCCATCCCGTCCATCATCTACGGCATGTGGGGCCTGTTCGTCTTCGTGCCGGTATTCCAGCAATACGTGCAGCCCGCGCTGATCGCCACGCTGGGCAGCGTGCCCATCATCGGCGGCCTGTTCGCCGGCCCGCCGTTCGGCATCGGCATCTTCACCGCCGGCCTGATCCTGTCGATCATGATCATCCCGTTCATCGCCGCCGTCATGCGCGACGTGTTCGAACTGGTGCCCCCCATGCTCAAGGAGTCCGCGTACGGCCTGGGCAGCACCACCTGGGAAGTCATGTGGCGCGTCGTGCTGCCCTTCACCAAGTCGGGCGTCATCGGCGGCATCATGCTGGGCCTGGGCCGCGCCCTGGGCGAGACCATGGCGGTGACCTTCGTGATCGGCAACGCCTTCCGCTGGTCGGGCTCGCTGTTCTCGCCGGGCAACTCGATCGCCTCGGCGCTGGCCAACGAATTCAACGAAGCAGGCGGCATCCAGAAATCGGCGCTGCTCGAACTGGGCCTGATCCTGTTCCTGATCACCACCATCGTGCTGGCTTTCTCGAAAATGCTGCTGGTGCGCCTGTCCAGGGCCGAAGGCCGCCAGGCCTGATGCACGAGCAAGGATAACTACATGGCTCAATCGGCTATCTCCATGAACAACGGCGTCTACCGGCGCCGCCACCTGGTCAACAAGATCATGTTGACCATCTCGCTGGGCGCGCTGCTGTTCGGCCTGTTCTGGCTGTTCTGGATCATCGCGACCCTGCTGGTCAAGGGCGCGCCCGCGCTGTCGTTCACCCTGTTCACGGAAATCACGCCCCCGCCCGGGCAGGCCGGCGGCCTGCTCAACGCCGTGGTGGGCAGCGTGCTGATGGCCGGCGTGGGCACCCTGATCGGCACGCCGGTCGGCATCCTGGCCGGCACCTACCTGGCCGAGTACGGCCAGCGCGGCTGGCTGGCGCCGGCCACGCGCTTTCTCAACGACGTGCTGCTGTCGGCGCCTTCCATCATCATCGGCCTGTTCATCTATGCCGTGTACGTGGCCCAGGTCGGCCACTACTCGGGCTGGGCCGGCGCGCTGGCGCTGTCCATCCTGGTGATCCCGGTGGTGGTGCGCACCACCGACAACATGCTGCTGCTGGTGCCCAACAGCCTGCGCGAGGCCACCGCCGCGCTGGGTTGCCCCAAGTGGCGCATGATCACCCTGGTGTGCTATCGCGCCGCCAAGACCGGCATCATCACCGGCGTGCTGCTGGCGATCGCCCGCATCTCGGGCGAGACCGCGCCGCTGCTGTTCACGGCGCTGTCCAACCAGTTCATGTCGCTGAACATGAACGCGCCCATGGCCAACCTGCCGGTCGTCATCTACCAGTACGCCGCCAGCCCCTTCAAAGACTGGAACAACCTGGCCTGGGCCGGCGCCACGCTCATCACGCTGCTGGTGCTGGGCATCAACATCCTGGCCCGCAACCTGTTCCGCAAATCGTGATCGCCGCCGCCGGCGCCCGCGGGGCGCCGGCCATAGGAAGCAAAATGGAAAACACCGCTCCCAAAGCCAAGCTGGAAGTCAAGAACCTGAATTTCTACTACGGCAAGTTCCATGCGATCCGCAATGTGAACATGTCGATCCGCGAGAACAAGGTCACCGCCTTCATCGGTCCGTCGGGCTGCGGCAAGTCGACGCTGCTGCGCACCTTCAACCGCATGTTCGAGCTGTACCCCGGCCAGCGCGCCGAGGGCGAGATCCTGCTCGACGGCGAAAACCTGTTGACGTCCAAGACCGATATTTCGCTGATCCGCGCCAAGGTCGGCATGGTGTTCCAGAAGCCCACGCCGTTTCCCATGAGCATCTACGACAACATCGCCTTCGGCGTGCGCCTGTTCGAGCGGCTCAGCAAGGGCGAGATGGACGAGCGCGTCGAGTGGGCGCTGAGCAAGGCGGCGCTGTGGAACGAAGTGAAGGACAAGCTGCATCAGAGCGGCAACAGCCTGTCGGGCGGCCAGCAGCAGCGCCTGTGCATCGCGCGCGGCGTGGCCATCAAGCCCGAAGTGCTGCTGCTCGACGAACCCTGCTCGGCGCTGGACCCGATCTCCACCGCCAAGATCGAGGAACTGATCGCCGAACTCAAGCACGAGTACACGGTGGTGATCGTCACGCACAACATGCAGCAGGCGGCGCGCTGCTCCGACTACACCGCCTACATGTACCTGGGCGAGCTGATGGAGTACGGCGCTACCGACCAGATCTTCGTCAAGCCGGCGCGCAAAGAGACGGAAGATTACATCACCGGCCGCTTCGGCTGAGGCCGGCCGGCGGGCCGATTCTGGTATAGTTGCGATCCTTCGGGGCGTAGCGCAGCCTGGTAGCGCATCTGCTTTGGGAGCAGAGGGTCGTGAGTTCGAATCCCACCGCCCCGACCAATAAAATCAAAGGGTTAGCTCAATGTCGTTGAGCTAACCCTTTTTGTTTGCTGGGCATATGGGACAACATATGGGACAACGAACTTGTAGTTGGCGGTGAGCAAGTTCAGGCGGCATCAAGGCAAGGATGTGCACTCGGTGGCAATAGCCCATCTCGGGACTTGCCGGGTCTCTGCTTGATTGGGGGGGGCGGGCAGCTCGCCGCACTTTAGGCTCATCAGGCCGATTGGGTGGGCTCTGGGGACTGTTGCGCTTGGGGCAGGCCAAACTCCTTCATCTGAGGCTGTGTGTGCTGGGGCAGCAAAGCGAGAGTTCCGAGCCCAGGTCGCAGAGCATCGGCGGCACCACGCAACAGTTGAATCGTTACGACCCCTCGGCCCTTCCATCCTCGCGGCGTTATTCGTTAGCGGAGCAAATGCCGAGCTGTGCTGTGGACCGGTCTTCCGCGGTTGCACTTTTAAAGCGTCGCGGCCTGTACTCTGCATGTGCTGTGTGCATTGCACTGAGACCATACTGCACACCTCAGTGTCAAATGCGCTCTGAGCTGCGCTGAGAGAAATCAAAGTCGACGGTCTATCCGACCCGAACTGCGGAGACTTGGCCTAGTACGGGAATGAGGGGATAGGGCATCCTTTAACCTAGTACTGATACGAGGGGGGCCTTTTCGACAATGGAAGTAGGAGCTGCCAGCGCAATGTCTGAATGGCTGCGACAGGGACACGGAGTCTTTCAGGCGGCTAACAGATTATTTCGCTGAGTCGACCCCGGGCTGGCCGCGATCCCGCGTATGAGGCGCTGAAACTTGTTCGCAGGTCCGTAGATTTCACCCCGCCGCAACCGTCCGCACTTGTGAATCGTGGGGGGGGCGGCCTTGGCGGATCCTGCTGCACCGAAGGAGGGTGGGGCGCGATTAATGCTCAGAAACACGGACCGTGGGTCGCAGCAAAAAGGTCGGCAATGGCTGGACCAAGCGCGGTTCATGTCGCGGAGGAGTTTGTGGCTTGAATTGCCGACAGGGTATTTGAGTATATCGGCCTGGCACCTAGTTCCCAGTCAAAAGAGTCCGGCTCGTGGCGTTGCAAAAATAACTCCCACCTTGAGACGCCGGCGCCGGACAGTTGCCACCCCTAGTCACGCACGTCTGGAACATCATCAACCGTCGATCGTTCCAGCTTCACTGACGGTGGGCGAGGGGCGGGGTGGCTGTCCAGTTGTGGACCATCGAACAGATCCGGAGTGCTTGGCTGGCGTAGAGATCAAGTGTTGACGCCATCAGTCAAAGCCCTTTTCAAACACCCTATCAAAATCCCTATCAAATATTCCGACTGTGCGGGGAATCTTGGCGCCCCGGTGGGCATCGATTCTTGCCATGGACAAAAGGGAAGGCTGGCTCGGCGGTTTCACGTTCTAGCGAGCGAAATCGTTGGATTGTGCAATACAGGACTCTGGCCACACCCTCCGACTTGCCCACTTTCTTTTGCACGGCGCCAACAGTCTTCTAGACCCTGCAAGGCAAAAACTCGGAGATTCGACTCACGTTTCAGAAACAGAGCGCGAGACCGCGCAGAACGCGCTCTGGGCTGCAATGACTCTAAAGTGGCTGCTACCCGTCACCCGAGGTGTTTCGGCCGCTCATGCGGGCTGTGGACGCGTCTAAGCACCATCACTGCATCTACGAGGGCGTCCCATCTGGAATTGGTCCGGCCTGTTGTGGCTTATCAGGTCAGACAGCGGCGCAGACGCTGTTGACACTGGCGTAGCCAGTAAAAGATTTGGGATTGGGAATGGGATTGGGATTGGTAGCTTTGCATCCGGTTTGCACTGGGTTCGAAAGTAAAACCTGGCCATAACCTGCTGGGTTTCCGCTACAGGCCCCCAGTTTCCCTCGCTTCGTGGGTATTTCTCCTATGAGGATGGCCATGGATGCTGTGTCAGCGGCGCTCATGGACCTCAAGATCTGAGCAACTGTGCTGGGGCACAGCGCGCTCCTTTACGCCGTGTTTCAGAACCAAATTGGTCGAGTGCCGCTCTAGGTTTTGATGTGGGAACCGGCGGTTAACCAAGTAGGAACCCAGCAGGATCCCAGCGGGTTTCCTGTTACGAACGATGTTGCGTTGCGCTGCGGATTCTCAGTTCATATCCGGCGGTGATTGCTATCATCAGGCGTACCGATAGGGCTGTGTTTGTGGAGAAAAGCGTATGGACTTGGGTACTACGGTGATGCTCGGAGTACTTGTAGCTGTTATCGCATTCGGCCTTTGGGTCGCGAATAACATCGCTCGTTCCGAAGGGCGCAACAAAGAAGACCATCAGACCTGAAGCGGCAATAATTCGGAGTAGGTCTCAAAAATTAGGCTGGCTTGTTATGTTTTTTGAAGTAACAATTGGTCATCTAGTTCATTCCGGGAGGGGGACGTGGCCGATTTCTTCATTGAACATAGCCACATGCTGGCTTTGAAACCCATTAGCAGTCCGAACTCGGGTTTTAGGCCAGGCCAGTTGGGCGCTCTTCATTCTGTGGCGGCCCACTTTTCGGTCTACGACGAGCCGGCCATAGTGTCTTTGCCGACTGGATATGGGAAGACTGCCGTGATCATGGCGCTTCCTTTTTTGTTGGGCTCAAACCGTGTGCTGGTGGTGGAACCCACGGATGTGCTGAGACGACAGACCTCGGCCCACTTCGGTGAACTGTCGACGCTACGCAAGCTCAAGGTCTTACCGGCGGAGGCAGGAAATCCTCATGTACATCCACAGAAGGGCAGGCCATTGAGCGCCGATGAATGGCTTGCCTTTCAAACTTTCGATGTGGTCGTGTCCACGCCAGCGAGCACCTCGCCGGTCCTGGAGCCCGTAAGTCCCGCAGATCTATTCGATTTGATTATCTTTGACGAGGCGCACCATGCTCCAGCAGACACTTGGAGTGCGTATCTCGGTCACTACTCCCGCGCCAAGTTTGTCTTCTTGACGGCTACTCCATTCAGGCGCGATAAAAAGGCAATTCCGGGTCGTCTGGCATATAGCTATCCAGTTTCCAAGGCGTCTCGCGAACAAGCGTTTGGGAGTGTCTCCTTTCGTCCAGCGCCTGTGCATAACGATCACGATGAGGACGAGGTGGACCTTGCCATCGCAAGGGTGGCGATTGCACAGTTGCGGGAAGATCAGGCGCAAGGATTCGACCATCGACTGTTTGCGCGAGCATCCTCGATATCCGCTGCTAGGAAGCTGACGGGGATTTACGCCGGGCTGGGGGCGAGGGTAGAAGCGATCGACAGCGGAATTTCCAAACGGAGGCAGGAGCAACTGGAGGTCTCCTTGCTCCAGGGGGAGCTGGAGGGAATAGTCTGCGTTGACATGTTCGGGGAGGGCTATGACTTTCCAAAGCTGAAGATCGCAGCACTCCATGCGCCGCACCGCTCCCTGGTTCCAACGATACAGTTCATAGGGCGGTTCGCGCGAACAAACGATGAACGCACGGGAAACGCTACTTTGGTGTCGACTGTGAGTCGTCTGCAGGATGCCACTGCACGGCTCTTTCAAGAGGGAGTGGACATCGCTTCCCTTATCGACGAAGAGGCGAGGCGACAGCTCGCCGAAGGGGCTGCCGATGAATCGATCTTGGAGATCTTGAAGCCGAAGAGCCAGACAGTCTCTGACTACGATGCCGTGTCGCCAATGTCGTTTGAGCTATATGCCCATGCTCGAATCTTTCAGTGCGACGAGGCCCCGGACTTCACTTTGTTTGAGGCATTGATAGGGCGACGGCTTCACTTGGCTAAGCAGTGGATCTCGGATGATGGATTGATCACACTGCTTTTGACCGTCGACAATGAGCCGCCGAACTGGGCGACTGCTGACGTACTTGTAAATGTACGACACGACGTTTTCCTGCTGGCCTACAACGCTGCTACGCGATTGTGCTTCATTGGCTCCACTCGTAGAACAGATCGCTTATATATCGCACTAATGCAGGTCGTGGCCAAGGATCACCATAGGCCTTTGAGCTTCGAGGAGACCATCCGTGCGCGCGCCGGCCTCACGGATATGCGCTTCTACGCTGTTGGCTTGCGTAACACGGCCGTAAATTCGCAAGCAGAATCCTATCGCATGCTAACTGGACCTCGTGCTGAGCGAGCGGTCACGCCGGGCGATGGGCGCGCCTACGTACAAGGACATTACTTTGGGAGTGGATTGGAAGATGGCGAGCGTGAAACCATCGGAGCAAGCAGTAACTCGCGTATATGGAGCAACCAACGTCTCTCCGTATCGCAATACCTCGAGTGGATATCGAAGCTGAACAATCGCCTGAATGGCGACGAAACGCTAGCAGAGTCTCAGCTAGATCTCGTCCAGCATTCGCGGACGTTGCGGCGAATCCCAGATGTTGTTATTGGTGGAAGTTGGTCGCGCAATGCCTACAAGCAGGCGCATCGGTTGAGATATCGACGTGTTGGGCAGCAGCAGTGGCTCTATCGCCAAATCACTGATCTAGAGCTCTCGTCATTCGCCTCAGGACCTGATGGCCTGGATTTCGAAATCGTCTCGGACTCAGATGCGGTGCCCTACCGCATGTCTTTAGCCGGGGGCGCATTGTTTCGACAGCACGGCGCTGGTTGGGAAGTCGAAATATCTAGCACGCACGATGACTGGTTGGATTTTGACCAGTGGCTTTCTATGCATCCTCCAATCTTTTACGCAGCCGACAAGTCATCGTTCGAAGGGATGAACTGCTACCCGCCTCCGAAGCTGGCCAGCAATCGGCTTCTTGATGAGGACGTCGAGAACCCTGGGTGGGATGGCTGTGAGATCGGTAGAGAGTTTGACGCCGATAATCCCGAACGAATGACCGTCCACAGACATTTGGAATTGTGGATCACGGCGAAGGAAAATCTCGAGGTCCTCGTTTATGACCACAGGACTGGGGAGGCCGCCGACTACATCGCGGTCACACGAGAAGAAGACGACAGAGTCCTCGTGAGTCTGTATCACTGCAAGGGAGCTGGGGGCGAACCAAATGGTGCCCGTGTTGACGACGTCTACGAAGTCACCTGCCAGCTACTAAAGTCAGTTGTTTATTGCGAATCCCGTGTGTTGGTCGAGCATGTGGAGCATCGGATAAATGAAAGGCGGCATAGGCGTCCGTCAGTCTTCAAGGTCGGCAATCTTGCAATGTTGCAAGAGATCTTGCTGAACCGGAGCGCGGACAAAGTCAGTTTCGCCATCTATGGCGTGCAGCCGGGGATTTCGAAAGGACAGATTGATGCCCACCTCGCTGATCTTATGGCCTTCAGTATTGACTACGTGAAAAGAGGGGGCGCGGCCGTTGGGAAGTGGTTGGTGAATGCATAGCCGAGACTTCCATCAGGTGAGGCCGCGTTTGGCACGGGAGACTTAAGGGCGTGGGCGCAACACTGAAGTGGTTTCTGAACAAACTTGGACAACTGCTCGCAACGCGTCGAAGGTGGCCCAGATGCAACAAATGTACTGGGAGAGCTTTGCCGTGCTTCGCGGTGCCGATGACCAGGCGGACCAGCGGCTCTCCGCTTCGCACACTGAATAAAACCTGTCGAGGAGTGCGGCGGCTGGTCCAGGTTCGGCTCTGTGGGCGATCTTATTCCGTACCGTATTGAGTTGCTCCGCAGCAACCCAGCATGCGCCCTCATTAAAGTGTCCGGCGATTGCTCTTGCCAAGCACAAGGCATTGGAGAATGTGAGCTTCGCTTCGTCAAAGTAGCGAGGGTTGGCGACTGACGAACGGGTGATGGCGCGCAGTTGTTCCTCGACTAGCAGGTGGCCTTTCAGTATTACTGTGAGTTCGTCCGCTGTTGGAGGAACGAGTCGAAAAAATCGTTCGTCATTTTCCGCAAAATCGGCTTTATGGTCGGCAGGACTCTTCACGGGGGCGCTCGCATGAGATATAGGGGCGCGACGAGGTTAGCGCGCAGTAGAGGGGAGGAGCAATCTCGGCTTTGGCAGGGAATACCTTATCTCTTGCCAGGCGGAATTCACCAGCCCGAACTTTCACCTGATGTCGGTGGTCTCGGCTCCGAGCGAGGTACGGTCGTACCTGGGAAAGTTGCGTACCGTACATTCCTTCATGTAGGTACGGTAACGAGGCGAATCGATCTCCTCTTGCCCAGCGGCGGCTTTTGGTCGGCAAATGCCTATGAGGCCCGCCATTCTTTGTGGCGTGGGTGGGTGATGATGGGAAGCGGAATCGACGTTGCGGCAGCACCTGACGGCCCGGACGCACGCGACCCGGCGCCGCGCCGTCTTGCTGTCGAAATTCATCCAACTTGGGATTTACGTCATCCAGTTTGGGAATCGAGAATTTTCGATATACAAGCACTGGCGCGGCTTCCGGCCAGGTTTTCCTTCTGAAGGTCTGATTTCGCGGTGCGATTGCAGGGGGGGAGCCCCCTACCCCTGTGGGTCTCGGCCGGCGTGAAGCCACGGCTATTGATTTGACGGTGATGCCGTCCCCTCGCATGCTGAATGTCGGCAGCTCAGCAGGGTGCCCAGCCCGCTATGGGTTGCTCGAGAGCCGGAATCTCTTACGGCTTCACCGAGGTAATGGCACAGAGAGATTGTGTGACTTGCCGATCCGGTGAAGATCCATCGGTCGGCGGAGTAAGAACCATCTGCACCCCGCCTTTAACAGTGTTCACGGTATACGGTCTATGACGCAACCCGCGCACTTGCAGCGAAGTCGTGCTAGCTTGCTCACGATGATTCTGCATGATGCCGTTACGCACGAACTCTGTCGACGGGGTCTCAAGCCGGTCGGCAACGCTTAAAATTCCGCCAGGACGAAGTACAATTTCCGCCAAATCGTATACCTGGTTTTGAACAAAAATCCGATATTGCCAATTCTCGGAAATTTCCCTTGCTGCCACTACGGCGCTGTGTCCGCGATACTGGTGCGTTCCCACCATCCAGCAGACCACTGCATCGAATTGCTCGTGCTTGCTAAGCCAAGCACTCAATTTCGCATCTTCCAGTGCGTCCCCCTCGATGAGCACGCAATCGACGTTTTCAACCGCACCGATATCGCTATAAGCGGTGTCATATGTAAAGTGGTGCGCGGGCCCCAATGCCTTTGGAGTACCACGTAGCACCACTTGCACGCGGTACCCGGCTTGTTCCAATCTTTCACGAGCCAATTCGATGCAATGAGGGTTCTCTTCGACAGCCGTCACCGTGTGCCCCATGGCAAGCAAGGTGAGCGTCGAATGGCCTGCACCGCAGCCAATCTCCAGTACGCTGCGAAACTCTTCTAGGTCGGCGGCAAGCCATTCGTAGTCGCCTCCCTGTTGATGTGCGGAAGCGCTAACCGCCCACTTCTCCGCGTACTCCCTCTGCAACTTCTCTAGTTCCTGAAGCTGAATGCTCCCGTGACTGATCTGCTCGCTATTTGTTTTCATTAAGCATTGCTCCCTCTGTGTCTCTGCCAGGATGGCAGTGTTGTGAGGATTCCAAGTGGCCAACCGTATTCGTGGTCCGGACGCTAGGGGTCGATGAACAGACGACCGCAACGGGCCGGAAGGCGCCAATCGTGTCTGGCCGCTCTCGACCCAAAGCGGAAGTTTGCGCCGCCCAGAAAATTGTCCGCTTTACATCGGATCGCGGCCATTGACCGAATTGTTGATAACTTGACGTGCTGACCTATGAACTCTTCGCGGGCGCTGATTAACTGTCCGTTCTTTATGCTTCGGTAGTCTTAAACAGTAGTTCCCGCGCCGCGTAATCAATGCGAAAAGCGTGCGGCCCTGCGAGCGCCCGTTCCAGCTCTTCACCCGTTGCCGGTCCCCCGTTGAGCTTCACGGTCCAGAAATACGGATCGAAATATTTCAGTTCGACACCGTCCTGCTCTGAGTCGTCGCGCTCAAGTATTTCGTCGCCAGTTGGTCGATAGATGAAAGTCGTTTTGTATGCCTCCTCACCCATTCTTTTGAAGCGCATAGCGAGCGTGTCCGAAGCTTCATGGATATGCTCCTCGCCTATAGCAAGCGCAGGTGGGTTGGCCGTTAGTTCGGAAATATCTGGTTCCGAAGGTGGAGGTGCTGACGGCGGCTTGTGAGCTGCAAACAGTTCATGAACGTCATCCCTCGTCGCAACGAGGAGCGTAGCTGTCATGCTTAGGCAAAGCGCAGAATAACTCTCTTCCGAAGGGCTCGGCAGTCCGCGGCCACGGTCATCTCCAGTGTGCCCGATGCGATAGAACGACATGGGCAGTGCGTGGACATGACTCGAAAACAGCACATAGATCCAACGGAAGGTTCTTAGATCAATACCTGCTCGCGCTGCAATAACTTCCATCGGAAAGATATACGCGGTCTGACCATGGAGCAGGCGCTTGTGGTGCTTTTTGTCGATGGTGGCTAAGAATGGACTCTCGAGTAAGCGTGCTCGAAGATCTTCGGCAACTGCGCGCAGGGCTTCTACTTCATCTGAATTCTCGAGAGCCTCGAACATGCGGATTCGAGAGGTGCAATCATGAAGGTTGAATAAATTCCAGCGAAACCTCCATTCATCCTCTGGGCATTGGTCCACGCACAGATAATAAAAAGCGACGCGCAGCTCGATGATTGTGCGAGCGATGCCCGTCATCGAGCTGTAGTCCCAGTGCTCAATTTTCTTATCAGCCCAAGGCGTGTGCGGCGCCAGCACAAGAAGGCTAACGCACTTGGTAATCATGAGCGTGAATAGAACTGACGCGTAAAAATGTTGGTTCGTAGGTGAAGGAATGCCTCCATAGGAACGAGAAACAAACATGCACTCACGGACAATCTCATCGAGCATCCGCAGACGCTCGAGATAGGATTCTGACGGTTCGGGACCGAGCGCGCCCCGGTCGACTATCTCCTCTAGATTCGAGGTGCTTACTTTGTCCGGCGTCAAATTGTCCGCTTGCTGATGCAGATCGTGGTTCATTCTGTCGTTCCCAATAATGGCCGCGTCATTCGTTCGACCGAGCTCGTGAGGTGAAAGAGATGGGGTATTAGACCGATCTAGGGGGAGCATCTAGATCAACGAAAGCAGTTCGTAAACGACTCAATCAAAGCTGGATGTTCGACGCCATCTGAAGTCTCGTTCGGATTGCCCAAATTTTTCGGAGCTTTAGCGGCGGCTTCTGCCCGGTGAGTTTGCCCTTGTTCCATAGCACACGACGGCCAACGGTGACATTCGCGGATTTCATGACAATCTCCTTTCGAGTAAAGGGAGATTGAGTGTGCACCTACGGAGGGTCACTATCCCGACCCAAAGCAGACAACCATTCATACTCAAGGTAAGCGACGCCTAGGCAGGCGGGTAGCAACACCGGCCATGGCCAGCTGCGCCTGTTCGACCACTCAATTTAGCTTGATATTCAAAGGCGACTAGGCTTCAAAATGGCAACTCATCGTCGAATTTTGAGTTCGGTTCATCTTGTGTTGCTCCGTTAGGAAGCGGGAGGCTGCTCACAACGTACAGACTCAGGATGTCTTCGCGGTCCATGAATAAAATTTGACTGCGCTTGGATGCGTCAAGCTTTCCGCCTATCCAATTCCTCGCTTGTTTTGTAATTTCTCCGCCTGCAATAATAAAGGCGTGATCAACCAGCACCTTCTTGCTCGTCTCTGGGTCGAATATCTCGTGACCTAGCATCATGAGGGCTTGATTGTGAATCTCTGCCACATTCGCGTTTGATCCTTTGCTCACCCCAGACGAATCCAGCTTGCCCTTTTTCACTTGCAGGCCAAAATACAAAACATGCTGGGTGGGAAGGATGTAGCGCATCCACACATCCTTGCCATACTCCAAGGCCTTATCCTTGTGTCCAGCTGATGTAATTCGGTGGTAACCAAGCTGCCTGAAGAGCGGAAGAAGTATTTCCTCAATTAGTTCGTCCTCTGAGCACATATCGAGATAGGTGCTGAGTTGCTCCCTGCGCCTAACTTCATTTGGCGTATACGGGCGATGAGGATTGCTAGCTATAGAAAGCGTTTTGGTTCCGATGTGCCTCACATACAACTGATTGTCCTCGCCATAGAACGCTTCAAACCCTTCCCTCTCTAGGGGCATGTTGAGCGTTTCCAGCGCTAGTTTTCTGCCAGGGTCGTCGTCTTCCGCGTCGGACTTCTGCATGAGCACCCGCAAGAGGTTCATGAACCGATCCGGCAAGGCGTTTGGCGCCGACTGTGGCTCATTAAGCAGCTCAGCCAAACGATCTGAAGTCCAGGCCCATCGAGTTGATCCATCGTGTATAAAGTCTAAGTCACATTCTTCAAAGAACTGGGTGATGTACGAGCTAGACCGATAAGGAAAGTATTGTGCGTCACCAATCACCATTTCCGCGATCGCGCGCAAGTTTCTATTCTTAAATTTCATATCGAACCTTCTTGTCTTCCGGTTTCAAAATTCCCCAGCGCTTAACGTCTAAGCTAAGCCGCGCGAAGCAGCAGCGGCTTAGATAAACTATTATGTCGACGCTGCGCCATGCTTGAGCCACTCGCCGTTGCTAATTAGTGTTGTGCCGTGAATCCTCGATGAGCTGCAGCCATCAATGCTGTGCAGAATGGCCTTTACGCTTTGGTGGAGTGCTGGATGCAGCCACGGGCTGAGGGTTATCCTTTGGATCGCCTGCAAGTTGATCGGTAGTTCAAAAGATGCTCGTTCCTCACGCGACTGCCAGAGCAAGCGCACCTCACTTTCTTGGGAGTATGGATAGCGTTTGAGGAAAGGCAAGCGATGCCGATCAATAGGAGTGCTATGGATATCGCTGATCTTTACGTACTCTACTTCTTTCATCTGCAGATCGGGAACTCCAGAAATAGAGGATTGGAGATGCTGCTCATCAAATGTGATGCGAACACCAGAAGATGTTGGAGCAAAGACGCGCCAGTGGTGATACGTCTCCGAGGCGCGTGTAAAGCAGAGCGCGAGCACCGACTTGAGCTCGCATTTTTCCCGGTATAGAGTGACGAAGCTCGAGTCATTCTTGTCATCCCAGCACATGGGATTTAAAAGGGTGAGCTGCTTATTTTTAAGTATGTGGATCAGCGACGGGAGGTCCGTATACCTAGATAAACTAATTTTACCCACGCGATAGCCCCTGCAAGATAAAAAAGGACAATGTGTCACAGACTAAAGATCATCGGATAAGCATCTTAAATCCATTAATCCCTATTGGACTGAGATTACTTACTTGGACCGGGGAAACGGAAAAATATTGCATAAATGAATTGGCCGCTAGCCGTCGTTGCCTTCGGCTGCTTCTGGCAGGCAAGCGACCGCTCGCCGGCCAGAATGCATCAAACCTCTGTTTGTTCAGCCATCTCAAGGGCATCGTCGACCTCGATGCCAAGGTAGCGAACTGTGCTTTCCAGCTTCGTATGCCCGAGCAGCAGCTGTACAGCGCGAAGATTCTTCGTCCGGCGGTAGATTAGCGAGGCTTTTGTACGGCGCATAGTGTGGGTTCCATATGCGGTATCGTCGAGGCCAATCGATGCGACCCAGCGATGCACAATCCGGGAGTACTGCCGCGTCGACAGGTGCGGCGACGTATGCAACCGGCTCGGAAACAGAAAATCCGCCGCCTTTAGTCCTCGCGCCTCGATCCATGCTTCAAGGCTCTCACGGGTTTGGTCCGTAATCTCGAATTGGACCGGACGCTGGGTCTTCTGTTGCATGACGGTAGCTCTCGCGGCTACGTGGCTTCCATGACGGATGTCCTGGACCTGCAATCGCGTGAGATCGCACGCTCGAAGCTTGCTATCAATTGCGAGATTGAACATCGCGAGTTCCCGAGTGTTCGAAGCCATCTGAAGTCTCATTCGAATTGCCCAGATTTCTCGGAGCTTTAGGGGCGGCTTCTGCCCGGTGAGCTTTCCCTTGTTCCATGGCACACGAAGGTCAATGGGGGCATACGTGGATTCCATGACAATCTCCTTTTGAGTAAAGGGAGATTTAGTGTGCTCCTACGGAGGGGCGCTATCCGACCCACAGCAGCCCTCTGTGCGGTCAGGGAGTACAGATCGAAAGCCGAGGCCATCGGTGGCTGAATCGCTTGGAATTCACACGGTGCATAAACGTTGAGACGCTCGCCCGGCGAGGGTTGTGCCGAACTCGCAGTTCAAACAGGTCATTCAATCCGTACGGCGCTATGACCTTCAATGATTCATCACCGTCCAGGTAAATGCCAACGCAGGTGGCGAACTCTGGCCAAGTGGCCAGCCCATCGTCCAAAGAC
>Ga0182740_1001391_pt1 | contig 16525 bp, 33 predicted proteins | sample eDN5th37CKraftBY_FD_128872 | JGI IMG/M metagenome (GOLD analysis project Ga0182740, IMG submission 128872) | Enriched backyard soil microbial communities from Emeryville, California, USA - eDNA 5th pass 37_C Kraft BY (version 2) (version 2) | ecosystem: Environmental > Terrestrial > Soil >...
ACTGGCTTCGCGTGAAGTGGGTCAGCTCGTCGAAGCCGATATAGGGGATCTGCGTACCCTGCCAGTCGAGCTTGTTGGTCTCGTACTCCATGTGGGCGAACTTGATCTTCGGCCCGGCCGGGAACTCCCAGGTCAGCCGCGATTCCTTTGGAACGCCACCAGCATGCGGGTAAAGCTGCATAGCGGTATCCCAGAGCCCACCTTCATTGGTGATCTGAGGGGTGATGCGGCGGAAGATGACTCCGCCAAATCCCGGGACGTGGGTGTGGCGGATAGGCTCGAGCAAGAGTACCCAGGATTTGCCGGCGCCGGCAGCGCCTCCGCCGATGACGATATCAGCCGCGGACGACAGAAAAGCCTCCTGGAAACCTTCCTGAGGCTTAATCTGCAGCGGTTTCAGTTGTGGGGTCAGGGTCTCGGCCATTGGCGGGTAGATAGATAACGGCTGGATTTGAGAGCTCAGCACCATCCTTTCCGGTCAATTCCTGGCGGCTGGCGAACTCGTCACGCTTCTTCGCCTTGAGGTACTCCATCGCCATCTTCGGATCGGTGGTAATGGCTTTGACTACGGTCTGCCGAGCAAGCATGATCGGTTTTTCCTTCAACGCTTCTTTCCGCTCCACAAACTCCGGATGGGCGGTCTGGTAGTCGTAGAGCGTGGACATGGCGATACCGGCGTAAAACGTGGCTTCCCGGTCACTGGCGCCGATCGAGAATGCATCCTCCAATTTTCGGATAACGTCAGCGGTCATGACCGATGGCCGACCGACCTTGGTCTTCGCAGTGGATTTGGTCGTTGTGGATGCCATCAGCGGCACTCCACGTCCGCCCCACAATCAGGACAGGTGTGATACCGCGGCTGGGGCGTCTTCTCTTGTTCAGCGTCCACGTCTGGGCCGAACTTCTTCAGCAGAGCCTCGAGGTCGATCGGATCGCCGAGGTCGACCTTGTAGTCGTCGAGTGCGATGTCAGGGGTGTTGGTCACCAGCTCAGCCAGCATCTGGTCGTCGTAGCGGCCCGCGGCGTCGTTCGCTGACAACGCATATTCGAGCTTCGTCTTCTCATCAGGAGCGCGAACTACTGTTACCCAGACCTTCTCAACACCCATGTCTTGGAACGCCTTCAAGCGCATGTTCCCAGAAAGGACTGTATAGCTCTCATCGACCACCAAGGGGACATAGACCCCGAGCGACTTGATTTGCCGCTTCAGGCGCTCAAAATCCTGGGTCCGGATAGTTCTTGGGTTCTTGTCCCAATTGCTAAGAAGTCTGATAGAGACTTCTTCCCTTCTAACGATTCGTTCATTTTCCATAGCATGTAATCTCCATACGCAATATCTAACTCTATATTCTCTAGCCCCATCAACCGGTCACGCTTACGAGATTTGCAGGCCTTGCACATCGGCTGGATATTCCACTCGTCGTTATCGCCACCGCGGCTGATAGGTATCTGATGGTCCACCGTCAACTTACTAAACGGAAATACGTCCCTGCACAGCTGGCACCGATAGTCCATGTACCAGCACACCCACTTCCAGTACTCGGGGTTGAATCTCTTTAGCAGACCCTTCTTGCGAGCCAGACGATTCTGCGCCGACTGCCGACCCGTTAGGATTCCCTTCTCTGTGGCGTGGTACCGTCTTCCCACCTCACTCTTCTTTCCGGAAAGCCGGTACGCCTCACCATAAGCCCTCATCTTCGCCTTTCGCGCTGGGCTGTTGTTGTAGCGCTTCAGGCTCTGTCTCCGCGCCTCATCCCTCTCCTCTGGTGACATTCCACGTCCCTTGTTCCAGGAGGCGGCTCCTTTGAGGAATCGTCCTTGGGTGTCACGTTCTTGGTAGAAGGCCTCGGGCTTGAGGGAAGAGACCGGCACGAGCTCATTGGCCGGGATTGACTGGGTTTGGGACATGGACCTCCGGGGATTCTGGGACAGCCCTACTCTTCCGGCGGAGTGGCTGCACGGAAGGCAAGGGGTTCGGGCTTCATAGTATGTGTACCCCTATTATACCGGTGTCATCTGCACATTCCTCCAGACAGCAAAAACCCCCGCGGCGTGCAACCGTAGGGGTTTTTGCTGAACGCCCCGAGCCTAGGCCTGTAAGCCCGCGGCGTTGCAGTCTATACGAATTCCTACAGCCAGCTAAGACTGGATTGACCCAGCCCGCAGGTAAAAATCAACCGAGAGACGGTCTTTCCAAGGGCAGGAAGTTCCTGCAATACGAATATCAACCTACAGTACCTAGCTGATGAGTGCCAACACAATCGTCTGCAACGTAGCATCCCTAATCACAATCGTCCTTGGCTTGGAGAGGTTGAATTCCTCAAGCACCATAGTGTATCTGCCAGATTCACTATGTCCCAGCTGATGTGCGTCGATGAGCACGATGCGAAACACGCCTAGCTGAAGTCCCCTAGGTCCGGTTGAGGGGTCTCTTACGATAGTCCCCAAAGACTCCATCATTCGCCTCAATCGCGGCTTCTTCGTGAGCAGGAGCACCTGGTCTGCACGAATGTTCCGCTGGCTCAATACTTCGAGATACAGGCTCTCTGGCGTGTCCAGCCATCCCTGAACCTGCGTAAAGGTCGTCATAGTCTTCTGACCCTGCTCGGAGAGCAGGTAAGCCAGCACGTCATCATCCCGAAGGTCGATGAATGGAGACGTCGTAAACCGTCTCAAGGCCAAACTTCCCTTGGGGAGATCGAGTACCGTTTCCCAGAGCGGAAGCTCAGGGTCGTGCACCTCATCGAAGTACGGCGCCGCCAGCCCCTTGCCCTGGTAGACCAGAAGCCGGCAAATCATGTTGAACCTTCTCAAAAGTGCCAGTTGGCGAGTCTTCGTCGGTTCCAAGGGCTTTCTCCTTGTTTAAGAAACAAAGAGGCAGCCGATGAGACCACACCCGTCTGCACGCCGTGCGGCCTCTTCGGCCGCCTCCGGTTAATCAGTAGGACCCGTAACGAGGGTTTCAACCCCAGGCCAGGCGAACTTCCCTGCTGTCGATTATATGAACGGAAGATCAAAACGCAATCGGTTTCGCTGTAGCATCAAGATGCGAGTACGTTCGCAGATATCATCGGATTCGCCTTGCAGTGCCGGCACACCACCAGGTGGCTCGGCTTGTCCAGCCCGACGCTCCTGATCGCCTCCTCGCTCAGCACCTCTCAGTTGTAGTCGACCTTCCCCGCCTCCAGGGGAGGCACGACCACCAGCTGCAGGTCGGAGGGCAGGTGACGCCTGAGCTTCTTGACGCAGATGGTCATCGTGGCGTTCGGGTCGCCGGTGTAGAGCGGCTTTCTAGATTGGTTCGGCATAGGTCTCCTTCTGAAAAGAGTTTACTGTTAGGATTCTGGGATCAACGAGCTTACTAAGGCATGAGGTGGTTTCGGGTGAACTGGAAGCATCCTGGATGTGGCTGCATGCTGGCCGTAATCGGCCTACTGGCACTGGTTGCCGCGATTGCTAGTCCTCCCGTCTATTTGGTTTCAGGTGAGGGATGGAGAACGGACGACGTCGACGACCTCATGCAGGTTGCAGGTGTCCTTATCCTCATTGGAATCGTCCAGTTCGTTGTCACCGCTATCCCGATGTTTTGGCAAGATTTCTTGCAGGGAGTTTATCTGTGGATAGTTGAGTCCGGTTGGGCTTCCCCACCTAAGAGCACATCCAGCCGACCGACTGCTGTCCTTCCCAGCAAGACAGAAATAGTCCCAGATATGCCGGAATGGATGCAAAGTGATCTCAAAATAGCGAAGGGCCAGCTAGAGCGAGACGAAAATCGGTCGGCGGTTATCCTGGCAGCATCGGCACTCGATCGCGCCTTCAGAGATAAACTCGATCCGACCTTCGGTTTGCCCACCAGCCCGGGTTCTCCTGAACCGCCTTCGACAAACTCCCTTTTCTCACTCGCGGCAGACACGGGAATCATTACCTCTAGCGATGCGGCAAAGCTCCGAGGATGGTGGGCGCTCAGAAATAGGGCTGTCCACGAGGGTGAAATCGTGTCTGGAGCCCAAGGCCGCGAGCTGGTCGATGATGTTTCTCGGATCATCCCACTGCTCTACCGATAGTTATGTGCATGTTCCAGTCATAGGTTCTCCTTGCATATGTACTTTGGGGTGGCCTTGAGGCCGATTGCGATTCCGGTCAGTGCCAAAAGGCAGATTGCCCACCATTCGCCTTCGTAGAGGATGTAGTGCCGGCCGTGGATGTGCTTGAGGTGGGTCATGTCAGTTCCTCGTCCACCCGCGGCACCCTGAACACATTGATAGGCCGAGAGCAATAAAGGTTGAGATCGCACGCAGCCTCCACCGCTTGCTCGGGAGTGGCGCCGGCATGCAGGGCGCCCAGTGCGTAGTCTCGCCCTGACCCAATGCTGTCCTTATCGGTGATCTCAGTTATGTAGTAGCCATTCGCGTAGAACGCCTTCCCTCGATAGATGATGTGGAAGCAGCTATCCATCTCGGCGTTGTTGGTGCGGTTGCGCATCCAGACATCGAACTCAGCAATGAAAGCGAGGACGTCGTCACAGGTTCCCGCCTTAGGGCTATGCGTCTCGCAGAAGAGCCGAAGGAGCGCCCCGTCCCTGGCATAGCCACAGCAGCCGATGGTGATGGCGCCGACCTGGAAGACCTTGGCGTCCTCCTTGCACTCGATGGTCTGGCCGCTGGTGATCTGGCTATCCGCCACCATCACGATCTCGTCCTCGAGGACTTTGGTTACAACGACGCTCATACTCAGCTGGTCTTGGTGACCGTCTCCGTTTGTCTGGCTGAGGGGAGTGTTGGTGAAGGTGGTGGTGCCGAGAAGTCGTCAAAGGCGACTTTTCGCCAGTCATACCGGCTTTCGGGGAGAAGGGTGACCTCTGTCAGCTCGAAATCAGTGATGACCTGGATCTCCCGACCCAGTCGATCATTCCACTCCATTCTGGAATCCTTGCAGATCCCGCCCACGGCGAAGAGGTAGCCAGCTCCCTTGGGGAGAAATCGCTTATCGACTCGCAGTTCACCGATAGGCTTGTTGCTGTCATAGTTCATAGTCACTGGCACAGATATGTATTCGGGTTCGTCCATCATCCTCCTAGCGCCTCGATCACTTCGACGAGGCTGTTATGTATTTGCCGCTTCGAGCATCCCATCATCCGCATCACCTCCGACCAGGGTAGCTCGACCACTACGACCAGGTAGACCACGGCTCGGTGCTGCAAGCTGATCGCGCCCACCTCCGGCGGCACATGGGCGCCGAAGAGCATCAGCGGCACCGAGGGGAAGAACGCCTGACGCAGCTGGGTCTCGACGTCTGCGGGAATTCTGCGGTGATTGATGGGGTCGGGAGTATCAGGGTCAGTCAGGTCCCCCGCCTCCACCTCGGGGATGGGGCCAGGTCGGATCCAGGCGGTAGGGTCATGAACGGCCGCGATCAGGTCAGCGATCGCTGGCTGGATGCGGTGCGACGTCAGCCGGACGTCGGTCTCCTTGGCCCAGGGATAGGCGGCTTTGATCTCCTCCATCGACTGGCCGTCGTAGAGGGCGAGCAAGACCATCCGTTCCGGCAGTTGCACGGAGAGGAACGGACGCATGTCTGGGGCTGGGGGGTTGCCAGGCTGACGGGATTGGCGGGTGAAGGCGGCTTCGGAGAGAATACGGATACGCTGGGACAGGCTCATAGGTTGGTAGGGGTCATGTCCCCCTTATACGCCCCTCGCACGACGGGGTTCAACAGGAGAGCGGCGTGAACGGGGAAGACGGCGACTACGTCCTGGCACTGCAGCGAAAGCGCTATCCCAGATACGAGGCCATGCTCGAGGCGCTCTCAATCCCGGCGAATCCACCTGAAGACGACATCACTGACACTGGTCCGATTCCGGTGGTAAAGACAGAGAAGAGCAGCAGCACTCTCCCAATTGCCGTCTATTCGGTCTTTGGAGCAACTATCGTCCTCTGCACAATCATCATCGGGTTGCGATTCGACTGGTGGATTGGCGCTGTCTGGATGGTGGTGATGAGTGTAGCTACCTACTACTGGCACCAGTGGCGGGTGAGCTAGGCGATCTTCACCCAGCCAGGGGCATAGCGCCCGTATCCGTGTGTCGAAAGCCTATTCAGATCGATGTGAGTGTCGGTGGTGGCGAGGAATGGTCGCCACTTGCGGTACCAAGGCAACACCCGCACCGGTTGGAAGTACTGGAAGTCGTGGCCACCGTTCACCTCTGCCTCCAGGCAGTCCACCATGGTCATGCCATAGGCGAGCTCGGCGAAATCGCGCAGCTCGTCGGCAATCGCCCAGTCCTTGGCCTCACGAGCAGCTCGGCGCCAGACCAGGAGCTGATCATAAGGGAGGACGTCTGTCGGCACTATCCGAGCCAAGCACGCAGGAGCCTCGGTCAGGTAGAGGGTGTATTGGCGTCCAAGATGCCAGCACGGATTGAACTCAAGAGTGGTCATCTATCGGAACCCGTCGAAGTCCTCGAACGGACCCTTCTCGGCCGGCTGGAAGAAGAAGCGAGGCGCATCACCGGTCAGCTCGACGGCGGTCAGCTTGCCGTAGTCGCCCACCATGGTGTCTATCCCCACGGCCACCAGCTCGTCACGGTGCCCCTTGCGGTAGTCGTGGATGACCATGGGTTCGGGCACCGGGGTGTGGCCGAAGATGACCGGCTTGCCAAATGAGTACCGCTGCTTATAGAAGCTCTCACGGATCCAGAGCATGTCCTCTTCAGATTGCTCCTCAATTGGTACCCCTGGGCGGAAGCCGGCATGGACGAAATGGAAGCGGTCGGTCTCGTGTCTCAGCGGCAGTGAGCGGATCCATTCGATGTGAGCCGGGTCGATATAGTCTTCCGGCTGCATGATGGCCCGCTCGTAGTCGGTGGCGTCCTCGGGGAGATAGGAGTAGGCCGTCCGCTTCCCTCCCTGGTTCCACCAGTGATCCCAGACGCCAGGATTGTCACTACCGGCGTCGAGGGCGGCGACCATCATCGCCTCGTGGTTGCCTGTCAGGAAGACCCAGTGCGGGTATGCCTGCTGCCAGGTCATGAGCTGGTCTATGACCTTCTTAGTATCTGGTCCCCCGTCTACCCCGTCCCCGCCAGAGATGAGTGTGTCGACTTCTGGGTTGAAGCCATCATCCAGGAGCTGCTGGTATAGGGCCTCGAGCTCGGTGTAGTGGCCGTGGACGTCCGAAATAAAGACGAGTCGGCTCATACCCCTCCTTCCCGCTTCATCAGCCTATCCTTCAACTCCAACCACACGGCTGCATCGCACGGGTCGCCCAGAAGCGCATCGCGCTCAGCGTCCTCGATCTCCTCAGCCATCTGGTTACGATCATGCTCACTGAAGCTGTCTAGGTGCTCAGTGATGTAGCCGGCTACCAGGCTCGGCGCGTAGGTGCGCCGGCCGAGGGCATAGCGGAAGGCGAAGAGGGCGATGGTGCGTTCGTCGCTGGTGAGTTGTCTCGGTTGCTGCATTCAAATCCTCCTAGTATGTTCGTATTGCACGGGATGACGGCGTTTCTGTGATCCAAGGTGTCCTGCGATCCGTCTCCTTGTCCGACTGTAGTTGTACTTGGATTCCGGAATGCCTGAGAGTATCTTTCGCTTCTTCACCCTCGTCATATAACTTTCTCCTTGAATAGGCAATCATATAGCCAAGGAATCCGCTTCTCATCCGGCATCACCACCAGGTGCGTGGCCACCCAGTAAGTTCGGTTGGCGTAGGACAGACCGATGGCGGAGCAGATCGGGAGGTGGGTCTCTGGACTGCCGGTGCCGCAGATGTGGCAACAGCGACCTGTACCGACTAATGCCTTGATGAAGCTGCATCCATCGTTGAACACCGCTGCCCATAAAGAGTCGCCTTCATGCCAGTCGGGGTCGTCCCACCCTCTAGCCAGAGCCCTATCCAGTATTTGCTGCCATTGGTCACTGTAGTCCATCGTCCTCCGTTCTCACGCCCACAGCCGTGCCCAGAAACGCTGGCACACTGATGCGTGCGTGTCTATATTCTTTGGTGTCTTTACTTTCATCCTACACAACCTGTCGGCCGTTGCATAGAGGGCAATTGGCTCCCCTACGCTGCGGTTCGGTTGGAGGCGGTTGTCCTCCTCGAATCGACGTAGGAACTTGGGGAACTCGCTCCTGGTCATGCGGAAAGCGTCCAGGTGATAGAGACGCACTCCCCAGTCAGCGCAGAGCTGTAGTTTCAAAGTGTCGTGGCGCAACTGCTTATCGAAGTCGTCTGAGGAAGCGTGAAGGCCTGGAGTGTACCGGTGATGGCCAACGCCCTGGATTTCTATGCCAGCCTGGAGATCCGCAAACCAGAGGTCGACTTCTAGACAATGGCCGGTTGCCGGGTTGCGTAACCAATCTGGCCGATAGCCAAACGTCTGCTCCAGTTCGGGGTGAAAGTGCTGCAGGAGCTCGCGGGCTAGCTGCTCGGTCTTACTGGTCGGCATTAGCCTCCTTTCCTCGTATCAGGCCTGGAACACCATACTCCTTGGCAATAGCTTCGTCCCATCGCGCTCGCAGACCTAGGAATTCTTTGTCTCTTTCACCCTCTGCCAAGGGTTCAATCCTAGGGTGAGAGCCGTATAGGAGCCTATCTATCGACTCGGCTATTAGTTCATCTCGCGCCTTGTCCACTATGGCAGCGACGAGAGGGTCAACAGGCGGTCTCGGTTTTTCCCGAATCTCTTTAGTCTCAAGATTAACCTCGTACTGCTTAGCAAATTCCTCTTCGGTCAGCGCTCGGGGCCAGACGCGGCTGTACTCCTCCCAGAACGTCTTGCCGCACTCCTCACATTCGATGTGTCCCCAAAACGGGGTTCGACGGTCGCCGATGGACAGCCAAATGGAATGGTCGCAGTAGGGACAAGACCCAATGATCATCCCAGCTCCTTATTCAGGTGACGTATCACCCGAACAGCAATGCCCTGCGTCAGACCATCCCTGAAGCTCGTCCGAAACAGCGGCTGGCCACTATAGAAGTCTCCGTCGTCATCGAGGATGGCGTACTGCTCGACCTCTGGGTGATCCTTTATCCAGGCATTCACCTCATCCCCTCGAAACCGGCTGCGTGACTGAGGAGTGATGCCGTAGATGTCGGGGTGGATCTGTTCCCGAATCACCTGTAACCAGGTCTCACTGAGTCGCCAGGTGCTGGAGATGACCAGGAGAGCGCCGGTCTCGTTGAGGATCTGACGCACCAACGCGGCTGGCTTATGGTCGATGCCGAGAGAGACAGTCTTCTGGGTTCGCTCGTACTCGGCGCGCATGAACGCTTCGCTGTTGCAGACGCCGTCGATGTCGAGGAAGAGGACTTTAGTCATTGTCCTCCTCGCTGCAGGCTGTACACCTCGGTTCCATTCCCAGCATGTCGCCCTGCAACAGGCAGAAGCCTGATGAAGTGCCGGTAGTGATCATCACACAGCCACAGCTCTCTGGTTTCAATGTAGGGAGAGGTGGTTAAGAGGCGGTCCTCTGTCTCCTTGGTACTGAACCGGACCAGGGTCTCGACTTTCTGTTCAGCACCAGCCGCGCCGCAGATGTCACATTCGAAAATTACTCGTTTCGCCATTTGCCTCCTTATAGGTACATTACTCCGCTCTTCTTCGCTACTCGCTTCTTCGCCTTGCCCTTCACCGTGTTCCAGGTGTTGCTGACACCCGCGGCCTGACGCCTGGCTTCCCGATCGAGGTAGTTCTTGTGGGCTATATAGCGACGGACGTAGCTCGCCTCGACCGGTACCGCGCTGAACAGGTCGTGGTGCCTCTCGTCGTAGAGCACGAAGGCCGTATGGCCATTCACCTCGACCGCGTGGACGGCGAGCAACCTCCTCCCCTGCTGGCTGAACCGAACCCACTCACTCTCGCCGTAGTAGATCTTGTCCAGGATGGCCTGGCGAAGTTCCCGGCTGAACTCTCCGATCGTGTCACCGTAGCGCTCGTCCCAGCGCTTCTTGAAGTGGCGGAGGTTCGACTGCGCGTGCCCGTGCTCGTTCGGGGCCTGGCTCATTTCGGCTTCCCCCATCGCGCGTCTTTGTACTCCGGGGCGACTGGCTCGTCGGTAGTACCGGGGAGGTGGGGAGCAGCATCTGTCGTGCTGCCGGCAGACACTGTCTGAGGCTGCGGATCTCCCTCTATAGCTTTGATGAGGGCTTGCTTTATTTCGCGCCGGAGCTTGTTGTCATGTGGCTCTATAACGACACTGTCAAAGTTGTCTCGTACTTGTCTGACTTCCTGTAACTCCGGCAATCTCTCCACCAACTCAATCAGGTGGGCTTTGGCTTGGTCTAGCCACGGATCCATTTCCATTGTGTCATCATTACCGTTGTACCATGCCGATAGATATAGTTGTGCTAGCCATTCATCATCCACGCTTAGGGGTTTAGTTGGTTTGTTCATCCTCCTCCTTACTAAGCTACCGCGCGTTTGCCTATTCGTTGGCGCTGCTTCCTGTTCCGCTCCACCATCCTCAGTGACGTCTCATGAATTGGGGCCTTCAGACGCTCTAGAGAGAAGCAAGCCTGGTCAAGGGTGCTTACCTCCTGCAGAGTCTTCCATCGTCCTTCGACACGGCGCTGGAGCGCGAACCCGCCCTTGAGCCCAAGGACAGCGCGAACTGGTTGTGTTGTGTTTTTAGTCATACTTCACTTGTACGCTGTCGGTTATGTAATGTCAATACGCGTAGTTCCCCGCCGATGCTATAGTGCGAGCATCACCCACCGGCAGCGCCGAGAGACGGAGCCCGTTCCAATGACTCCACCAATGAGAGGAACTCCGGAGTGGTTCCAGTTGATTGGCGAGCTACGGAGTAACCCGTTCAATCAGCACTACATCGACCATATGAAACGCTCTCACTTCACGGACGATCTCATCAACGAACGTCTCTGGGAGCAATACGAGCGGGACGGCTATATCGCGCCTCCAATTGAGGCTCCGGAAGAAGATCACCTCATCCATTGGCCCAGCGAAAACCACAGTGATCTATGGCGCTACTTAGTCCAGGACGTGACCACGATAAACAATCTGGCCATGTGCTATCACCTATTTCGCGACGGCGACATCTTCCCGCATATCATCGAGTTCAGAGCTAGAACCAAGTTCACCATCCAGCGCAGCACCAGTGTGGAGTCGACATCCGTAGTCAGCGAGGTATCCGATCTCGAGGGCCTGCGCACACTCATTGAATGGGCTATTCATCTCGCAATGGTGTTAGCTTCAGGTAAGTTTGACGTCACCGGTGACCTAGAAGCACTCCTCCCTATCGAGACGGTCTCACCGTTTCTTGTAGCAGAAGTGGAGGTTGCCCAGGGTTGGCTTGAGCGCCACTCCTTCAGGCCGAATTACCTTGAGATAGTCTCGGATCTCGTGGATTTCGACCCGGAACGCTTCTATTAGTCCCCGTCACCATCACCCACTATGCCGCCGGCGGACCTCTCCTTCTCAGACAAAAGGAAAGGGGAGCCGAAGCTCCCCGTATTCCGGCCTATACCAGCACAGCGTCCCGCTGGCCAGCGGGGATGTAGCTGGTCACCCGGCCGAGGTCATCGCACTCGAATGCGCCCGGCTCGATCTCCTCCCTCCAGTCGCGCTCACCGTTGTAGTGGCTGATCGCCACCTCCAGCCGGTCGCCCATGTTCTTGACCAGGGTGACGACCTCGTAGACGAAGCCATCCTGCTCGCGGTGCTGTTGCCCTTCCTCCTCGAGCAGCCGCGCCATGGGGGCGAGCAGCGCGGCCGCCGCGGGCGAAGCCGCGTAGATGGTAACGACGCAGGTCTCGTCCTCGTGCAGGATCAGGGCGCTTCGAGCCACCAGATCCCAGGAGTCGGTCACCTCCATCTCGTCCGTGTCGTCGACCACCACGAAGTCGGCAATCTCGGCCGGCGCTTCGACAACCCCGTGGTTGACCACCAGCATCCCCGGAGCCTCTGTGTGGCGCGTGACGATGAGCGGGATGCCAAGCGGGTTCGTCTCGAACCGCCCCTGCCACTCGCGCCTGATCCGCTGCTTGCTCTTGGTCGGCTCCCCCAAGGGCACGATGATCCAAGTGGAGTCATCGTGCGCATCCATCCGCTCGAGGAGGCGGCGGAACGCCACCGACTCCTCCGGCGCCACATCATCCTCAAGGTACCGCTCGACGGGGTCGACCCGCCCTGCGCGATACTCGACGGCCCACATGCTCCAGTCAGTACCTTCCATCGGTGTGCTCCTTATCCCCGGAGACCGGGGTGTGAATCGAAATCTGCCATCGGCCGAACTAGGAACCACGTCAGATAGCCTTCGCACTCGTAGGGTTGACCACCTCCTCGGAACAGGTCTGTGTAGGTGCTGATTAGCCGGTCGGGATTGTTCCGATCCGGAATGACGATGACGGGGCGGGCGAAGTGGCTGGCGGCGCAGCGCAGAAGCAGCACGAGGCTGTCGAGGTCATCGGCCTCGACCGTCCGGTGGCGAAGCGGTCGGGAGACGGTGTGGACGTGGGCGGACCACATGGAGGCGCTCCTTCGGCGGAGGCGGAGGGGATTTGGGTTGTGACACGAAAATGGGAGTGAATGCATCATAGCATCACTCCCGAGGAACGTCTATATAGATGGAAGGAGCCTACGGCTCAGCGTCGCGGTAGCGAGCGTCGCGCTTCAGGCTGTAGAGAGGGCGCACGATGATCCGGCCATGGCGCACCCAGGTTGAGAAGTGGCCCCGGATGGTTTGGTCGCGACCGAAGGGGACGTCCATGCCGATGAGGTCGGCGTAGTGCTGGAGCGAGCAGGAAGGGTTGTTGGGATCCGGCCAGAAGAGGAAGAGACCCTCGCGGTTGTCCATGTGCGTCTGGCAGCGCTGGACCAGGCCACCGAGTGTCTCCGCTTCGATCATCTCCTCGTCGATGTATGTCTCGCCGTCGACCATCCGCCACACGACCGTGTACATGGTCCACAAGGGGCGCCTCCTTGGATCGAGGCAATGATAGAACGGGCGTTCGGCAAAGGGAAGCCCCGAAAGGGGAGGCCGGGACTAGGCTACTCGAGGCGATATCGCTTCAACGGTGAAGGCTTTGATCCACTGATCAGCGGTCACCGTTGTGAGGTCGTTACCATCGGCTCAAGATAGTCGAGGAAGTCAGCAAAGTCGGTCCCGTCGTGCCCAATGCCACGCTCGCGAGAGATCGTACGAACAGCGACCAACTGCGCCTCTCCGCAGACGACGAGGTACTGGCCAAGCCATCCACTGTGGTAAACACCTAGGAGATTATCCGTACCTCTTCTGAGCCAGCGCATGGAGAGCAAGCCGAAGTCCTGGTGCAGCGTTTGCCCTGGAGCACTCATCGTAGCAACCCATTCCTCGGGGATCACTTGGTGGCCGCGGTAGAGTCCACCATCCGCAACAAGCTGCCCAATACGCGCGAGATCCCACGCGGACATGCTCAGTCCCCCGGCGATATAGGGAGAACCGTTCAGATCGTACGCCCAGGAGGCGCTTTGAATACCGAGTGGAGCAAACAGGTGCTCGGTAAGAAGCCCATCCAGCGAACGACCTGCCGCTCGCTGGACAACGCCAGCCAGAAGTTGCACGGCTTTGTTGTTATAGGAAAACTCAGCGCCAGGATCGGCATCCAGCTCGGCGCAGAGAGCCAACTGGACCATGTCGGGGGCAGCCTCCAGGTCCACACCCGTATCCGCTGCGTTCTGCAGTCCAGACGTGTGATTCATCAGCATGCGGATAGTGATTCGCTGCTTCCGGCCCTGTCGCCACTCGGGGAAAAATTCCGCCACTGGCTGATCGATGTCAACGCGAGCCGCTGTGAAGATCGAGCCGAGCCCAAGCCCGGTCACAAACTTAGAGATCGACATGATGTAAAGCGGATCATGGTCCATCCCAAACGAGATCTGCTCATCAAGCTGGCCGTCACGAAGCACGATGAGTGAGTTGGAGTTCGTGGCCACGGCTCGATCGTGCAGTTTCTGTCCCGGACTCACCATCATCATCGCGCCCTCCTTTTCCGTCCGCATAAGCTGAAACGTCGCCGTAGCTATGCCTCGGAGTCACCCGCATACGCTGTGCTCGTATGTCACAAGTCAAGAACGCTCCCCTGATCCCCTTGAAACGGCGGGGATTTCCACTAGAATGGTCACATCGGCTGGGGTGTACGTACGACTCAGTACGCCAGCCGCGACATCTCGGCACAGGGCTACCGTCAGATGCCGACGGTCTTCGAGAGCGCCATTGGCCCGCCATCTCGGAGAGAGCTGTAGCAAGCCTAGAAAGGAAATGGAGATGACCGCGAAACCGAAGGGCACATTCAAGCCCGGAACACCGGCACCGATCTCTGGGCAGGTCGCTGTCCCAGGGTCGAAGGTCGAAGTGACGGTTGTCCAGGGCAAGCCCATGCCCCCGACGCCGAAGCCCAATCAGGGGTATGTCTACGTCGACCCGACGAAGCACGCTCCGAAAAAGAAGTAGCCGCCAAGCGGGGCAACGCTCAGCGGCTGGTCTTTGCAAGAGGGGGCGGGAGCAATCCCGTCCTCTCTCTGTGTCGGTCACTATACCCTCGGGAAGTCGAATTGCAAACACGATCCCCGCACCGATTCAGCAACTCCTTGGCCGAGAGCTACTGAATCACTGGCACGCCTGGCACTGAGCTGCTTCCTGAGGATCAATGGGACATGCGAAGGCTTTAGGCGCTTCTGCGGGTGTCTCTGCTGTCTGCATCGCCTGCGCGATCGCGGCGAGCTTCTCTTCTAGGGTTTGGGTGGTGTCTGCCATCTGGCCTCCTTGGGTATTGGTCTCTCCATTGTGCCATCCAACCGTCCGGAATTTCCGGATGGTTCGGAGGTGTCAGGCGGGCGCTGTTGACCCGGTGGTGCATTCCATTGAAGTGCAACCATCCCAGCAGTAAACTCACGGCGTTCATGGGGTCACAGACAACTGGCGGCAAGTTCTCGGGGAGTGCTTCTCATGCGTGCTTTCGTTGCGTCTGTGTTCTGCCTTCTCCTGGCTCTCGTGCCGGTCAGCGCCTACGCGTTGTCCGCCGAACCCATCTCAGGCGGAGAGACGGCTGCCTTTGTCTCAGGGTCCAACTGCTCGACGTGTCCCCTTGAGTTCTTCGGTGTCAACCGGGTGAAAGTTGGCCCGGATGCTTACCGCATAGCTGTCGGAGATGACTTCGTCCGAAAGGTGATGCAGAAACTCAACGCCATCAGCTCAAATCCGGTCTTCGAGGTGATTGGAGCCGGAACGACATATGAGGAGATCCTGGGGATGCAGATCTTTGGCGTGTCCTATGCCAATGGCTTCTCGCTCACCCTCGGAAACCAGCGATTCTGGGTACTCACGTTCGGCTACGAGAACTATGCCTATGCCACGGTGGTCTCTGAGGACTACGGTTCAAAGGAGGCAATGGTCAACTACCTGAAGAAGGCCTTCTCGAGCGACACGCTGCCTTCGACCGCCTCCGGATGGACACGAACCTGTGATAAGGATCTAGACCTTCTGCTGTCGACCGGGTGCTAGCTGTCCACTCCTCTCGCTCATCGAGCGGAGAGGGACACTCATCGCCCTCTTTCGCGAATATCCGCGGTATTGGCTTCTTGCCGATCGCCGTCCGGGCCAGGTTGATCCAAGTGTCCCTGTATTCAGCAGCGGCGTAAGCAAACGTACCCTTGATTGCTTTGAGATCCTGTGGGGTTGCCGTGTGGCCTGCTCGTCCGAGGTCTCTTGTGTACTCCAGGAGAAGTTGGTCAGTGCTGCGAAGGTGCGTCATCGCCCTCCTTTACGCCAGTCCCCACGTTTATACCATCAACCAAATTCTTCTACCCCTCTCTGGTTCATCTCCACAGTGAGGGTGAGGAGCGCGCGGCTATCCCACTGTCGTTCAACCCTGTATTCAGTCACGACGCCAAGATCTCCGGCTAGGATGTTAGGAGGGGTAACCTGTTCCAAGTGTTGCTCGTCTGATGGCGGCGGAACTGGCCTCGTGCGTGGTGACTCTGGGATATTCCAATTGCCGAGCTCCCAAGTGTCGTAGTCATACCAGCCGACAGGGAAAGTATCTGCATCTCGGTAGCCCCTCCCCGCAAGCCATCCTTTAGCCTGATCCGTCGAGAGCCAGTCGGTGGTCCAGGCGTCAGATATAGTCGTCCAGAACTTCCACTTCCCTGTCCGCTTATGTCTCTTAACGAGTAGTGACATTTTCCTCCTGCTTTAGGAACGCATCGACCGCTTGACGAAACTCCCCATCGCCACTCTCCATAGCAGCGTGTCGTAGCAATATGAGATCGATGACTGACATGCCAGCGAGAGCTGGATATTTATCTATTGCTTCCTCCCTACTCATAGTCCTCCATCCACACCGGATTGATAGTTGCCTCCATCACCGGGAACATCTCGTGGTCGCGTGGCACGGAGCGGAAGTTCGGATACTTCACATACTGGCGGAAAGACACCTCGCGGGTGCGCTTGCGGTGGATGGTGCGGTGTTGGACCGGAAACCGCTGAACGAACCAGGCCGGCATCCGACGCTCCTTGAAGTCGTCCCACCAG
>Ga0182740_1001392_pt1 | contig 16524 bp, 12 predicted proteins | sample eDN5th37CKraftBY_FD_128872 | JGI IMG/M metagenome (GOLD analysis project Ga0182740, IMG submission 128872) | Enriched backyard soil microbial communities from Emeryville, California, USA - eDNA 5th pass 37_C Kraft BY (version 2) (version 2) | ecosystem: Environmental > Terrestrial > Soil >...
CGGACCCAGCCGCGGTAGCGGCGCTCGACGGCCTCGTCGCCGGGGAAGTACGGCTCCTCGTGCACGCCGATCGTGTTGACGTAGGGCGTGGTGAGCGTGGACGGGATGGCGACGTTGCGCTCCCGAGCCCGCTTGAGGAGGTTGAGCATGATGTAGCGCGCACGCGGACCGCCGCGGTCGTCGATCAGGCCGTCCAGGGCCTCGACCCACTCGTCCGTCTCGGCGGGGTCGATGTCCGGCACCTGGCTGAGCAGACCGTTGATCAGCGGGCGTGTCTCGTCGGAAGCCACTGAAAACCTCACATCGGTTCGTGAGCGCGGCGGGGATCGGGTGACCCCGGGTTGCTCGTGCGGATGGGCTGTCACGGGCACGACGCCGCGCGCACGTCCGCCAGGTCGTGACGGTCGTGTGAGCAGCGGGTGCAGTTTCCCCTCATTCTGTCGCTCGGGGACGGGCCGCGTCGAACCGGTCCGACTGGCGGGCGGGCGCCCCGACGTGGCCGGACGGTGCCCGGGCGACGTCGCCGGTGCGGGTGAACGGGCCCCTCCGTCGCCCCGGATGCGTGGTGGAGGCGCACGTCCTGGGCTACGTTGTGCCCAGCGGCGGTCATCGCGCCGCCGAGGGACGACGGAACCGACGGGGTGGGCACGGGTCAGGCCGAGGGCTGACAACGTGTGCAGCGTCACGTCGGTCGGAGCACGGACAGAGAGGATCGTCGCGAGTGGTTGCGTCTTCGGACCCGGTGTCCGCGGAGCGTCTGGGCTTCCAGCCCGGGCAGGTCGTGCAGGAGTTCGGCTGGGGGGACGACTCGGACGAGGACCTGCGCCTCGGGATCGAGGAGATCACCGGGACCGACCTCGTCGACGAGGACTACGACGACGTCACGGACGGCGTCGTGGCCTGGTGGCGGGACGGCGACGGCGACCTCACCGACCTGCTCGTCGACGTCCAGACCGTGCTCGACGACGGCGGCCTGATCTGGCTGCTCACCCCCAAGCCCGGGCGGGACGGGCACGCGAGCCACTCCGAGATCCAGGAGGCCGCGACCACCGCCGGCCTGCACGCGATGTCGACCCTCGCGATCGCGCCCGACTGGTCGGCCACGCAGCTCTCGCACCGCGGCCGCGGACGCTGACCCTGCCGCCCCGGTCGCCGGGGCAGGATGGGGGCATGACGTACGACGAGATCGTCCGGGTCGGCGACCCGGCCCCCGACTTCACGCTGCCCGACACGCAGGGCACGCCCGTCCACCTCGCCGACCTGCGCGGCAAGCCCACGCTGCTCGTGTTCTACCCGTTCGCGTTCTCCGGGACGTGCACGGGCGAGCTGTGCGAGCTCCGCGACAACATCGCCCAGTTCGACCGCGCCGACGTGACGCTCCTGGGCATCTCGTGCGACCCCATGTTCACGCTCCGGGCCTTCCGTGAGCAGGAGGGCTACGGGTTCGAGCTGCTCTCGGACTTCTGGCCGCACGGCGAGGTCGCCTCGCGGTACGGGGTGTTCGACGACGCACGCGGGCTCGCCGTGCGCGGCAGCTTCCTGCTCGACGCGGACGGCGTCGTGCGGTGGACGGTCGTGAACCAGCCGGGGGAGCGGCGCGACCTCGAGGGCTATATGGAGGCGTTGGCGCGCCTGTGACGTGCTGTGGCACGCTGCGGGGCGTGCTCGGAAGAGCCGGGCCGGGCCACCCGTGCCCGGCAGGCCACCAGGAAGGGGCTGGACGACGATGAGGCGCTGGGTCGTGCGGGTCGGGACCGCGTTCGTGTTCAACGTGCTCGTGCTGCTCGTGATCCTCTGGCTCGTGCCCGCCGTCCACGGCGCCTGGTCCGTGCTCTGGGCCTCGCTCGTCTTCACGGTCGCGACCCTGTTCCTCAAGCCGTTCTTCCACCGCGTGCTGCTCAGCGAGGGCGAGCGGCTGCGCGACACGCGCGCGGCGTGGCTCAAGGGGAAGCTGCTCACGTACGGCGTGAGCTACGTCGTCGCGCTGATCATCTGGATCCTCACCGTCGTGTTCTCGGGGATCGCCGTGTCGGGGTTCCTCGTCGGCTGGCTCGTGCCCCCGCTGATCGTCCTGCTGGGCTGGATCGTCTACGACCAGCTCGACGACGCGCTCGAGCGCAAGGCCGGCGAGCTGTACGACGCGGCGGAGCAGAAGATGCGGGGCAACGAGCCCCCGCCGCCGCCCGCGCCGCACGCCTGACGCGGTCCGGTCCCTGAGAAGACGCGAGAGCGGCCCGCCGGTGGATCCGGCGGGCCGCTCCCTCGGTGATGCCCCGGGGTCGTGCTACCTGGCTACGTCAGTCCTGGTCGGCGCTCGGGATGTACCCGCCGGGAACCTCGTCCGGCGTGTAGATCTTCGCGTCGCCCGGGTACGGGGTCTGCCACTGGTGGGTCTGGTACCACGTGTACCGGTTCATGAGCTCCGGGTTCGCGTAGTCGGCCTTCGCCCCGTTGCCCGTGAAGTACTGCTGCTTGCTCCAGGCGGTCCAGGCGGCGGCGACATCCTTCTCCGCCGCGGGGACCACGACCTTCTGGGCCTGCGCGGTGGCCAGCTTCGTGGCCGCCGTACCCGTCAGGCCCAGGGTGTCCGCGCCGCACGACGGCAGGGTCGCGACGCCCTCGGTGAGCGGCACCTGGTTCGGCACCGCGTCGAAGGGCCGGTCGTCCGGCGTCGAGGTGAACGCGTCGAACATCGGCGTGGCCGCGGCGACCTTCTGGTTGAGGGGCTGCGCGCCGAGGATCTGCTCGATGGTGCGGACGAGGGAGATCTGCGAGTAGTACGTGCTGACGGTCGTGCCGTGCTGGGCCCAGGGGGAGATGATCTGGATCGGCGCACGGTGCCCGTCGACGTGGTCGGCACCCGCCTGGCTGTCGTCCTCGACCACGACGACGAGCGAGTCCTTCCAGTACTTGCTGTGCGAGATCGTGTCGACGACCTTCCCGACCGCGAGGTCACCGTCGGCGACCTGCGCCTCCGGGTCGGCCGTGCCACCCGTGTGGTCGCTCGAGAACCACATCATGTTGAGGTTCGCGGGACCGTTCTTCTCGAAGTCCTGCTTCCAGACCTGGTAGCGGTAGATGTCGGGCACGGCCGTGTCGAACGACGGCGACTGGTGGTCGCTGATCGCGTCGAGCGACGGGATCACCGAGCCGTTGTTCCACGCGATCGACGAGTCGAAGAGCTGAGCCGGGTCGCCGCCGTTCTCGACGTCCGTGGCGGCGCAGTAGTACTGCTGCCACGTGGCGCCCGCCGGCTTGCCCTCGGTGTACTCGAACTCGCCGAAGTTGCGGGCGGTCTTGCCGGCCTGCTGGACGGCGGTCCACAGGAAGCCCGAGGCCTGGTGGCCGAGCACGTCCTCCTCGGTGTCGTACGACCGCGTGTACTCGCCGGCGCTCGACTCCGTGTACTCCGGGTTGTCACCCTGCATGAGCCAGTTGTGGCCCTCGGCGGAGTTCGTGCCGACGTCGTACGTGTTGTCGTAGAGGCCGAACTGGGTGGCCAGGGCGTGCTGGTTCGGCGTGACCTTCGCGCCGAACTGCGCCAGCGACGCGTCCCCGTTGCCCTGGGGCAGGTCGCCGTACACCTGGTCGTACGTGCGGTTCTCCTTGACGATCATGAACACGTGCTTGATCGTCGACGGGTCGCCGATCTTGGCGGGCACCGGGACGGCCTTCTTGTGCTCGCCCGACGCGCCGCCCGCCTGCTGGACGTCGTTCTTGCCCCAGCCGTTCTGGGCGAAGACGGTCGACGTCTGCTTGGCGATCTGCAGGTCCGTCGGCAGCGTGAACTTCGTGAGGGACGCGGTGGTGCCGTGCGTCCCGTGGCCGGTCGCCGGGCTCGTGCCCTGGCCCTCGCTGAACGTCAGGAGCGGCCCGCGCGCGTCGATGCCGCGCGTGTTGGTGACCACGACCTGCGACCCGACGGCCGCGACGTTCGACGGGTAGTAGTCCGTCGGCAGCAGACCGACGTAGCTCACCGGCTCCTGCGGGTTGCCCGCGTACCGGTAGACGGCGACGGCGTTCGCTCGGCCGAGCGTCACGAGCAGGCGGTCGTCCTGCGTGAGCGTGACGTCGGTCGGCGAGTAGCCGGTGCTCGAGCCGGACCACGGCTGCGTCGCGATCGTCTGGACGACCTTGTCGTTCTTGGTCGAGACGACGGACACCGTCGAGCTGTTGGTGTTCGTGACGAACAGCGCGCCCTTGGTGACCGCGAGCGAGGTCGGGTGGAGGCCCACGTCGATCGAGCCGACCGCGGCCGTCGGCCGCGCCGTGTCGATCACGCTCAGGGTGCCCGTCGTCGACGTGCCGCGGAACGTGTCCGCCACGACGTCCGTGCCGTACGAGGTCATCGTCGTGTCACCCGGCTGCGTCCGGCGGCCGCCCTCGTTCGAGACGTAGAGCGTGTCGCCGACGAACGCGAGCTCGCGCGGCGCGACCCCCACGTCCCAGCTGTGGAGGATGGTGCCGCTCGTCGGGTCGAGGGCGACGACGCGGTTCTGGCCGTTGACGGCCACGTACAGCGTCCGGCCGTCCGGCGAGTACGTCGACTGCGCGGTGAGGGCGGCCTTGCCGCCCACGGCCGGGATGGAGACCGTCGTCCCTGCCCCGAGGGTGCCGTCGGCCGCGACCGGGAACCGCGTGAGGCCGCCCGACTGCGGCAGCCACAGGAACTTGCCGTCCGGCGAGTACGTCGGACCTTCCTGTCCGACGGTGACGTCGGAGATCTTCTGGTCGACGCCCGTCGCCTTGCCCACGGACCAGATCTCCTTGTAGGAGGCCAGGTCGAAGATCTGCAGGGCGACCGAGCGGTCGGTGCTGGTGGCGGCGAGATAGCGCCCGTCCGGGCTCACCGTGGAGCCCATGAACTTGCCGGTCTCCGTGACCAGGCGGTCGCCGATCGGCTTGATCACCTGGTTGTCGGAGACCTGGAGACCGTCGGCGTACTCGGTGCCCACCTGGTGGTCACCGAACGAGACGGTGGTGCCGTAGGCGGTGGCCGTGGTGCCGGCGATCGCGACCGCCGCCGTGCCGGCCGCGGCGAGGCGGATCCGGCGGGCGGTGGCTGTCTTCAGGTGCTGTGATCGTGCTGGCTTGACGCGTCGTACGCGTGTGACCTGCATGTCTCATCCCTTCGATGATGTGGTCAGCAGGTCGACGTTGCCGTCGAACTGCCACAGGGGATTGGGGGCATCACCTGTCTGGGTCCGGACGACGAAGTACCCGTTGACCTCCTTGGGTCCGTCGCCGTCCGCGACGTACCGCCCGTCGGCGGTGACGTCGAGCTGGTAGATGGCGGAGCCCTGGGTGCCGGAGCCGGGGACGTGCCACGAGACGACACACCTCCAGTCGTTCCCAGGTCCCTCGTCCTCGACGAGGGAGCCGCCTTTGTCGCAGTCGGCCGTCGCGCCGAGCTGCGCCTCGGTGTAGACGGGCCGGTTGAGCTCGGCCGCCTGCGTCCGGTAGAGGTGCGCGAACGACGTCGCGAGGTTCGCCTCGAGCTTGTCCTTCGTGACCCCCGTGCCCGACGCCGGCGTGGCGACCGCGATCACGGCCGCCGTCAGCGCCACGAGCCCGACCAGGGGGAGCGAGGCCACGAGCGTGCGCCGGCCGGCGCCGTCGTACGCGAGGTCGGTGAAGTCGCGGCGCACGAACACCGCGTACGCGAGCGCGGTGGCGACCACGGCCCAGGAGAGGCTGACCGCGATGCTGAGCAGCAGCGGTCCGGTCTGCGCCGGGTCGGTGAACAGGCCGCGCCACGCGAGGAACGTGTTGCCCGGCAGCGCGAGGCGGACCGCCTCGGGCAGCGGGAGCATCTCGAGGAGCCCGAGGACGATCGCGAGCACGGCGGGGACGAGCAGGCCCATGGGCGAGCGTCCGAGCACGACCGACCCGAGGAAGCCGACGCCCGCGAACGCGAGGGTCGGGGCGAGGACGCTGAGCCACGCGAGGAGGACCGTGCGGGCTGCGTCGCCGCTGCCCAGCGTGTGCCCGTCGAGCCCGACGAGCGGGTGGTTCCCGACGGCGAGCAGGCCGCCCGCGATGCCCGACACCGCGAGCCCGGCGACCATCACGACGATGACCGTGAGGCTCGCGAGGACCTTCGCGGCGAAGATGCGACGCGGCGAGCGCACCGCCATGAGGAGGTGGCGCCACGTGCCGAGACGGTCCTCGGAGGCGAACACGTCGCCCGCGACGAGCGAGGTGAGGAGCGGGAGCACCCACGAGCAGCTGAAGCCGAGGACCACGAGCGTCCCGGCCCAGCCGGTCGCGAGCAGCCAGCGGCCGAAGACCGTGTCGGTGGGCAGCGTCGTCTGCTGGCTCACGACGGCCACGAACAGGCCCGGGCCGATCCAGCAGGCGAGGGCGGCGAGGCGGATGCGCCATTGCGACACGAGCTTGGTGAGCTCGAACCGGTAGCCGTAGCGCAGCGGAGCGGGTGCCGCGGCCGGGCGGGTGGCGGCCCGCGCGTCGGCAGCGGGCGGGGCGGCGGTCGTGGTCATCGGGCGGCCTCCTCGGCGAGCTGGGGTGCGGACGGCAGGTCGACGCGGTCCTCGGGCTGGTCGTCGGTCCCGGGCTCCGGCTCGTCGGTGCCCGTGAGGGCGAGGAACGCGGCCTCGAGCGGCGGCACGACCGGCCCGAGCTCGCGCACGGCGACGCCCGCACCGACGAGCCGGAAGACCAGGTCGTCCACGGCCGGGACGGCGCCGCGGACCACGAGCGCGTGCGGGTCGTTCCGCAGCGCGGGCGCGCGGCCCGGGCCGTCGAGCCGGAGGCCCGGGGTCTCGCCCGCGACGCGGCGGGCCGTCTCGCCGTCCGACGTCACGACCCGGTAGGCCAGGTCGCCCGACTCGGTCGCGAGCTTGCTGGTCGGACCCGAGAAGACCACGCGGCCGAGGTTGAGGATCGTCACCTCGTGGCACAGGGCCGCGAGGTCGTCCATGCGGTGGCTCGACAGGACCACGGCCGTGCCGTTCGCGGCGACGTCCGTGAGCACGCGGTGGACCTGCCTCTTCCCGGCGGGGTCGAGGCCGTTGGCGGGCTCGTCGAGCACGAGCAGCCGAGGCTCGGTGAGCAGCGCCGCTGCCAGGCCCAGGCGCTGCCGCATGCCGAGGGAGAACCCGTGCAGCCGGTCGTCGGCGACGTCGGTGAGGCCGACCTGGTGGAGGGCGTCGTCGACCTCGGACGCTCGGCGCTTCCCGTCGCCCCGCAGCGACAGGAGGGCCGCGAGGTTCTGCCGCGCGGTGAGGCCCGGGTAGAGCCCCGGTCCGTCGACGAACCCGGCGACGCCGTCGGGCACGCCGAGGACCCCGCCGACGGCGGCGCCGAGGATCTCCAGCGAGCCCTCGTCGGCCACCGCGAGGCCGAGCAGGAGGCCGAGGAGGGTGGTCTTGCCGGCGCCGTTGGGGCCGACGAGCCCGTGGACCTGACCTGCGGGGACGTCCAGGTCCACGCCGCCGAGGGCTATCACCTCCCCGAACGACTTCGTGATGCCTCGGGCACGGACGGCTGGGCTCGTCATCTGGGTTTCCTCTGCGTCACCGGGGTAGTGGACCTTCGGCAACATTGAGGGGCGGTGGGGGATTTGCGGCGTCTGTCGCCTGAAGGCCGGGTGAACGGACCATGGCGGTTCGGAGCCCGTCCGGGGGCGCGCGGCGTCGCCCGGGTTCGGCCGCGACGTGCGCGGACGGTACGCTGTCCACGCCGTTCCGGGGCCTGTAGCTCAGCTGGTTAGAGCGCCACGCTTACACCGTGGAAGTCGGGGGTTCGAGTCCCTCCGGGCCCACCCCTCGCCCACCGGGCGCACGACGTCCGGCGCCTCCCACGGGTCGTGGGACGGTGCACGGCGGGCGTCAGGCACGATGGACTCGTGCCTGCACCGCGACGCCCCGGTCTGATCGTGAGCCCGACCCTCACGATCCCGCGGGCCGAGCTCACCGAGCGGTTCTCCCGCGCCTCGGGGCCGGGCGGCCAGGGCGTCAACACGACGGACTCGCGCGTCGAGCTGTCGTGGGACGTGGGGCGGTCGGCGGTCCTGACGCCGGCCCAGCGCGACCGTGTCGAGGCCCGCCTCGGCGCCCGCCTGGCCGACGGCGTCCTCACTGTGACGGCGTCCGAGCACCGGGAGCAGCTCCGCAACCGGGACGCGGCCGCACGGCGTCTGGTCGCGATCGTGGCGGACGCGCTCGCGGCGCCAGGACGCGAGCGCCGCGCGACCCGTCCGACCCGAGGCTCCCGGGAGCGCCGCCTGGCTGCCAAGAAGCAGCGTTCGGCGACCAAGAGCCTGCGCTCGTCGAGGCCACGGCGCGAGGACTGACCACCCGCCGGACCGTCCTCGTCCGGCGCCGCTCCGTGCGGGTTCACCAGGTGGGCCTGCGCCGCGCGGCGACCGCTGCTACGTTCCGACAGGTGGCGACCGACGTCCGGCACGGGCTCCGGATCGCTCGTCCGGCGCACTGGGTGGTGGGCCGCGTCGAGCGTTCCGGACTGTTCGTCACGCGGGTGACGTGGCGGCTCGTGGACGGCTCGACCGTCCGCTGGGCCTCGCGCGCCGCGCGGCGGCGCGGCCAGGTCGAGGTGCGCGACGCCGACGGCGCCACCACGCGGGTCGTCGGTGCCGACCGGACCACCGCCGCTCGCCTCGCCCGGACGAACGTCGTGGCGGGCCTCGCGTTCGTCGTGGGCGGTGCCCTGTTCGCGATCGGGCCGCTGCTCGCGGAGGCGGGCGTGGGGGGCGTCCGCGCGATCGACACCGTCTACCTCGTGGGTGGGGTGTTCTTCACCACGGGCGGCTACGCCTCCGTCGTGCAGGCGTCGAACGCGCCCACCGACATCGACGACACCGGCACGTTGAGCCGGGCGGCCTGGACCTGGTGGGCCTGGCGGCCGCGTGAGATCGGCTGGCTCAGCGTGGCGGTCCTCTTCGCGGGGACGCTCTTCTTCGGGGTGAGCCTCGTGGCCGCGTACGCGCAGCACCTCACGGCGCGTCAGTCGGACGGCTGGGTCTGGCTGCCCGACATGCTGGGCTGCGTGTGCTTCCTCGTGTCCGGGCACCTGGCGCTCCTCGAGGTCTGCCACGGGCGGGTCGGGGTTCGCCTCCACGACCTCGGGTGGTGGGTGGTCGCGGTCAACCAGCTCGGGTCGGTGCTGTTCTTCCTCGCCGGGGTCGCGGCGTTCGTCCGGCCGGCGACCTCGACCGCGATCAACCTCGGGCTGGTGGACTGGGGCACGTTCGCGGGCGCGGTCTGCTTCGTCGTCGGCGGTGCGCTGCAGCTCGGCGAGCGGCCGGCGCCCTGACCACCGGGTGAACCGCGGCTCCCGGGTCGCCCGGCGCGGTGGCCGGTGCTTCACTCGACAGCATGACGAGGTCTCCCGGGCGGGACGAGTCAGAGGCCGCCCTCTACGGCAATCGCTTCCTCACGGAGCAGGTCCCGTCGACCGTGTTCCCCGCCACCGGGGCGAGTCCCACCGACACGATGCGCCTGGTGGGCGAGGACATGGCGCTCGAGGGCGATCCCATGCGCAACCTCGCGACCTTCGTCACGACGTGGATGGAGCCCGAGGCGCAGCGGATCATCGCCGAGAACCTGCACCGCAACTTCATCGACCACGCCGAGTACCCGATCTCCGCGGAGATCGAGCGGCGCTGCGTGCGGATGCTCGCGGACCTCTTCCATGCGCCCGGGGAGACGACCGGGTGCCGGACGCAGGGATCGTCCGAGGCGATCATGCTCGGCGCGCTGTCGCTCAAGTGGAAGTGGAAGGAGCGGCGCAAGGCCGCCGGCAAGCCCGTCGACAGCCCGAACCTCGTCTTCGGCGGCGACGTCCACGTCGTCTGGGACAAGTTCTGCCGCTACTTCGACGTCGAGCCGCGCGTCATCCCGCTGGCGCCCGGCAAGTACACGATCGGGCCCGACGACGTCGCCCCTTACCTCGACGAGAACACCATCGGGGTCGCGGCCGTCCTGGGCACGACGTTCACCGGGCACATGGACGACGTCGTCGGGATCAACCGGCTGCTGCTCGACCTGAAGCGCGAGCGGGGGCTCGACATCCCGATCCACGTGGACGGGGCGAGCGGCGGGTTCGTCTGGCCGTTCCTCTACCCCGACACGGAGTGGGACTTCCGGCTCGAGCAGGTGCGGTCGATCAACGTGTCGGGGCACAAGTACGGGCTGGTCTACCCGGGCATCGGCTGGCTGGTCTTCCGGGAGGAGACCGACCTCGCCCAGGACCTCGTCTTCTACGAGAACTACCTCGGCAAGACGGACGCGACGTTCACGCTCAACTTCTCGACGGGCGCCGCGATGGTCCTGGCGCAGTACTACAACTTCGTCCGGCTCGGCCGCGAGGGCTACACGTACGTCATGACGCAGATGAAGGACAACGCCCGGGTCCTCGCGGACAACCTCAGGGCGACCGGACGGTTCGAGGTGATCGGCGAGGACGCCGAGCAGCTACCCCTGGTGGCGTTCCGGCTCCTCGACCACTCCTCGTACGACGAGTCGGACATCGCGTGGCAGCTCTCCGCCGAGCGCGGCTGGATGCTGCCCGCGTACACGCTGCCGCCGAACGCCCAGGACGTGAAGATCCTCCGCGCGCTGGTCAAGGAGACGATGGGCCGCGGGCTGGTCGACCGGCTGACCGAGGACGTCGTCGAGGCCTGCAAGACCCTCGACCTCAAGGGCGGTGCGCACCCGAAGGAGCGCGCGCAGGTCAAGTCCGGCACCGGGTACTGACGGCGCCGGGCCGGTCCGGGGCCGGGCGGGCACGCGGAGGCTTGTGGTGCGGGGCGGTGCTCGTCTACGCTGCCCGACAGCGCTGTCATATGCGCGGGTGCAAGGACGCACTGCGAAAGGAACTTCCCCATGAGCCGGCTCCTGTCTGCCGTCGTGACCGCCGCCACCTCCGCGGCGCTCGTCGTGACGGCCGCCGTCGTCCCGCCGGGCGCAGCCGCCAGCGACGACGGTCCGGGCTACGGTGCCCCGGACGCCATCGCGGCGGACTACTACGCGGCCCTCCTGCGGCACACCCGCTGGGTCGAGACCGTCTGGGACCCGGCGTCGGGCGCGTACCTGCTCAAGGACTTCGACTTCGCCGTCGTCCTCGGCAACGCCGTCCTGCTGACGCACGGCGACTACGACGCCGAGCTCGCGGGCGTCAGCAAGGACGTGCTCCGCGCGCACACGCTCGCGACGATCAGGAAGTTCGCGGCCGACAACCGGCTCGTCCGCGCGAACGGCACGTGGGGCAAGACGCTGTTCTGGGACTCGACGTTCGAGTCGTACTTCCTCGACGCGGGGCGCCTGATGTGGGACGAGCTCGACCCCGTCACGCAGGCCAACCTCACGACCATCGCGAAGGGCCAGGCGGCCTACACCGCAAGCCTCGACTTCGGCCACGACCCGCTGTCGGGGAGCTGGGACGCGCGCTGGCCCGACGGCGCCTACCAGGGCGACACCGCGCTCGAGGAGTCCGGCGTCTACACGCAGGCCCTCGCGCCGGGCCTGGCCTGGGCCCCGGACGACCCGGCGGCGGCTGAGTGGTCCGACCAGCTCAACGCGTGGGCGCGGAACGCCGCCGGCCAGCCGACGGCCGACCGCAACAATCCCGCGGTCGTGGGCGGCGCGCCCATCTCGAGCAACACCATGCACAACATCAGCGACACGTACCTCGTGGAGAACCACGGGTCCTACGAGCCGCACTACCAGTCGGACATCTGGCGGTCCGGCGGCCGGAACGCGATCCAGTTCCTCCTCAACGGTCAGCCGCTGCCCGAGGTCCTGACGCGCCAGCCCAACTCCGCCGCGCTGTGGGACTCGCTCCAGCTCGACATGTCCGCGCAGGGCGAGCCCTTCATGCCGATGAAGGAGGACCGCGAGTTCCTCTACGGCCGCGACGTGATCCCGCTCGCGTTCGTCGGGCAGGTCCTGCGCCGGCCCGAGGCGGTGACCGCGGAGGCCCGCATGGCGTCCGGGCTCGCGGCGTACCAGTCCTACGCTCCCGTCTACCGGCTCGCGAAGTTCTCGGGCGAGCCGAAGTACGAGCCCGAGGCGCGGGCCGAGATCGCGATCTCGTACCTGCTGCACGTCTACGCGGACGCCTCGCCGCAGGGGCCCGTGAAGCCGTTGACCGACGCGCAGGCGTTCGCGGCGACCGCGGGCGTCCGGGACTACGGCGCGGACGCGGGCATCGTCATGCAGCAGTCGACGACGGCGTGGGCGTCGGCGGTGAGCAAGCCCGGGTACGTGAAGTTCCCCTGGGTGCCGGGCCACGACTCGTGGCTGTTCCAGCTCTCCGGCTCGTCGCCGTACCTCTACCCGGCGACGAGCGCGAAGGTCGGGACGCGCGACGTCACCACCTACACGACGCCGCGCGACGGCTTCGACGGCACCGCGTCCGTCTTCCAGCTCGGGTCCGGCTATGCGGGCCAGGCGACGCTCCCGACCGGCGCCGCGATCTACGCGTCCACGGGCGCCGGTCCCGACGACGGCATCGTGTCCGTCCGCAACCTCGACATGGCGGGCGCGTCCGGGCTCGACGGCGACCGCACGTACACCACGGCCGAGGGCTCGACCGACGTCGCGCCGCGGCCCACGATCCCGGCGGACCCGGCCGACGCGAAGGCGGCCCGGGTCGACGACGTGACGTTCGACGCCCCGACCTCCGCGCGGTACGTCCGCGTGCAGGGCCAGCAGGGCAACGCCACGTACGGCTACTCCGTCTACTCGCTGCACGCCTACGGCCCCGCGGACGGCACCACCGCGCCGACGGACCTCGCCGCCGGGAAGCCCGCGACGGCGTCGAGCGAGGACACCGCGAACGGCCGGGTCGCCGCGTCCGTCACGGACGGCGACCCCGCGACCCGGTGGGCCGTCGCGGTCTCGCAGCGCACCCGCGCCGACTCGTGGCTGCAGGTGGACCTCGGGGCGAAGACCGAGCTGGGCTCCGTCCGGGTGGCCTGGGAGGCGGCGGCCGGCCTGCGCTACCTCGTCCAGGTGTCGGACGACGGGCAGACGTGGCGCACCGCCGGCGCGTACGGGAAGGCGCCCGCGGACGTCAACGTCGCCCGCCTCGACACGGTCGACCTGACGCCGCCCGGGCAGACGGAGCCCGCGCCGGTCACCGCGCGGTACGTCCGGATGCAGGGCGTCCGCGGCGACGCGCAGTACGGCTACTCGCTCTATCACTTCCGGGCCTTCCGCCCCGACGGCACCGACGCCGCCGCGGGGCGCTCCGCGACCGCGTCGAGCGCCGACCCGTCGCTGCCGGCGAGCGCCGTCACGGACGGCAGCCCGACGACGCGCTGGGCCGTGGCGAAGGACCAGCGCACCCGGTCCGACTCGTGGATCCAGGTCGACCTCGGCGCGCCGACGGCGGTCAGCCAGGTCCAGCTCGGCTGGGAGGCCGCGGCCGGCGACGAGTACGTCGTGCAGACGTCGCTCGACGGGGTGACCTGGCAGGACGTCGCCCGGCACGAGGAGACCGGCGACCGCGTCGTCGAGTCCGACGGCGGCTGGATCACGGTCGACGACGAGGGCGGCTTCGTGGTCCGCGGCACGGACGCGCCGATCACGGTGACGCGGGCGAGCGACACCCAGCAGGTGATCCGCCTCGCGGACGGCGGGCAGGGCTCGCGGCTCGTCGAGATGATCCCCGGCGACGCGACGGCGACGGCCGCCCAGGCGGCCCGCCCGGAGCCCACGACGTCCGACGCGAGCACGCTCGCGGCGCTCGTGGACGGCTACCTCGTGGTCTTCAACCTCTCGGGGGACGCCGTGACCACGCAGGTCACCGTCCCGCACGACGGCGGCGCGGTGCCGCTGTTCGCCGGCACGCAGCGGGTGGGGGCGCACGCGTCCGTGCTGGACGTCGCGCTGCGACCCGGGTCCGCCGTGGTCCTCGCGCCCCGCGCGACGGCCGTCACGCCCGGCAAGGGCACCGCGCCCGCCGGGCTCACGGCGGACGTGAAGGACGCGCGGACCGTCGCGGTCTCGTCCGACGGCACGGCGCGCTCGGTGCTCCTGCGCAACCTCGAGACGGGGGAGGTGCTCGGGCAGGGCCTGCCTCCGACGGGCAAGGTCCAGACGGTCGTGACCGGCGACGCGCACCCGTACCCGGTCGCCGACCTCGCGCTCAGCAGCGAGACCTTCCCGGCGTCGGTGCTGCCCGCGGGCATGACCGACCCGTCCCGCGCGGTCGACGGCGACCCCGGTACATCGTGGGTCCCCGGGCCGGGCGGGCGGATGGTCGTCGACCTCGGCGCGGCCGCGGCGATCGGCCGGGTCGGGCTGACGTGGGACGGGGCCGCCGTGCCCGGCGCGACCGTGTCCGTGAGCGACGACGGCCTGTCGTTCCGCGACGTCGGCACCGTCACGGCGGGCGAGCGGAGCGGCTCGGTGGACGTCTCGGCCACCGCGCGCTACGTCGCCGTGACCACGACCTGGAAGACGGGCGACGCGGGCCTCACGGCGCTCGCGGTGGTCCCCCGGGGCTGAGGCTCAGGCGTCGTCGAGGCTGAGCGCCACGCCGCTGAACGTCGCGTACGGGGCGAGGTTCGTGGCGGCGTCGTCGGCGACCCGCCGGCCGATCTCCGAGTCCAGCGCGGCCTCGAGCGACGCCATGTCGTCCCAGTCCATCGACACGACCAGGTACGGGGGCTCGCCGATCACGGGGGTCGGCTCGTGGCTGAGCGTCAGCCGGCGCAGCCCGGGGTACTGGCGCGCCAGCGGCACGTGCACGTCCTGGTAGTGGCGCTCGAACGCCTCGACGTCCGACGGCGTGCCGTAGGTGACGACGAATCGTGCCTGCGGCGGTGCGGGTGGGTTCGTGGGCATGGGCGGGGCTCCTGTCCGGGAACGCGGGACGCGACACGGGAACGCTACCGGCTGGTGTCGCCGCCCGTCGCGGCCGTCCCCGGGTCCGGGGACGGCCGCGTGCGGGTCAGGCGCCGACGGCCTGGGACCGCTGGTCGCTGAGCATGCGCGCACGCTGCGCGACCAGCTCGTCGTACGTGCCGTTCTTCTCGGCCCAGCGGTGCGTCTGCACCGCGTCGACGAGGATCTCGTGCGGCGTCGGCTCCTGGGAGAGCAGGCCCACGACCTCCGAGACGAACGCGCCGAGCTCGAGGGCGTGCGGGTTGACGTTCCCGTCCTGCGTCCGCACCGCGGGCGGGACGAGCTCGACGACCTCCACGCCGTCGTCGGCGAGCTGGACGCGGAGCGCCTCCGAGTAGGCGTGCACCCCGGCCTTGGTGGCCGCGTAGGTCGGCATGGGCGGGAACGGCAGGAACGCGATCCCCGAGGTCACCGTGACGATCGTGCCGCCGCCGCGCCCGACGAGGTGCGGGGTGAACGCGTCGACGACCCGGATCGTCCCCAGCAGGTTCGTGTCGACCATGGCCTGGGTCGAGGCGAAGTGCGCGGGGTCGCGCACGTCCTCCATGATCATGACGCCCGACATCGTGACGACGGTGTCGAGGCCCGGGTAGGCCGCGAGCACCTCGTCGCGCGCCTGCGCGACCGAGCCGTCGTCCGTGACGTCGACGACGACCGTGCCGAGGCCCTCGGCCTCGAGCTCCGCCAGGGCGGCCGTGCTGCGACCACCGACCACGACCGTGGACCCGGCCGCCGCGAAGCGCCGGGCGAGCTCCCGGCCGATCCCCGAGGTGCCGCCGACGACGAGCACGGTCCGTGCGCTGATGTCCATCGCTGTCTCCTTCTCACCCGCTCGCGAGTCTCGCGAGCGCTGAGTCGAGAGTGCTCCGCGCTCGCACGGGCAGGAAGAGCCCCCGGGATCCTGGGTCTGCCGGGGCCACCCTCACCGTCGCGGCACGGGCTGTGCGAAGGGGTCGGGGGTCAGCGTGTACTTGGTCTGCAGGTACTCGTGGATGCCCTCGGCGCCGCCCTCGCGGCCGAGGCCGGAGAGCTTCCAGCCGCCGAACGGCGCGGCCGCGTTCGACACGACCCCGACGTTGAGCCCCATCATCCCGGTCTCGAGCCGCTCGATCATGCGCTGCCCGCGGGCCAGGTCGCGGGTGTAGACGTAGGACACGAGCCCGTACTCGGTGGCGTTGGCGAGGCGCACGGCCTCGTCCTCGTCGTCGAACGGGACGATCGCGAGGACGGGCCCGAAGATCTCCTCGCGCAGGATCGCGCTGCCGGGCTGGACGTCGGACAGGACGGTCGCCTCGTAGAAGGTCCCCGGCCCGTCGATCGCGGCGCCGCCGGTCCGGAGCGTCGCGCCGCGCTCGACCGCGTCGCTCACGAGCTCGCCGGTCTTGGCGACCGCGCGGTCGTCGATCAGCGGGCCGATCGTGACGCCGTCCTCGGTGCCGCGCCCGGTCCGGAACGCCTGCACGCGCTCGGTGACGCGGCGGGCGAACTCGTCCGCGACCGACCGGTGCACGACGAACCGGTTGGCGGCGGTGCAGGCCTGGCCGATGTTGCGGAACTTCGCGGCGATCGCGCCGTCGACGGCCTGGTCGAGGTCGGCGTCGTCGAAGACGACGAACGGCGCGTTCCCGCC
>Ga0182740_1001394_pt1 | contig 16505 bp, 26 predicted proteins | sample eDN5th37CKraftBY_FD_128872 | JGI IMG/M metagenome (GOLD analysis project Ga0182740, IMG submission 128872) | Enriched backyard soil microbial communities from Emeryville, California, USA - eDNA 5th pass 37_C Kraft BY (version 2) (version 2) | ecosystem: Environmental > Terrestrial > Soil >...
CGACAGCTCGAGCTCGTCGACCTTCTTGAGGAGCGCGGCGTTGAACGCGAGCTCCGGATGACGCTGCTCTTCCTGGGCCTTCTTGGGCTCTTCGAAGTTGATGAAGACGGCGAGCTGGTCCTGGAGAATACGAGCCGCGAGAGCGACCGCATCTTCCGGGCGGATCGAGCCGTCGGTTTCGACAACCATCGTCAGCTTGTCGTAGTCGAGGATCTGGCCTTCGCGCGTATTCTCGACCTTGTAGGAGACCTTCTTCACCGGCGAATAGAGGCTGTCGACCGGGATCAGGCCGATCGGCGCATCCTCAGGACGGTTGCGGTCGGAAGGAACGTAGCCCTTGCCGATGTCGGCGGTGAACTCCATGCGGATCGCTGCACCCTGGTCGAGGTGGCAGATCACGTGGTCGGGGTTCAGAACTTCGACTTCGGAGGAAGCTTCGATGTCGCCAGCGGTGACGGGGCCGGCGCCTTCCTTCTTCAACACCATGCGCTTCACGCCTTCCGAGTGGATGCGCAGCGCAATTTCCTTGATGTTGAGAATGATGTTCGTCACGTCCTCGCGGACGCCCGGAACGGACGAAAACTCATGCAGAACGCCGTCGATCTGCACGGTCTTGATGGCGGCGCCCTGAAGCGAGGACAGAAGCACGCGGCGCAGGGCGTTGCCGAGCGTCATGCCAAAGCCGCGCTCAAGGGGTTCTGCAACAACGGTCGCGATACGCGAGCGGTCGCGGCCGGACTGAATTTCAAGCTTCGACGGCTTGATCAGGTCTTGCCAGTTCTTCTGGAGGACGTTCACGAGAAACCTCGTCTAGTTTTGCGCGGACGGGGGAGCGGGCCGCGTAATCTCTTGGCCGTAATCAACACATGGAGGCGCGCCGAGCGGTCCCGGCGCGCGAAAAATTTCGTTTAAACGCGGCGGCGCTTGCGCGGGCGGCAGCCGTTGTGCGGGATCGGCGTCACGTCGCGGATCGAGGTGATCTGGAAGCCGACAGCCTGGAGAGCGCGGAGAGCCGATTCACGGCCCGAACCCGGACCGCAGACTTCAACCTCGAGCACCTTCATGCCGTGCTCCTGAGCCTTGCGGCCGGCATCTTCAGCTGCCATCTGAGCGGCGTACGGCGTCGACTTGCGCGAGCCCTTGAAGCCCTTGGTGCCCGAAGACGACCAGGCGATCGCGTTGCCCTGGGCATCCGTGATCGTGATCATCGTGTTGTTGAACGACGCGTTGACGTGCGCGACGCCCGACGTGATGTTCTTCTTCTCGCGCTTCTTAACTTTACCGCGCGCTGCCGCTGCTTCCTTGGCCATTACCGTCGTTGCTCCATGCCTCGTTCAAGCGGAGGCGTAAAATCGTTGAGCACGCCACATGACATGGCGTGCATGAACCCTTGCGTGACGAACTACTTCGTCGCCTTCTTCTTACCTGCGATCGGAACCGCCTTGCCCTTGCGGGTGCGGGCGTTCGTGTGCGTGCGCTGACCGCGGACGGGCAGACCCTTGCGGTGGCGCAGACCGCGGTAGCAACCGAGGTCCATCAGACGCTTGATGTTGGTCTGAACTTCGCGGCGCAGGTCGCCCTCGACCGTGTAGTCGCGGTCGATCGTTTCACGGATCTGCAAGACTTCGGCATCCGTCAGCTGATTGACGCGACGCTCGGCGGGGATGCTGCACTTCTCGCAGATCTCCTTCGAGAACTTGGGCCCGATGCCGTGGATATAGCGAAGCGCGATCTCGACGCGCTTACCTGTTGGAATGTTGACGCCTGCGATGCGGGCCACTTCAGTCTCCTGCCTTTAAATCTCGAACCGAATTAGGATGCTGTCTCGTTGATTCTCAAGTGCAAATAGGCGCAACGACCGCAGTACCGGGGTTACGTGCCCTGGTCCGGATCAAGTTGAGCCCTAAAGAAAGTTTGCCTTTCTACCCCGGGTCACCCCTGCCGTCAATCCATGCTTCCATGTGTCACGCATGCTGGAATTGATCCAGAAGCTCGCCGATCCGGCGATTGACCTCGGGAATGGGCTGCATGCCGTCAACGGTTTTCAGCAACTTGTGGGCGTAGTAGTAGCCGATCAACGGCGCCGTCTCGCGGTAGTAGGCGATCAGGCGCGTCTTCAGGGCTTCGGCGTTGTCGTCGGCGCGTACCGTGCCGCCGGCAGCCAGGGTCTCGCGGGCGCGGCACTCAATCCGCTCCACGAGCTTGGTGTCGTCGACCTTCAGCTCGATCACGCAATCGAGATGGCGGCCCTTCGACTTCAGTAGTTCGTCCAGCGCGTCAGCCTGGGGCAGCGTCCGGGGAAATCCGTCGAGGATGAACCCTTTGGCGCAGTCCGGCTCGGAGATGCGGTCGGCGATGATGCCGATGACGACCTCGTCGCTGACGAGGCTGCCCGCTTCCATGATCTTCTTGGCCTTGAGGCCGACCGGCGTACCAGCCTTGACCGCGGCCCGCAGCATATCTCCGGTCGAGAGCTGCGGAATTCCAAGACGCTCGGCAATCAGCTGAGACTGCGTGCCCTTACCCGCCCCCGGCGGCCCAAGCAGTATCAGGATCATCGCCGTGCCCCGCGCAGTTTGGCCTTCTTGATCAAGCCCTCATACTGCTGAGCGATGAGGTGGCTTTGGACCTGGGCAACGGTATCCATCGTGACGCTGACGGCGATGAGGAGCGAGGTACCGCCGAAGTAGAGCGGAATGCCGGCATACGACGTCAGGATCTCAGGAAGTACGCAGACTGCGGCCAGATAAATTGCACCGACGACAGTGATGCGGGTCAGGACGTAGTCGATGTACTGGGCCGTCTTCTCGCCGGGGCGGATACCGGGCAGGAAGCCGCCGTACTTGCGGAGGTTGTCAGCCGTTTCCTTCGGGTTGATCACGACCGCCGTGTAGAAGAACGCGAAGAACAGGATCAGCAGCGCATAGACGAGCATGTGCAGCGGCTGGCCCGATCCGAGCGCGGCGACGGCATTGTTCAGCCACTCGGGTCCCTGCCCCGCAGAGAACTGCGCAGCCGTGATCGGCAGAAGCAGGAGCGAAGAGGCAAAGATCGGCGGAATGACACCCGAAGAGTTGAGCTTCAGCGGCAGATGCGAGGCTTCGCCCTGGAACATCTTGTTGCCGACCTGGCGCTTTGGATACTGCACGAGCAGACGGCGTTGCGCGCGTTCGAAGAACACGATGGCAGCGACGACGGCCAGAGCCAGAGCCAGGAAGAAAATCAGAATGCCGGGCGAGATCGAGCCGGTACGCGACAGCTCAAAGAGTTGTAGGAGCGCGCCGGGGAGGCCTGCGACGATGCCGGCGAAGATGATCAGAGACGTGCCGTTGCCGACGCCGCGCTGCGTGATCTGCTCACCGAGCCACATCAGGAAGACCGTACCGCCAACGAGCGTGATGACCGTCGTCAGGCGGAAGAACATGCCGGGTTCCAGAACGACCGCGCCAGCCGCATTCCGCGAGCCTTCGAGACCAACGGCAATGCCGTAGGCCTGCAGCGCTGCGAGAACGACCGTCAGGTAGCGGGTGTACTGGTTGATCTGCTTGCGGCCCGCCTCGCCTTCCTTCTTCAGTGCCTCGAGCTTCGGCGAAATCGAACTCATCAACTGCATGATGATCGACGCCGAAATGTAAGGCATGATGTTGAGGGCAAAGATCGCGAGACGCTCGAGGGCGCCGCCCGAGAACATGTTGAACATGCCCAGGATGCCGCCGGCCTGCGATTTGAACGTTTCAGCGAAGGCAGCGGGATTGATGCCTGGCAGCGGAATGAACGTACCCAGGCGGAAAACGATCAGTGCGCCAAGCGTGAACCACAGGCGCCGCTTCAAATCCTCCGCCTTCGCGAAGGCGCTGAAGTTCAGATTGGAAGCAAGCTGCTCGGCAGCGGAAACCATTGGTCTCTTCTCCTAACCGTTGCGATGACGCCAAGGGCGCTGTCGCAACTTGGGCCCGGATAGCGCCGTTTCCAGCGCCCTCCAGCCTCGAACGCGATCAGGCGGGTTTCCCCGCCTCATTGCACGCTCGTATTTTATTCTTCCGACTTGCCAGCGCCGGGCTTCTTGCCCTTGGCAGCTTTCTTGGCGGCCGACTTAGCCCGCTTCTCTTCGTCTGCGGCGAGGATCTTGCGCTCAATCACGCTGACGGTGCCGCCAGCCTTCTCAATCGCTTCCTTAGCCTTCGCAGAGGCATGGTTGACCGTGATCGAGACCTTGGCCTTGATCTCGCCGTCAGCGAGAAGACGAAGACCGTCCTTCGCACGGCGTACGATACCAGCTTCGATCAGAGATGCCAGATCAACCGGCTTGGAGCCGTCGAGACGCTTGTCGTCGATCGCCTGCTGCAGCGTTCCGACGTTGATCTCGTTGAAGTGCTCCGGACGCCACTTGTTGAAGCCACGCTTCGGTAGACGGCGATGCAAGGGCATCTGACCGCCTTCGAAGCCGCCGATGGCGACGCCGGTACGGGCCGTCTGGCCCTTGCCACCGCGGCCACCCATCTTGCCCAGGCCCGAGCCGATACCGCGACCGATGCGGACGCGCGTCTTCTTGGCGCCGGGGTTGTCCTTAATGCCGTTAAGCCGCATTGGCGTTATTTCCCTTCTTCGACCTGAACGAGATGCTGAACTTTCTTCAGCATACCGCGGATGGCCGGCGTGTCTTCAACCTTGGAGATGCGACCGATCTTGTTCAGCCCGAGGCCGATCAACGTTTCGGTCTGCCGCTCGGGGCGCCGGTTGGCACTCCGCACCTGCTTGAGCGTGATCGTTTTATTCGTCGCCATGTCGTAACCTCAGGTCCCTTTGTGAAGCGCCAGAAATATCGGCGCTTCCGTTATTTCTTCAGACGTCCGCACCAGCTTCGGCCGCGGCCGAGCCGTCGCGACGACGCGACACGATGTCGGAAACCTTCTTATTGCGGCGAGCTGCGACGCCGCGCGGATTTTCCTGCGCCTTGAGCGCATCGAACGTCGCGCGGACGACGTTGTAGGGGTTCGTCGAGCCCATCGACTTGGCGACGATGTCATGCACGCCGACCATCTCGAAAACGGCGCGCATTGCACCGCCTGCGATGATGCCGGTACCGGCCGGAGCCGAGCGCAGGATCACCTTGCCGGCGCCGTGACGGCCGACGCTGTCGTGATGAAGCGTACGAGCGTCGCGAAGCGGCACGCGAAGAAGGTTGCGCTTTGCGCCTTCGGTCGCCTTGCGGATCGCCTCAGGAACTTCACGAGCCTTACCGTGGCCGAAGCCGACGCGGCCCTTCAGGTCGCCGACGACGACGAGCGCAGCAAAGCCGAAGCGCTTACCGCCCTTGACGACCTTGGCGACGCGATTGATGTGAACGAGCTTATCGGTAAACTCGCTGTCGCGCTCCTCGCGATCTCTGCCACGGTCTCTCTGGGGTCCACGTGCCACGTTTCGGTTCCTCTCGGGTATCTCTTAAAACTTCAGACCGCCGTCGCGGGCGGCATCGGCGAGCGCCTTGACGCGCCCATGAAACAGAAAGCCGCCGCGGTCGAACACGACCTCGGTGACGCCGGCTTTGACGGCGCGCTCGGCGACGAGCTTGCCGATGGCAGCAGCAGCTGCCTTGTCGGCGCCCGTCTTCAACGAGCCCTTGAGGTCCTTCTCAAGCGTCGAAGCCGAAGCGAGCGTTACGCCCTTCACGTCGTCGATCACCTGCGCGTAGATGTTCTGCGACGAGCGGTGAATGGAAAGCCGGGGACGACCGTTTGCGGCGGCCCGGATGCTCCGACGAACGCGCGCCTTGCGGTTCGTAAATTTCTGATTGCTGTTGGCCATCGGTTGCCGGTCCTACTTCTTCTTGCCTTCCTTGCGGAGGATGTATTCGCCCTTATAGCGCACGCCCTTGCCCTGGTAGGGCTCTGGCTTGCGAGAAGCGCGGATGACGGATGCCACGTGGCCGACCGCTTGCTTGTCGATGCCGGAGACCGACACCAATTCGCTCTTAGCGCCGCCGACCTTGACGTCCACACCGGCCGGAATCTTCAGCACGACGTCGTGGCTGTAGCCGACGGAAAGCGTCAGCGTGTCTTTGCCCTTCATCGTGGCCTTGAAGCCGACGCCGTGGATCTCGAGATCCTGCGTGTAACCATCAGTCACGCCCTTGATGAGGTTCGCGATCTGAGTCCGCGACATGCCCCACTTGGAACGTGCAAGCTTCGTGTCTTCGAGAAGGCTGACGTCGATGCCTTCGTCCGTCCGCTGGACCTTCAATGCGTCGGGAACCGTAAAGGCGAGCTCGCCCTTGGGACCCTTCATCTTGACGGTCTGACCGGCGATCGTCGCCGTCACGTTCGACGGGACGGGAACGGGTTTCTTACCGATGCGCGACATGGCTTCTTCAAACCTTGTTTCGCCGAGGCCTGGGCCTCAGCCTTAGAATATGTTGCAGATGACTTCGCCGCCGACGTTGGCTTCGCGCGCCTTCGAGTCCGACATGACGCCCTTGGGCGTAGACAGGATAGCAACGCCGAGGCCGTTGGCCACGATCGGAATTCCCTTTGCCGCCGAATAGACGCGACGGCCAGGCTTCGAGATGCGCTCGATCTCACGGATGGCCGGCTGACCATTGTAATACTTGAGCTCGATCTCGAACTGAGGCAGTTCGCCCTTCAATTCGACGCGGCTGTAGCCGCGGATATAGCCTTCCTCGGCGAGCACGTCGAGGACGCGGGCGCGGAGGTTAGAAGCGGGGGTGGCGACCTTCGGCCGGCGACGCATCTGAGCGTTCCGGATACGGGTCAGCATATCGCCCAACGGATCATTAACGGACATTGATGCTTCCTCTTACCAGCTCGCCTTGACCATGCCGGGGATACGGCCCTGGCTCGCCAGCTCGCGGAGCTGGTTGCGGCACATCCGGAGCTTCCGGTAGTTGCCGCGCGGACGGCCGGTGATCTCGCAACGGTTGCGGATGCGGACCTTAGAGCCGTTACGGGGCATCTCGGCAAGCTTCAAGCGAGCCGCGAAACGCTCTTCCGGCGTCTTCGTCCGGTCCTTAGCGAGCAGCTTCAGGCGCTTGCGCTTGGGCGCCTGCTCTGCCGTCATCTTGCGCCGGCGGTTATTTTTTTCAATCGAACTGGTCTTAGCCATTTCATCTCCTCCAAAGGCCTTTCGGCTTCTGCCGAGGTCCTCTAGCTGCGGAACGGGAAGTTGAAGCCCTTGAGCAATTCACGAGCTTCTTCATCAGTTTTGGCCGACGTGCAAACGATCACGTCGAGGCCCAACACGTTGTCGACCTTGTCGTAGTCGATCTCGGGGAACACGAGGTGCTCTTTCAGGCCCGTGGCATAGTTGCCGCGGCCATCGAAGCTCTTCGCGTTGAGACCGCGGAAGTCCTTTACGCGCGGCAGCGCGATGGTGACGAACCGGTCGAGGAATTCGTACATGCGGTCGCCACGGAGGGTCACCTTGGCCCCGATCGCCATACCTTCGCGCAGCTTGTACGTTGCGAGGGCCTTGCGGGCGCGCGTGATGACCGGCTTCTGGCCGGCGATCAGAGCGAGATCAGCTGCAGCGACTTCAACTTTCTTGCGATCGTTGACAGCTTCGCCGACGCCCATGTTGATCACGATCTTCTCGAGACGCGGGATCTGCATGACGTTCGAGTAGCCGAACTTCTCCTTGAGAGCGCCGCGAACGACCTTCTCGTAGTGCGACTTGAGGCGCGGCTTGTAATCGGCCGGACGCGGAGCTGCGGGCTCGCGCGGCTCAGACGGAGCTGCTGCCTTCTTGTCGGCGCGTGCCTTCTTGGCTTCGCCAGCACCTTGCGGCGAGCCGCCCTGAGGCTTGGCGCCCTTTGTGGTATTCTTTGCCATGGCCTAGTTCTTCTCCGGGATCTGCTCGCCCGAGCGCTTTGCGATGCGGACCTTCTTGCCGTCTTCAAGGATCTTGAAGCCGACGCGAGACGGCTTGCCGTCCTTGGGGTCCTCGATCGCGAGGTTCGAGAGGTCGATCGGACCTTCCTTGGAAATGATGCCGCCTTCCTGCGACGCCGACTGGCGCTGGTGACGGCGCACCATGTTGACGCCGCGAACGAGAGCGCGGTGTTCCTTCGGACGGATTTCGATCACTTCGCCCCGCTTGCCCTTGTCACGGCCGGCGAGAACGAAGACCTTGTCGCCCTTCTTGATTTTAAATGCCGACATCAGAGAACCTCCGGCGCGAGCGATACGATCTTCATGTGGTTCTTGGCGCGCAGTTCGCGCGTCACGGGTCCGAAAATACGCGTGCCGACCGGTTCGCCGTTGGCGTTGATCAACACCGCAGCGTTACGATCGAAGCGGATCAGCGAGCCATCGGCCCGGCGGATACCCTTCGCGACGCGGACGATGACCGCCTTCATCACCTGACCCTTCTTGACGCGCCCCTTCGGGATCGCCTCCTTCACGGAGACGACGATGGTGTCACCCACTGTCGCGTACTTGCGCTTCGAGCCGCCCAGCACCTTGATGCACTGAACGCGGCGCGCGCCCGAGTTGTCGGCGACGTCGAGATTGCTCTCCATCTGGATCATCGCGTCGTTCCTTCTTTCACGGCCTCAAGAGTCGTGCTCACGAGGCCCATCTCTACATTTGCCCATCTGGCTCGCGGGGTCTTGAGATAACTCCCAACTCTCCGACGGCTCGAAAGGCGGCTCCCGGCGTTCGATCGCGTTTCGCGAATCGAGGCTTATAACCTCAAGACGCTATTGCAATCCAACGTTTGTTCTTGGAAATCGGACTGGTCTCTTCAATCGAGACCTGATCGCCAACCTTGAACGAATTCTGTTCGTCGTGCGCATGGTACTTCTTCGTACGGCGCACGGTCTTCTTCAGCAGCGGATGGGTGTAGCGACGCTCGACCTGAACGACAATGGTTTTATCGTTCTTGTCGGATACCACGACACCCTGCAGCACGCGCTTCGGCATAATCTCGTTCTCCCTTACGCGCCTTTTTTGACGCTGCCACCGCGCCGGGCAACGGCTGCGGTCTTGATGCGCGCGATATCTCGACGGACGAGCCGGATGCGCGCCGTGTTTTCAAGTTGGCCCGAGGCCCGCTGAAAGCGCAGGTTGAACTGCTCTTTCTTGAGCTTCACCAGCTGGTCGTCGAGCTGATCGAGCGACATGCCCTTTAAATCTTCGGCCATGACTATCACCTCGCCTATTCGATCCGCGTAACGACGCGGCATTTGATGGGCAGCTTGGCGGCGCCGAGAATGAGCGCTTCCTTCGCCACCTGCTGATTGAGACCGCCGAGCTCGAAAATGATGCGGCCCGGCTTGACGCGTGCCACCCAAAGCTCGGGCGAACCCTTACCGGAGCCCATGCGGACTTCGGCCGGCTTCTTCGACACCGGCACGTCCGGGAAGATGCGCAGCCACATGCGGCCTGCACGCTTCGTGTGACGAGCGATGGCGCGACGCGCGGCTTCGATCTGGCGCGCCGACAGGCGCTCCGGCTCCATGGCCTTCAGGCCCACTTCGCCGTAAGCGAGCGTGGTGCCCGACTTGGCGACGCCGTGGATCCGGCCCTTAAACTGTTTGCGGAACTTCGTCCGTTTCGGTTGCAGCATGATGAGTTGCCTCTAGGATCCTTACGCTTCTGGCGTCGATGAGCCGGCGTCCGAGGCCGCAGGCGCGTTGCCGCCGCCACCGCCACGTCCACCACGGCCGCCACGTCCCGGACGGCGATCACGGCGATCGCCACGGTCATCGTCACGACGCGGGCGCGGTGCGCCGCTTTCCTGCATTTCCGTGAGCTTCCGGTCGGAAGCCATCGGATCGTGCTCGATGATCTCGCCCTTGAAGACCCAAACCTTGATGCCGATGATGCCGTACGCCGTACGTGCAACGCCGTAGCCGAAGTCGATGTCGGCGCGGAGCGTGTGCAGCGGCACGCGGCCTTCGCGATACCATTCCGTACGGGCGATCTCAGCGCCGCCGAGACGGCCTGCAACGTTGATACGGATGCCGACTGCGCCGAGGCGGAGAGCCGACTGAACCGCCCGCTTCATGGCGCGGCGGAACGCAACGCGGCGCTCGAGCTGCTGGGCGATGCCTTCGGCGATCAGCGTGGCGTCGATCTCGGGCTTGCGGATCTCGAGGATGTTCAGGTGAACTTCCGAGCTCGTCAGCTTTGCGAGATCAGCGCGCAGGCGCTCGATCTTCTCACCCTTCTTACCGATCAGGATGCCCGGGCGGGCGGTCATGACGGTGACGCGGCACTTCTTGTGCGGGCGCTCGATGACAACCTTCGAGATGCCGGCTTCGCGCTGCTCTTTCATGATGTGAGCGCGGATCGCACGATCCTCGTGGAGCAGCTTGCCGTATTCGCCGCGAGCAGCGAACCAGCGGCTGTCCCAGGTCCGGTTGATACCGAGACGGAGGCCGACGGGATTGACTTTTTGACCCATATTACTTGGCCTCCTTGGCCGCCGCGGCGGACTTCGTGGCGGACTTCTTACCGGCTTTCTTCTTCTCGGCCTTGTCCTCTTCGACCTGACGGACGATGACGGTCAACTGCGAGAAAGGCTTCAGGATCGAAGCGCCGCGGCCGCGGCCGCGAGCGTGGAAGCGCTTCATCACCATGTTCTTGCCGACAAACGCCTCGGCAACGATCAGATCGTTGACGTCGAGCGAATGGTTGTTCTCGGCGTTCGCGACAGCGCTCATCACGCACTTGCGGACATCGCCGGCGATGCGCTTCTCGCTGAACTCGAGCACGGCCAAAGCCTGGTCGACCTTCTTGCCACGGATCAGGCCCGCGACGAGATTGAGCTTCTGCGGTGAAACGCGCAGCGATTTGAGGACTGCTTGGGCCTCGGTGTCGGGGAGGCGCCGCTCGTGGCTAGGCTTGCCCATTATCTCTTCACCGCTTTCTTGTCGCCGCCGTGCCCGTGGAAAATACGGGTCGGTGCGAATTCACCGAACTTGTGGCCAATCATGTCTTCCGTCACGTTGACGGGGATATGCTTCTGGCCGTTGTGCACGCCGAAGGTCAGTCCGACGAACTGGGGCAGGATCGTGGAGCGACGGCTCCAGATCTTGATTACTTCATTGCGCCCCGATGCGCGCGACTTGTCCGCCTTCTTAAGGAGGTAGCCGTCAACGAACGGACCTTTCCAGACTGAACGTGTCAAAGTCGATCTCCTTCAGTTCGCCGCTACTTCTTCGCCTTTTGGCGCGAGCGCACGATGTATTTCGTCGTCGTCTTGTTCTTGCGAGTCTTGAAGCCCTTGGTCGGCTTGCCCCAAGGCGTCGCCCAGTGCTTACCGCCCTTCGTACGACCACCGTTCGGGTGATCGACCGGGTTCATCGCGATCGAGCGAACCGTCGGACGGCGACCCTTCCAGCGGGTACGGCCGGCCTTGCCAGTCACGGTGTTCATGTGATCGGGGTTCGAAACCGCGCCCACAGTCGCCATGCATTCGGCGCTGACCTTGCGCGTCTCGCCCGAGTTCAGGCGCAACACGGCATAACCGGAGTCGCGGCCAACGAGCTGAACAAACGAACCTGCCGAACGTGCGACCTGTCCGCCCTTGCCCGGCTTCATTTCGACGTTGTGCACGATCGTGCCGATCGGCATCGCCGACAGCGGCATGGCATTGCCAGGTTTCACGTCGACCTTGGGTCCGGAGACGACGCTGTCGCCAACGGCCAAGCGCTGCGGCGCCAGGATGTAGGACTGCGTGCCGTCTTCGTACTTGATGAGAGCGATGAACGCGGTCCGGTTCGGATCGTACTCAAGGCGCTCAACGCTTGCGGGCGAATCGAACTTCCGGCGGCGGAAGTCGATCCGGCGATACGACTGCTTCGCGCCGCCGCCGATGTGGCGTGACGTGATGCGGCCATCGTTGTTGCGACCGCCGGTCTTCGTCTTGCCCTCGACGAGCGTCTTGAGCGGACCGCCCTTCCAGAGCATCGAACGATCGACCTGGATCAGGTGGCGGCGTCCGGGCGAAGTCGGGTTGTATGTCTTAAGCGCCATGATGCGTTATCCTCAGAGCCCAGTCGTCACGTCGATGGAATGGCCTTCCTCGAGCGTCACGATGGCCCTCTTCGTATCGCTCAACAGCGCCTTGACGCCCTTGAACGTTCTCTGCTTGCCCTTACGGACGATCGTATTGACCGCCTTCACCTTGACCTTGAACAAGCCCTCGATAGCGGACTTGATCTCGGGCTTCGTCGCGTCGCGCTTGACCTTGAAGATCACCTGGTTCGCCTCGGAGGCGAACGTCGCCTTCTCGGTGATGACCGGCGCGACGATGACGTCGTATGCGGAACGTTTGCTCGTCATTTGAAGCGCGCCTCCAGCGCTGCGACGGCAGCCCGTGTCAGAACCAGCTTCTTACGACGGAGGATGTCGTAGACGTTGATGCCCTGAACCGGGAGAACGTCGATGTTCGGAATGTTGCGAGCGGCGCGTGCGAATGCCGGCTCGAGCTCGGCGCCATCGATGATGAGGGCGTTGGAGAGCGAGAGCTTAGCGAACTGAGCCTTAAGCGCAGCTGTCTTCCCTTCGGCAGACGTCGCCTTGTCGATCACGACGATCTCGCCGGCCTTGGCCTTCGAGGACAGAGCGTGACGCAGAGCGAGCGCGCGAACCTTCTTGGGCAGGTCGATCGCATGCGAACGGGGCTTGGGGCCAAACGCCTTGCCGCCGCCGCGGAACTGCGGAGCCGACTTGTCGCCGTGACGGGCGCCGCCCGTGCCCTTCTGCTTGTACATCTTCTTACCCGTAACCGCGACTTCCGAGCGGTCCTGGGCATGATGCGTACCGGCCATGCGCTTCAGGGTCTGATAGCGCACCATACGGTGAATAAGATCCTTGCGGACCTCGAGCCCGAAGATATCGTCGACAAGCTCAATATCGCCGGCGCTGCCGGACTCGAGGCTGGTGACTTCGGCTTTCATCACGCGCCTTCCTTCTTAGCTTCGCCACGCGGCTTGAATGCGCCGGGTTTCGGAGCATCAGCGTGCGCGGCCTTCTTGACGGCGTCGCGAACAACAACCCAACCGCCCTTGGAACCTGGAACAGCGCCGCGAACCATCACGAGACCGCGTTCCTTATCGATCTTGGCAACGACGAGATTCTGCGTCGTGACGCGCTCGTCGCCCAGGTGTCCGGCCATTTTCTTGCCCTTGAACACCTTGCCCGGATCCTGACGCTGACCCGTCGAACCGTGGGCGCGGTGCGTGACCGAAACGCCGTGGGTTGCGCGCAGACCGCCGAAGTTCCAGCGCTTCATGGCGCCCTGGAAGCCCTTACCCTGCGTGGTGCCCGTCACGTCGACGAACTGGCCGGGGACGAAGTGGTCTGCGGTGATCTCCGCGCCAACATCGATGAGGTTCTCAGGGCTGACACGAAACTCAGCCAGCTTCCGCTTCGGCTCGACTTCAGCCTTCGCGAAAGTGCCACGTTCGGACTTCGTGAGACGCGAGGGCTTCCTCGTGCCGCCACCGACCTGGATCGCGGTATATCCGTTCTTCTCCTCGGTGCGGTGCGCGAGAACCTGCAGGTTCTCGAGACGCAGCACCGTTACGGGAACATGTTCGCCCGCGTCGGTGAAGATCCGGGTCATACCGATCTTCTGTGCTATTACTCCGGAACGCATCTGCATTCCTTCCTATCGTTGGGGCCATTCGCGTTACCGCCAGAGGGCCCGTAAGTTCTGGTTTTAGAGTTTGATCTCGACGTCGACGCCGGCTGCGAGATCGAGCTTCATCAGGGCATCGACCGTCTGAGGCGTGGGATCGACAATGTCGAGCAAACGCTTGTGGGTCCGCATCTCGAACTGCTCGCGGCTCTTCTTGTCGATGTGCGGCGAACGGTTCACCGTGAAGCGCTCGATGCGCGTCGGCAGCGGGATGGGACCGCGAACCTCAGCACCGGTACGCTTCGCCGTATTCACGATCTCGCGGGTCGACGCATCGAGTATTCGATGGTCGAAGGCTTTGAGCCGGATGCGGATGTTTTGGCCGTGCATGGCGTTTTGCTTTCACTTCTCGCAGAAAAAGATTTGGGGAAGCTTCCTGAGGGACGCTTCCCCTGAAATGCCTGCTACTCGATGATCTTCGTTACCACGCCAGCGCCGACCGTACGGCCGCCTTCACGGATGGCGAAGCGAACCTTCTCTTCCATCGCGATCGGCGAGACGAGCTCGACGGTGACCGAAACGTTGTCGCCCGGCATAACCATTTCCGTACCTTCGGCGAGCTTAACGGTGCCCGTGACGTCGGTCGTGCGGAAGTAGAACTGCGGACGATAGTTCGTGAAGAACGGCGTGTGACGGCCACCCTCTTCCTTGTTCAGGATGTAGGCTTCGGCAGCGAACTTCTTGTGCGGCTTAACGGAGCCCGGCTTGCAGAGAACCTGGCCACGCTCGACCGATTCCTTGTCGATGCCGCGCAGGAGGCAGCCGACGTTGTCGCCAGCTTCACCCGAGTCGAGCAGCTTGCGGAACATTTCGACGCCGGTCACGACCGACTTCTGCGTGTCGCGGAGACCAACGATCTCGACTTCTTCGCCGACCTTGATCACGCCGCGCTCGATACGGCCGGTGACGACCGTGCCGCGGCCCGAGATCGAGAACACGTCTTCGATCGGCATCAAGAAGGGCTGATCCTTCGGACGCTCAGGGATCGGGATGAACGTGTCCATCGCCTCGTAGAGCTTGATGATGGCTTCGTCAGCCAGCGGGCCCTTCTCACCGTTGAGCGCCTTGACGGCTGCGCCACGGATGACGGGGGTGTCGTCGCCGGGAAAGTTGTACTTCGAGAGAAGTTCACGGACTTCCATTTCGACGAGGTCGAGGAGTTCTTCGTCTTCGACGATGTCGCACTTGTTCAAGAAGACGACGATCTTCGGCACGCCGACCTGGCGAGCGAGCAGGATGTGCTCACGCGTCTGGGGCATCGGGCCGTCAACAGCCGACACGACGAGGATCGCGCCGTCCATCTGAGCCGCGCCGGTGATCATGTTCTTGACGTAGTCGGCGTGGCCGGGGCAGTCGACGTGAGCGTAGTGACGGTTCGGCGTCGCGTATTCGACGTGCGAGGTTGCGATCGTCAGAATCTTCGTCGGGTCGCGGCGGCCCTGGCTTTCGGAAGCCTTGGCGACTTCGTCGTAAGCAATCGAGGTCGACGTCCAGCCGCGGTCAGCTGAAACCTTCGTCAAAGCTGCGGTCAGCGTGGTCTTGCCGTGGTCGACGTGTCCGATCGTACCGACGTTGCAATGCGGCTTTGTCCGCTCGAATTTTGCCTTCGCCATCGTTGGCTCTCCTTAGTCCTACTATCAGGTCCCATGATCATACGATCAGGGCATTCAGGCTTCGTTGTCTTCGAGCTCGATGGCGGGATATCCACGCCGGCCAAGCCCAACTTCTTATCAGGCGTACTTGGCCTTGACCTCGTCCGCCACGTTGCGCGGTACGTCCGCATAGTGCGCGAACTGCATCGTGTACTGAGCGCGACCAGTCGACATCGAGCGCAGCGTGTTGATGTAGCCGAACATGTTTGCGAGCGGCACGTAGGCACGAATGACGACGGCGTTGCCACGCATTTCCTGGCTGCGGATCTGACCACGCCGGGAGTTGATGTCGCCAATGACGCCGCCGACGAAGTCCTGCGGCGAGACGACTTCAACGTCCATGATCGGCTCGAGCAGCTTCACGCCAGCCTTCTCGCAACCTTCCTTCATAGCCGCGCGGGTGGCGATTTCGAAGGCGATGGCAGACGAGTCAACTTCGTGGAAGGCGCCGTCATAAAGGTTGACCTTCATGTCGACCATCGGGAAGCCGATGAGCATGCCGCTATCCCAAACCGAGTTGACGCCCTTTTCGACGCCCGGGATGTATTCCTTCGGCACCGAGCCGCCGACGATCGTCGTCGTGAACTCGTTGCCCTTACCCGTCTCGTTGGGCTCAAGCTTCAGCTTAACGCGAGCAAATTGACCCGTACCGCCCGTCTGCTTCTTGTGCGTGTAATCGACATCGGCAGCGCGTGCGAGTGTCTCACGGTAGGCAACCTGCGGAGCGCCCGTGTTGGCTTCGACGCCGTAGGTGCGCTTCAGGATGTCGACCTTGATGTCGAGATGGAGCTCGCCCATTCCCTTCAGGATCGTCTCGCCCGATTCCGGATCGACCGAAACGCGGAACGAAGGATCTTCGAGCGCGAGCGTGTGCAGCGCGATCGCCATCTTTTCCTGGTCGGCCTTCGTCTTCGGCTCGACTTTCATTTCGATGACGGGGTTCGGGAACTCCATCTTCTCGAGAATGACAGGCTTCGACGGATCGCAGAGCGTTTCGCCCGTGCGCGTATCCTTCAGGCCCTGCAGAGCGACGATGTCGCCAGCAAAGGCTTCCTTGATTTCTTCGCGGTCAGCAGCATGCATCAGATACATGCGGCCGGCGCGCTCTTTCTTGTCGCGCGTCGTGTTCGCAAGCGCCATGCCCTGCTCGAGCTTGCCCGAGTAGATGCGGCAGAACGTGATCGAGCC
>Ga0182740_1001395_pt1 | contig 16501 bp, 13 predicted proteins | sample eDN5th37CKraftBY_FD_128872 | JGI IMG/M metagenome (GOLD analysis project Ga0182740, IMG submission 128872) | Enriched backyard soil microbial communities from Emeryville, California, USA - eDNA 5th pass 37_C Kraft BY (version 2) (version 2) | ecosystem: Environmental > Terrestrial > Soil >...
AAGCGCTTCGCCGTGGTCAAGGTCGGCGGCGCGGTGCTGCGCGACGACCTCGACGCGCTGACGTCCTCGCTGTCGTTCCTGCAGGAGGTCGGCCTGACCCCGATCGTGCTGCATGGCGCCGGCCCGCAGCTGGACGCCGAGCTGTCGGCGGCCGGCATCGAGAAGCAGACCGTGGACGGCCTGCGCGTGACCACGCCCGGGGCGCTGGCGATCGTGCGCAAGGTGTTCCAGCAGTCGAACCTGCAACTGGTCGAGGCGCTGCAGCAGAACGGTGCGCGCGCCACCTCGATCACCGGCGGCGTGTTCGAGGCCGAGTACCTCGACCAGAGCATCTACGGGCTGGTCGGCGAGGTGAAGCGGGTCAACCTCGCGCCGATCGAGGCCAGCCTGCGCGCCGGTTCGATCCCGGTCATCACCTCGCTGGGCGAGACGCCGAGCGGGCAGATCCTCAACGTCAACGCCGACTTCGCCGCCAACGAGCTGGTGCAGGAACTGCAGCCGTACAAGATCATCTTCCTCACCGGCACCGGCGGCCTGCTCGATGCCGACGGCAAGGTGATCGACTCGATCAACCTGTCCACCGAGTACGAGCACCTGATCCAGCAGCCGTGGCTGCATGGCGGCATGAAGGTCAAGATCGAGCAGATCAAGGACCTGCTGGATCGCTTGCCGGAAGAATCCTCGGTGTCGATCACCCGCCCGGCGGATCTGGCAAAGGAATTGTTCACCCACAAGGGTTCGGGCACGCTGGTGCGGCGCGGCGAGAAGGTGCTCAAGGCGACGGCGTGGGAGCAGCTGGACACCGCGCGGCTGAAGGCGCTGATCGAGTCCAGCTTCGGCCGCACGCTGGTGCCGGATTACTTCGAGAAGACGAAGCTGCTGCGCGCCTACGTCAGCGAGAACTACCGCACCGCGGTGATCCTCACCGACGAGGCCGAGGGGGTCTACCTGGACAAGTTCGCGGTGCTCGACGACGCGCAGGGCGAGGGCCTGGGCCGCGCGGTATGGAACGTGATGCTGGAGGAAACCCCGCAGCTGTTCTGGCGCTCGCGCAACGGCAATGCGGTCAACCATTTCTATTACGCCGAGTCCGATGGCTGCTACAAGCTCGACCACTGGAAGGTGTTCTGGTTCGGCGCCAATGACTTCGACAGCATCCGTGGCTACGTGAAGCACTGCGGCGAACGCCAGGCGAGCCTGCAGGGATGAATGCCCCGTCCGCCAATACCGCATGGCGCCAGGTGCCGGAACTGCGCGGCCGCCACGTCGTGCTGGAACCGCTGCAGGCGGCGCACGCGCCGGCCCTGCGGCAGGCGCTGGGCGACGGCGAACTGTCGCGCTGCTGGTACACCAACGTGCCGGCGCCGGATGTCGTGGAACAGCACGTCGCCGCGGCGCTGGAGGCGCAGGCGCAGGGCACGGCGCTGCCCTTCGTGGTCCGCGACGCCGCCGGCGCGGTGGTCGGCAGCACCCGTTTCTACGCACTGGACGCAGGCGTGCCACGGCTGAACATCGGCTACACCTGGTACCAGCGGCGGGTGCAGCGCACTGGCCTGAACACCGAGGCCAAGCTGCTGTTGCTGCGGCATGCGTTCGAGGCGATGGGCTGCATCGCCGTCGGCTTCGAGACCAGCTGGTTCAACCATGCCTCGCGCACCGCCATCGCCCGGCTCGGGGCGAAGCAGGACGGCGTGCTGCGCAACCACAAGCGCCACGCCGACGGCACGCCGCGCGATACCGTGGTGTTCTCCATCATCGACAGCGAGTGGCCGGCGGTCCGCAGCCACCTGCAACACCTTCTGGATTCGCACTCATGACCGAAAGAAAATTCACGCTGGGCATCGTCGGTGCCCGTGGCCATACCGGCGCCGAATTGATCCGGCTGGTGGCCGGGCATCCGCACGTCGAACTGGCCTTCGTGTCCTCGCGCGAGCTGGCCGGGCAGCGCGTGGCCGAGCACAGCGATGCCTACGCCGGCGAGCTGCGCTATGAAAACCTCGACGCCGACGCGGTGGCGGGCAAGGGCGCCGATGCGGTGATCCTGGCCCTGCCCAACGGCAAGGCCGAACCCTTCGTCGCCGCGCTGGACGCGGCCCGGCCGGACACGGTGATCGTCGACCTGTCCGCCGACTACCGCTTCGACAACGGCTGGTACTACGGCCTGCCGGAACTGACCCGTGATGCCTATGCCGGGCAGAAGCGCATCAGCAACCCCGGCTGCTATGCCACCGCCATGCAGCTGGCGATCGTGCCGCTGCTGTCGCAACTGGCCGGGCCGCCGGCCTGCTTCGGCGTGTCGGGGTATTCGGGGGCAGGCACCACGCCCTCGGACAAGAACAACCCGGAGCTGCTGCGTGACAACCTGATGCCGTATGCGCTGACCAACCACGTCCACGAGCGCGAGGTGTCCACCCGGCTCGGCGTGCAGGTCGAATTCATGCCGCACGTGGCCCCGCACTTCCGTGGCATCAGCATGACCGTGAACCTGTGGCTGCAGCAGCCGCTCAAGCGCGAGGAAGTGATGGCGCTGTACCGGCAGCGCTATGCCGGCGAGCCGCTGGTGGAGGTGGTGGACGAGGCACCGTGGGTCAGCCGCATCGCCGGCCGCCACGGCGTGCAGGTCGGCGGCTTCACGATGGCGCCGGGCAACAAGCGCGTGGTGATAGTGGCGACCATCGACAACCTGCTCAAGGGCGCGGCCACGCAGGCGCTGCAGAACCTCAACATCGCCCTCGGCCTGCCCGAGCTGACCGCCATTCCGCATTGAATCCGTAGGAGCGCACCTTGGTGCGCGATGAAGCTTTCCCGGGAATACCCATCGCGCACCAAGGTGCGCTCCTACGAGGCATTTTGGAGAACGACATGACCAACCTGCTGTGGCAGAAGCCCGGCGTCGCGGTGGACGCCAACATCCAGACCTTCCTCGCCGGCGACGACGTGATCCTCGACCGCGAGTTCTTCCTGCACGACATCGCCGCCAGCACCGCGCATGCGGAAGGGCTGCAGCATATCGGCATCCTCTCCGCCGACGAGCTGGCTGCGCTCAAGCGTGAGCTGGCGCTGCTGGCCGGCGATTTCCGCAGCGGCGCGTTCGTGCTCGACGAGCGCTACGAGGACTGCCATTCGGCGATCGAGGCGCGGCTGACCGAGCGCCTTGGCGACGCCGGTCGCAAGATCCACACCGGCCGCAGCCGCAACGACCAGATCCTGGTCGCCACCCGCCTGTGGCTGAAGGAGAAGCTGGCGCGCGTGGCCGGAATCAGCCGCGAAGTGGCGAAGGTGGCGCTGGACCGTGCCGCCGCCGAGCACGCCCAGCCGTTGCCCGGCTACACCCACATCCAGCGTGCCGTGGTGTCCTCGGCCGGCATGTGGTGGGCCGGCTGGGCCGAAGCCTTCATCGACAACGCCGTGCGCGCGGCCGACACCCGCCGGCTGATCGACTGCAACCCGCTGGGCACCGCCGCCGGCTACGGCGTAAACCTGCCGCTGGACCGCGAACACACCACGCGCGCGCTGGAGTTCGCGCGCATGCAGGTATCGCCGGTCTACGCCCAGCTCTCGCGCGGCAAGTTCGAGCTGGCGGCGCTGGAAGCGCTCGGCGGGGCGACCCTGGACCTGCGCCGCATCGCCTGGGACCTGTCGCTGTTCACCACCGGCGAGTTCGCCTTCGTGGCGCTGCCGGCGCAGTACACCACCGGCAGTTCGATCATGCCGAACAAGCGCAACCCGGATGTGATCGAACTGATGCGCGCCACCCACGCCAGCGTGGCCGCCGCGCGCACCGAGATCGAGCAGCTGCTGTCGCTGCCGTCGGGCTACCACCGCGACCTGCAGGCGTCCAAGGGCGCGATCTTCCACGGCTTCGGCCGCGGCCTGGCCGCGCTGGAACTGCTGCCGGCGCTACTGTCCAACCTCGACTGGCGCGACGACAACATCCGCGCCGCGATCGACTCGGGCATGTACGCCACCGACGTGGCGGTGGAAGCGGCGGTGGCCGGCGTGCCGTTCCGCGATGCCTACAAGGCCGCCGCCGCCGCGGCGGACACGGCCGGGCAGGGGCGCACGCCGGAAGGCAGCCTCGCCGCGCGGGTGTCGCCGGGCGCGGCCGCCGACCTGCGGCTGGAAGAACTGCAGGCACGCTGGGTGGCGCTGCAACCGTAGGTGCGGGACTTGCCCCGCACGGAGGCCTTCACACAATGCCCCATGCGGGGCAAGCCCCGCATCCACGAGACGTAGGTCGGGGCTACGTCCCCGACATCTGCAATACCACGCGTCGGGGGCGTAGCCCCGACCTACGTTGGTTGGAAACGAAAGCATCGCCCAAATGTATTGCGCGGCAGTGCAACATCGACGCTGGCGCTTCATGCGACGGAGAACGAAGTGAAGCTGTATCTGGTCATGGCCATGCGCAAGCCGGCGTTCGACACGTCGGTCATCGCCCCGCACAAGGCCTTCCTCGACGACCTGCGCGAACGCGGGCTGCTGCACCTGACCGGCGGTTTCGCCGATGGCAGCGGTGGCGCCTACGTGCTGCGCGACGTCGCCGACATGGACGTAGCGCGGGCCATCGTCGCGACCGACCCGCTGGCCGTCCACGGTTGCTCGGACCTGACCGTGCACGAATGGAACACCCGCTGAGCCCATGAACGAGGCCGCCCCTTCGCCCTTCGCCGAACAGACGCTGCCGCCGTGGCGGCGCGCGGTGCTGAAGATCGGCAGCAGCCTGCTGGCCGCCGATGGTGGCGGCCTGAGCCCGCGCTTCGCGCTGGGGCTGGCGCAGTTCGTCTCGGCCAACCTGCTGGCGGGCAGGGAAGTGGTGATCGTGTCCTCCGGCGCGGTCGCGGCCGGCCGCGCCATCCTGCCGAAGGCAGCCGAAGCCGGTGCCGCCATCGCCGCGCGGCAGGCGCTGGCCGCGCTCGGGCAGGCGCAGCTGATCGCGCTGTGGCAGCGCTTCTTCGAGCGCCCGGTGGCGCAGGTGCTGCTGACCCACGATGACCTGCGCAACCGCCGCCGTTACCTCAACGCGCGCGCCACCCTCAACGAATTGCTGGCGCTTGGCGCATTGCCGGTGGTCAACGAGAACGACACCGTTTCCGTCGATGAATTGAAGCTCGGCGACAACGACAACCTCGCCGCCATCGTCGCCGCGCTGGTCGATGCCGATGCGCTGTTCATCGCCACCGACATCGATGGCCTCTACACCGCCGACCCGCGCCGCGATCCGCAGGCGCGGCCGATCAACGAAGTGGTCGAACTGACCGCCGAGGTGCTGGCGATGGCCGGTGGCAGCGGCAGCGCGGCCGGCACCGGCGGCATGCACACCAAGCTGCAGGCGGCGGCGAAGGCCGGCGCGGCCGGCATCGACACCTGCCTGTTCAACGGCCGCAGTGGCGAGGTGGTGCGTGCGCTGGCGCAGGGCCGGCTGCGCGGCACCCGCCTGCACGCCGGGCGCTCGCGCATCGCCGCGCGCAAGTACTGGCTGCGGCACGCGCCGCTCGAGCCGGGGGCGATCGTGGTCGATGGCGGCGCCGCGCGCGCGCTGCGAGAGAAGGGCGCCTCGCTGCTGCCCGGCGGCATCGCCGCGGTGCAGGGCGAGTTCCGCCGCGGCGACATGATCGAAGTGCGCGACGGCGGGGGCTGCATCGCGCACGGCATCAGCCAGTATTCGGCGGTGGACGTGCGGCGCATCGCCGGCAGCCATTCGCGCACCATCGAGGCCACCCTCGGCTACAACTATGGCGAGAACGTGATCCACCGCGACGACCTCGTCCTGCTGTCGTAGGAGCGACGCGAGTCGCGACGGGGCTTCGCCGGTAAAGCTCCATCGCGACTCGCGTCGCTCCTACAGGGACGAAACTTCCTGCATGCGAGCCGCAACCATGACCGACATCAAGACCCTTGCCTTGCAATGCCGCGACGCCGCCCGGCAACTCGGCCAGCTTTCCACCGCGGCGCGTTCGGCCCTGCTGCAATCGATGGCGGCGGCGCTGGAAGCCGATGCCGCGGCGATCCTCGCCGCCAACGCCCGCGACCTGCAGGCCGCCCGCGACAAGGGCGTGGGCAGCGCGATGCTCGACCGGCTGGCGCTGGACCCGCAGCGCCTGGCCGGTGTCGCCAACGCATTGCGCGAGGTCGCCGCGTTGCCCGATCCGGTCGGCGAGGTCACCCGCGACTACCTGCGGCCCAACGGCATCCGCGTGCAGAAGGTACGGGTGCCGCTGGGGGTGATCGCGATGATCTACGAGGCGCGGCCGAACGTGACCGCCGACGCCGCCGCGCTGTGCATCAAGGCCGGCAACGGGGTGATCCTGCGCGGCGGTTCGGAGGCGATCCATTCCAACACCGCGATCGCCGCCAGCCTGAAGCGCGCGCTGCGCGAGGCGGGCCTTGCCGATGCCGCGCTGACGCTGGTGGAGGACCTGCGCCGCGAGACGATGCTGGAACTGCTGCAACTGAACGACATCATCGACCTGGCGATCCCGCGCGGCGGCGAGGGCCTGATCCGCTTCGTCGCCGAGCACGCGCGGGTGCCGGTCATCAAGCACTACAAGGGCGTGTGCCATTTGTACGTCGATGACGGCGCCGATATGCAACTGGCGCTGGGCCTGCTGGTCGACGGCAAGGCGTCGCGCCCGGCCGCCTGCAACTCGCTGGAAACCCTGCTGGTGCACGCGGACATCGCACCGCGCTTCCTGCCGCTGGCGGCCGAGGCATTGCGCGCCCGCGGCGTCGAGTTGCGCGGTGATGCCGCGACGCAGGCCCTGGTGCCCGGTGTATCGGCGGCGGACGAGGACGACTATGCCGCCGAATACCTGGACCTGATCCTCGCCATCCGCGTGGTCGACTCGCTCGATGACGCCATCGCCCACATCCAGCGCCACACCTCCGACCACACCGAGGTCATCGCCACCGGCACCCCGGCCCATGCCGAGGTCTTCGTGCATGCGCTGCGCTCGGCGGTGGTGATGGTCAACGCCTCCTCGCGCTTCTCCGACGGCGGCGAGCTGGGGCTGGGCGCGGAGATCGGCATCTCCACCACGCGCCTGCATTCTTATGGCCCGATGGGGCTGGAAGCGCTCACCGTGGAGCGCTTCGTGGTGCGCGGCGAGGGGCAGGTGCGGGGCTGAGGCCGTAGGCCGGGGTTACGTCCCCGGCGTTTTCGTCGGCCCTTTGCGAACGTCGGGGGCGTGGCCCCGACCTACCAATGGTCTTCCAACTGCTGCGGCCTGCACGCGAACCACGCCGCGACCAGCAGCACCAGCGAGCACAGCATCAGGAACGCGAACGACCCCGCCCAGCCGCCGCCGAGTTCGTGCAGCCAGCCGAACAGCAGCGGGCCGAGGCAGGCCAGGCTGTAGCCCACGCCCTGCATGAAGCCGGACAGCGCCGCCGAGCCGCTCGGGGTGCGGGTGCGCAGGTTGATCAGGGTCAGGCCCAGCGGGAAGGTGGATGGGCCCAGCCCGGCGATGGTCACCCACAGCCACGGCGCGGCCATCGGCGCCCACAGCAGGCCGGCGAAGGCGACCGCGTTCAGGCCGAACACCAGCACCGCGATCGGGAACGGGTTGCGCATGCGCACCGCCAGCGCCGGCACCAGCAGCGAGGGCAGCAGGCCGATGGCCGAATACAGCGCCACCATCACCCCGCCGAAGGCCTCGCTGGCGCCGGCTTCCACCATCACCTTGGGCAGCCAGGTGAACAGCGAGTAGGTACCCAGCGAGGTCATGCCGAACATCAGCGCCATGCCCCAGCCGAGCGGGGTCTTCCAGACCCGGCCGGCGGCATGCGGGCCGTCGGCAGCGGCGGCGGCCTGCGCACGCGGCGCATGCCGCGCCAGCAGCAGCCACGGCAGCAGCGCGGCGGTGGACAGCAGCGCCCACATGCCCAGCGAGATGCGCCAGTCGAAGCGGTCGGCCACCGGCACCGCCAGCAGCGCCGGCAGCATGGTGCCGGCCTGCAGCACGGTGATGTAGAGCGTGCTCAGGGTGCCGACGCGGTCGGCGAAGTAGCGCTTGACCAGCGGCGGCACCACCACGTTGCCGATGCCCATGCCGGCCAGCGCCACCGCCGAGCCGACCAGCAGCATGCCGACGCCGCCGGCGCTGGCGCGCAGCAGCAGCCCGGCGGTGGCCAGCAGCATGGTCAGCACCGCGGTGCGCTCCAGCCCGATCGCGCGGATCAGCCGCGGCGTGACCAGGCCGAACAGGGCGAAGGCGGCGGTGGGCATCATGCCCAGCACGCCGGTCATGGTGCTGCCGAACTCGAAGGTCTGGCCCAGCCGGTCCAGCAGCGGCGTCAGCGAGGTGACCGCGCTGCGCAGGTTGGCGGCCAGCAGCACGACGGCGACGAAGGCCAGCAGCCGGCCCTTGAGCAGGGGAGCATGCGGGCCGCGGGCGGGAGAGTGGGGCATGGCGGAACTCCGGCGCGGGCAGCCGCAGGGGCGGCGCCCGCGAAAACAGGGGAACCGCGGGGAGCGATTCCCGGCATCGCTCGCCGCTGGCCCGGAAGCGGCGGCGTGGCGACAAAAACAAAAGCCGGCCCGAGGCCGGCTTTTGTCGATCTTGGTCGGGGAGACAGGATTCGAACCTGCGACCTCTACGTCCCGAACGTAGCGCTCTACCAGACTGAGCTACACCCCGAAGGAGCCGCCTATGATAACGGCGGCATTGGCGCGGCGCAACAGATTTCACTCCGCCGCGGGCATCGGCCAGGCCCGGTGCGGGTCAGCCCAGCTTCTCGGCCAGCACCCGGCGGATTTCCGATTCGACCATGCCCTTCATCGCCGACAGCAGGAAGCCCAGCTCGGCCTTCACCCGCACCGCGCCGGGCAGCATCTCGATCGCGCCCTCGACCCCGGCACGGGCGAAGTGCAGGTTCTGCCCCTCCCAGCGGGTGCTGACCTCGAAGCGCTCCTGCAGCTTGCGCGCGACCTCGGCGATGGCCGCGTGCGCGCTTTCGTCGGACAGGGAATGGGCATGGTGGATGTCGATGCTGGACATGGGGAAGGGACTCGCGGGACCGCGTGGGGATGGTGCGGCATTGTGCGGACATGCGCGACACAGTCCAAGCCCCGCGGCCAGCTTCTGCATGTCCCGTGGACCTGCTAGTCTGCCGCCGGTGCGCACACTGCAAGTCCATTTCGGCAACCGCCAGCAGCCAGATCAAGCCCTTGGTCCGGGCATGCAGCGCATCGTGCGGGACGCCAGCGGGCAGGTGCGGCTGGGCGACGACAGCGTCGGCCCGCTGCTGCTGGCGCGCTTCTGCACCGACGAACGCGGCCTGTGGCTGCAGGTCGCCAGCGGCGTGCGCGGCATCCACGTCAACGGCCGCCCGGTGCGGCGCATGGCGCTGCTGCGCGCCGGCGACTCGGTGCATGCCGATGGCGTGGAAATGCTGCTGCGCGGCCACTGCGAGCCGGCCACGCAACCGCCGCAGGCGCCCGAGGCGATCACCGGAAACGGCGAAGACCAGCGCGTGCTGCTGCGCGGCGTCGGCGGCCAGCACCACGGCCGCGCCCACGCCCTGAACCGGCCGCGCACCATCGGCCGCGATGCGGCGGCGGACATCGTCATCGACGATCCGGTGTTCCCCGAGCGGCAGGCGCGTTTCGAATGCCACGGCGAGCGGGTGCTGCTGCGCGACCTCGGCTCGCCCGACGGTTGCCGGGTCAACGGCGTCGCGGTTCGCCACTGCTGGCTGCACGCGGGCGACCAGGTGGTGTTCGAGGGCAACCAGCGCTTCGTATTGGAGGTGCCGTTGGGCGCCGCCCCGACCTACCTGCCGGCCGTCGCCGAAGAGGCCGCGCCGGCCGCCGAAACCCGGCCGGCGCCGGTGGTGGCGCGGCCACGGCAGCGGCGCTGGCCGTGGCTGCTGCTCAGCGCCCTGCTGATGGGCGTGCTGATCAGTGCATTGCTGCTGTTCGGTGCGCGCTGAACGCACGCCGCCCGGCATTCACTCGCCGCGCAGGCGGCACATCCGCGGCGTGGCCCGGCCCATCGGCATCTTCAGCTTGCCGATGGCTTCGATTCGGGCCTCGGCGATGCGGTCGGCGGCGCGCTGCGGCGAGATCGCGTCCTGCTCGGAGCGGTCGAAGATCCGTTCGAGGTTGTGGTAGATGCTGCGGATCAGGCGCATGGCGCGCTCGCGGTTGTAGCCATCGATCTCCAGCGACACGTTCATCACGCCGCCGGCGTTGACCACGTAGTCCGGCGCCCACAGCACCCCGCGCTTGAACAGTTCGTCGCCCACCGCGTGGCTGGCCAGCTGGTTGTTGGCGGTGCCGCAGATGACCCTGGCCTTGAGCCGGTCCAGCGTTTCCATGCCGATCACGCCTTCCATCGCGCAGGGCGCGAACACGTCGGCGGCGACATCGTAGATGGCCTCGGGCGCGACCGCCTCGCAGCCGTATTCGCCGACCGCGCGTTCCACCAGCGCCGGGTCGAGGTCGGTGACGTGCAGCTTGGCGCCGCGCTCGCGCAGCAGCTTCACCAGCTCCATGCCGATGTGGCCCAGGCCCTGCACGGCGATGGAAACCTTGCCGATTTCCTCGTGGCCGAACTTGCGGTTGACCGAGGCCATCAGCGCCTGCAGCGCGCCGTAGGCGGTGAACGGGGCCGGGTCGCCGGAGCCGCCGTGGACCTGGTGCACGCCGGTGACGTAGCCGGTCTCCAGGTAGATGTGCTCCATGTCGTTGACGTCGGTGCCGACGTCCTCGGCGGTGATGTAGCGCCCGCCCAGCGCCTCGACCTGGCGGCCGAAGGCGCGGAACAGCACCTCGCTCTTGGCGGCCTTCGGGTCGCCGATGATCACCGCCTTGCCGCCGCCCACGTTCAGCCCGGCCAGCGCGTTCTTATAGGTCATGGTGCGGCTCAGCCGCAGCACGTCGCGCAGCGCGTCGTCGCTGTTGGCGTAGGGGCGCATGCGCACGCCGCCCAAGGCCGGGCCGAGGGTGGTGTCGTGGATGGCGATGATCGCCTTCAGGCCGGCATCGCGGTTGTGGCAGAACACGACCTGCTCGTGGCCGGAAGTTTCGAGGGTGTCGAAAAGCATGGATGCTCCGATGGGCGCTGCTGCGACAACGTCCGTGATCCTGCGGGTAAATGGTGGGCCGTAAAACAAAAAATGCGACTTCGTCCTTGGGGTGACGGGTCGCGGGCGGCCATTCTAATGCATTCGGCGGCCGGCGGTTGTCGAGGCCGCCGATGGCGCGTGGGAGCGCCGCGGGAGGCACCGGTCACGCTGCGCTGCAACCTGACCTGCCGGGCACGCGGCCCTATCATCGGTTTCAACGGAAACAGGATGTCGCACGCCCCATGAGTACCCCCGCCCCCCACCTCCCGCAGCCGCCGTCCACCGCCCTGGACGAGGCCCGCTCGCCGCTGCGCTTCGTCACCGCCGCCAGCCTGTTCGACGGCCATGACGCGGCCATCAACATCATGCGCCGGCTGATCCAGTCGCAGGGCGCGGAGGTGATCCACCTGGGCCACAACCGCTCGGTGGAGGACGTGGTGCGCGCGGCCTTGCAGGAGGATGCCGACGCCATCGCGCTGTCGTCCTACCAGGGCGGCCACGTCGAGTATTTCAAGTACATGGTGGACATGCTGCGCGAGCGCGGCGCCGGCCATATCCGCGTGTTCGGCGGCGGCGGCGGCACCATCACCCCGGAGGAAATCCGCGAACTGCAGGACTACGGCGTCGAGCGCATCTACCACCCCAACGACGGCATGAAGATGGGGCTGGTGGAGATGATCGAGGACGTGGTGAAGCGCGCCGGCGGCGCGCGGGAACAGGGAACGGGGAACAGGGAATGGGATGTTCTAGCCAAACCCGGCATTGACGACGAAATTGGTATTGGCCGGATGCTTTCGGCCATCGAGGACGGTGTTTATGGCGATGCCGAGCTTGAGAAGCTCCGCAAGCAATGGGCCAGGGTGGACGGCCATTCCCCGTTCCCTGTTCCCCATTCCCGGCGCGCTCCTGTCATCGGCATCACCGGCACCGGTGGCGCCGGCAAGTCCAGCGTCACCGACGAACTGCTCAACCGCTTCCTCGCCAATTTCCCGCAGATGCGCATCGCGGTGGTCTCGGTCGATCCCACCCGCCGCCGTACCGGCGGCGCGCTGCTGGGCGACCGCATCCGCATGAACTCGCTGCGCAGCCCGCGCGTGTACATGCGCTCGATGGCCACCCGCCGCCAGCATGCGGCGGTCAACACCGTGCTGCGCGACTGCATCGGCTTCCTCACGTCGCTGGATTTCGACCTGGTGATCGTCGAGACGGCCGGCATCGGCCAGAGCGATTCGGAGATCGTGGACCTGGTCGATTTCCCGATGTATGTGATGACCAGCGACTTCGGCGCGCCGAGCCAGCTGGAAAAGATCGACATGCTCGACTACGCCGAGCTGGTGGTGCTCAACAAGTTCGACAAGCGCGGCGCCGAGGACGCGCTGCGCGACGTGCGCAAGCAGTGGAAGCGCAACCGCATCGCCTTCCAGATGAAGGACGAGGACGTGCCGGTCTACCCGACCATCGCCTCGCAGTTCAACGACCCCGGCATCAGCTGGATGTTCGCCAACCTGTGCCGGTTGTTGCGCGAAAAGCGGGGAACGGGGAACGGGGAAGCGGGAATGGAAGGCGGCTGCGATTGGGTGCCGGCCATCGACACCACGCTCAAGGAACCGCGCGCCACGGTGCTGATTCCCGGCAGCCGCGTGCGCTACCTGGCCGAGATCGCCGAGCAGGGCAGGGCGATCAACGCCCGCATCGAATCGCAGGCGGAAGTCGCCGAGCGCGCGCAGGGCTGCTGGCAGGCGCTGAAGGAGCTGGGCGACGACAGGTTGCCGCAGGCGCTGGAGCTGTATGCGGCCGATGCTTTGCTCCCCTCTCCCCTCGGGAGAGGGGCCGGGGGAGAGGGTTCGGCTGCCGACCATCTTGCGGCCTCGCACCCTCACCCCAACCCCTCTCCCGAGGGGAGAGGGGCTCAGGCAGCGGTTGACCGCTCGCTGCTGACCCTGCGCCAGCGTTACAACGACGCGGTGCAATCGCTGGATTCCGAAGCGCTGCGTCTGTTGCGCGAATGGCCCGCCCGGCTGAAGTCGATCACCGACGAGGTCAACGAATACCAGGTGCGCGGCAAGGCCATCCGCGTCGAGAACTACCGCGAATCGCTCAGCCACCAGCAGATCCCGAAGATCGCCGCGCCCACCTACCGCAGCTGGGGCGAACTGCTGGTGTTCCTGCAGAAAGAGAACCTGCCCGGCGCGTACCCATACACCGGTGGCGTCTATCCCTACCGCCGCAGCGGCGAAGACCCGATCCGCATGTTCGCCGGCGAAGGCACGCCCGAGCGCACCAACCGCCGCTTCCATTACCTGAGCGTCGGCCAGCCGGCCGCGCGCCTGTCCACCGCATTCGACAGCGTCACCCTGTACGGCGAGGACCCGGCACCGCGCCCGGACATCTACGGCAAGATCGGCAACTCCGGCGTCAACATCCCCACGCTGGACGACATGAAGAAGCTGTACTCCGGCTTCGACCTGTGCGCGCCGACCACCTCGGTGTCGATGACCATCAACGGCCCGGCGCCGATGATCCTTGCGATGTTCATGAACACCGCCATCGACCAGCAGGTGGAGAAATACCTGAAGGCCGACCCGGCACGCTGGGCCGAGGCGGAAAAGCAGATCGCGCGATTGTTCGAAGGCCGCCAGCGCCCGCAGTATCACGGCGAACTGCCGCCGACCAACGATGGCCTCGGCCTCGGCCTGCTCGGCGTCACCGGCGACCAGTTGCTGGACGCGGACACCTACGCGCGCATCAAGGCCGAAACCCTGCGCACCGTGCGCGGCACGGTGCAGGCCGACATCCTCAAGGAGGACCAAGCGCAGAACACCTGCATCTTCTCCACCGAGTTCGCGCTGCGGATGATGGGCGACATCCAGCAGTATTTCGTGGACAACGGCGTCCGCAATTTCTACTCGGTGTCGATTTCCGGCTACCACATCGCCGAGGCCGGGGCGAACCCGATCAGCCAGCTGGCCTTCACCCTGAGCAACGGCTTCACCATCGTCGAGTACTACCTCGCGCGCGGGATGAAGATCGACGACTTCGCGCCTAACCTGTCGTTCTTCTTCTCCAACGGCATGGACCCGGAATACACCGTCATCGGCCGCGTCGCCCGCCGCATCTGGGCGCGCGCAATGCGCGAGCGCTATGGCGCCAACGAGCGCAGCCAGATGATGAAGTACCACATCCAGACCTCGGGCCGTTCGCTGCACGCGCAGGAAATCCAGTTCAACGACATCCGCACCACCTTGCAGGCGCTGTATGCCCTGTTCGACAACTGCAACAGCCTGCATACCAACGCCTACGACGAGGCGATCACCACCCCGACGGAAGAAAGCGTGCGCCGCGCGGTGGCGATCCAGATGATCATCAACAAGGAGCTGGGGCTGAACTTCTGCGAGAACCCGTGGCAGGGCAGCTTCATCGTGGACAAGCTGACCGACATCGTCGAAGAGGCCGTGTACAAGGAGTTCGAGGCGATCAGCGAGCGCGGCGGCGTGCTCGGCGCGATGGACACCATGTACCAGCGCGGCAAGATCCAGGAAGAAAGCCTGTACTACGAACACAAGAAGCACGACGGCAGCCTGCCGCTGGTCGGCGTCAACATGTTCCTGCCGAAGGAGCATGCCGGTGAGGTCGCCACCGAGATCGAGCTGATCCGTTCGACCGAGGAAGAGAAGGGGCAGCAGATCGAGAACGTGCACAATTGGCAGCGCAATCGCAATGCGCTGGCCCCGGCCGGCGAGACGTCGCACAGCCACAAAGTTGGAACGGGCAGCCCAGGTGACGACGGGGTCCACGACGGCCACGGGCTGACCTACCTGCAGAAGACCGCCCGCGAACGCCGTAACGTGTTCGAGGCATTGGTCGAAGCAGTCAAGACCCACAGCCTCGGCCAGATAAGCCATGCGCTGTACGACGTGGGTGGGGAATACCGAAGAAATATGTGAGTGGCTGGGGCCTGATTAAGTGAGGCAGAGAAGGCCCGCAGCTGCGGGCCTTCCATTCTTCATGGCTTCTCGAAAACAGATGGCTGTCGGGAAAATTTCACTCTGACGCAGCTTTGCTGACTCCGCTTCTGCAGCGGTCAAGGAGCTGTTTTGGAGGGCTGCGATTCACCAGCCACTAGGAAAAGAGACAAGGTCGCGGCCAAGATGGCACCGATGGTCAGCACCAAACGAGCGGTATCAATTCCAACTTGGCAACGCGGCTGGATGGCATGGAAGTCGAAGGCGTGTGTCTGATTAATGATGGATTGCGCGCACATCGTATTGCTGGGGCGGTTGAAGATCGTTTCATAGCCGGCGGATGCGCTGATACTGAACTTGTCCAGATTGAGGGTGGCTGTGTAAGGCACCCAGAGCAAAGCGAGCGCAATAGCGAACAACCCTGAGATCAAGATGGGCCGCTGCCGTGTGGTCATGATCATTTCGCCCCCGATGGTGTGGCGCAAGCCACTCTCTGAATGGATACAGGGTAAGACTGGGACACTTCACACATACATTGGGACATCGCTCTCGCATCCCCTTGGTAGGGTGTGCATGCAGCATTGATATCGGCATTGAACTGGACCATCGTGGGGCGATCCACGCTCAATTCCTTTGCCATTTCCAACTGTCTGATCTCATCGGCCACTATGTCGGCTTGGTCCAACCGATACGAGCGTAGTTCAGTGGCCGTCAGTATCTTCATGTCTGATGGCGGTGTGCTAAACATATCGTCGGCCAACCGCTCGGGAATGTTGAGCTTGGCGAAGTAATCACGAGATTTTTCGATCAGGCGCTTGTATTCCATGCTCACATCCACGTTGGATGTGAAATAGGGGCGGTGAATGCCCGCCTCACCGCGGACGGTCTTGTTGAGGCCTGCCGCCAGAAGATAGATGCACGAACTTAAACACTGCATGTTCGGTAAGACAAAGGCGTCGAACTTGGCGGCACGCAAGGCTTGACCCATCTCCATAGCGGCGCGAACGTCGCCACCAGGCGAAGAGAGAAATGCCATGCGGTGCACATAATCTTCAGGATTTAGGCCTTGGAGTTGGTGGGCCAGATCGGCGCTGTCCTGAGCGGTGATATCGCCAGTGATGACGACCACGGCCGATGGGGAATCCTCGACGATGCCTTTCTGGACCACCACGGATGCCGCTACCATTCCTGGAATACTTGCTAGGATGACTGCCGCCCATCGCTGCATACAGTTCATCGCTTCCCCTGATTGTTTTTGCCCTCAAGCATTATGCCCCAAAAGAACTGGGGTCAGAGTTGACTTTCTCAGGGAGTGCCAAGATTGAATTGGAACACTCGAAAACGGGGGGCAGGTTCACTTAATTGATTGCGGGGGGGGGGGGGGGGGGTTCGGCGTCGGGGGCCGGGGACCCACAGCCTGCCAAGCGCTGTTCTAATGAGGGCATGCCCCGGCGCCCTTTCCCCGAAAT
>Ga0182740_1001396_pt1 | contig 16484 bp, 11 predicted proteins | sample eDN5th37CKraftBY_FD_128872 | JGI IMG/M metagenome (GOLD analysis project Ga0182740, IMG submission 128872) | Enriched backyard soil microbial communities from Emeryville, California, USA - eDNA 5th pass 37_C Kraft BY (version 2) (version 2) | ecosystem: Environmental > Terrestrial > Soil >...
AACGTGTTCGCGGTGCTGGGCCTGCGCGCGATGTTCTTCCTGCTGGCCGGCATGGCCGACCGCTTCCACCTGCTGCCCTACGGGCTGGCGGTGATCCTGGGCTTCATCGGCGCCAAGATGCTGCTGATCGACGTGTTCCACATCCCGGTGCCGGTGTCGCTGGGCGTGGTCGCGGCGATCCTGGCGATGACGATGGTGCTGAGCGTGAAGCTGCCGCCGCGCGGCAGCCACGGTACGTAACCGGATCGCTCCCTCCCCTGTAGGAGCGAGTCGCGAGGGGCTTTACCGGGAAAGCGTCATCGCGACTGGCGTCGCTCCTACAGGGGGAAGCAAGCGGCAGCGGCCAGCATTGTCCCGCCACCGGCACACCGGCTTCCCGCGGGAGCGCACTTGCATTCGCCGCGGGGCGCCGCAATTCCTCCTGCATGGACACGTCAACCGACATCGCCACCGGCAACGACCGCCGCCGCGTGTTGCGCGCCTTCAACCTGAGCCTGGGCTTCGTGCTGCTGCTGGTGGCGATGTTCGCCGCCCAGCAGACCCACTGGGACTGGCGCCCGCTGGCGGTGGCGCCGCACGCGCTGGCCGGCCTGTGGGGCCTGCTCGGCGCGCCGCTGCTGCATGGCTCGGTCGAGCACCTGGGTGCCAATGCTGCGGCACTGCTGATCCTCGGCACCCTGGCCGGCAGCGTCTACCCGAAGGCGACGCTGCGCGCCCTGCCGCTGCTGTGGCTCGGCTCCGGGCTCGGCGCGTGGCTGCTCGGCGAAGCCGGCAGCCACCACCTGGGCGCCAGCGGCGTCACCCACGGCCTGATGTTCCTCGTGCTCGGGCTGGGCCTGCTGCGCCGCGACCGCGCCGCCATCGCCGCCGGCATGATCGGTGTGCTGTTCTACGGCGGCATGGTGATGACCGTGCTGCCGCACGAGCCGGGCGTGTCATGGCAGTCGCACATGGGCGGCGCCGCGGCCGGCATCGTCGCCGCGCTGCTGTTCCGCCACGCCGACCCGCTGCCGCCGCGCAAGCGCTACAGCTGGGAGGACGAGGAAGACGAGTTGCCTGGCACGCAGACCGACGGCGAACTGGAACCGCCGGCCCCGCAGGACGTGCCGGTGTTGTGGCAGCCACGCGAAGGCCGCGATTACGACGTGATGGTGCCACTGCGGCCAAGGCCGCACCGCGACGAGCCGTAGGTGCGGGGCTTACCCCGCACGAGCCTCACCGGGAAAGCCCCATGCGGGGCAAGCCCCGCATCTACGAGGCAATTCCATGCATTCGGAGCCGATCAGGGCACGCCGCCCTGCGCCACCGCGTCGCCATCCACCGCGCTCCGGCCCAGCGCCGGATCGTCGGTGAAGAAGGCATCGATGCCGGCCCGCAGGTAGGCGCGGATCTCGGCAACCGCACCCTCCGGGTTGCGCGCATTGGCCCCGCCCTGCCGCAGTGCCGGCGGCAGGAACGGGTTTTCCGGGCGGAAGGTGTAGGCCACCACCGCCAGCCCGGCGGCATGCGCATCGGCGATCAGCGCCGACGGTGCGCCCAGTTCGCCTTTTGCATCCAGCGGCAGCAGTTGGCGGCTGTCCGCGCCGATGGCATCGGCATAGCCGGCGATCTCGCGCAGGCCATCCGCCGTCATCATCCGTGCATACGTCAGGGAACCACCGGTCTGCATCACGTCGGCCGGAATCGCCCCGGGCGCATCCAGCAGTTGCAGCAGGCGGATGTTCGACCCCTTGCCGATGCGCGCGCGCAACTGGCGCAGGTTGGCGGTCTCGAACGACTGGATCAGGATCGGCGCGACGTTGGTGTAGGAATCGGCGCGCAGCGTTTCCAGCAGGCGCTCTTCCATCGGCAGGCCGATGCCACGGAAATAGCTGCCGTGTTTGATCTCCGGCGCCAGGCCGATGCCGCGGCCGGCACGCGCGGCCTGCTGCACGAGAAAGGCGATGATCTCGTCCAGCGTGACGATGCGGAACTCGCCGTCGAACGCGGTGCCGCGCAGCTCCGGCAGGCGCTCGCGTACGCGCAGCATCTTCAGTTCGGCAAGGGTGAAGTCCTCGGTGAACCAGCCTTCGACTGTTTCGCCGTCGATCACCTTGGCGGTGCGGCGCGAAGCGAATTCCGGGCGTTCGGCGACGTCGGTGGTGGCGCCGATCTCGTTCTCGTGGCGCGCCACCATCACCCCGTCACGGGTCATCACCAGGTCCGGCTCGATGTAGTCGGCACCATCGGCGATGGCCTGCGCATAGGCCGCCAGCGTGTGCTCGGGCAGCAACGCGCTGGCGCCGCGGTGCGCGTACACTGGGACGTGCGAATAGCGGGGTGCGGGGGTGGCGGCCATCGCCATCGAGGATGCCATGCACATGCCCACCACCACAGCCAGAACCGCTTTGCCGAACACCGTCGCCCCCTTGTTTGCATTGCCGGAAGGGGTGGGAGTGTGGCGAAGGGATGTGACCGGCGTGGGACAGGAGCTTGCAGGAGCGACGCGAGTCGCGACCTGGCTTTACCGGGAAAGCCTTGTCGCGACTCGCGTCGCTCCTACGGACGCTTTCGGCCGGCGTGGAGGTCAGGGTGGCAGTCTGCGCCATCCATCGGCCGCGGCATGCAGCCTGCCGGTGATGCCGATGCCATGCAGGAACGCCTCGTCGTGGGCGGCCACCAGCAACGTGCCCGGCCAGCCGCGCAGCATCGTCTCCAATGCCTGCATCGCCTCCAGGTCGAGGTGGTTGGCCGGCTCGTCCAGCAACAACAGCTGCGCCGGCGGCTGCGCGTACAAGGCGCAGGCCAGTGCCAGCTTCATGCGCTCGCCGCCGCTGAGGGTTTCCACCGGCTGCCGCACGCGCTCCGCATCCAGGCCCAGCAAGGCCAGCCGGGTGCGCAGCTCAGCCTCGGCCATCGACGGGTTGGCATGGAGCAGTTGCGCCATCGCCGTCGCCCGTGGCACGGGCAATGCCAGATGCTGGTCCAGCCACGCATGCGGCGCACTCGTTTCCACCGTGCCGTGCAGCGGCTGCAGGCGGCCAGCCAGCACCTTGAGCAGCACCGACTTGCCGCTGCCGTTGCGACCGGTCAGTGCCAGCCGCTCGCCCCGGCGCAGCAGCAGGTCGATCGCGGCCAACGGCCCTTCGACGAACGGCAACGCCACCTTGTCCAGTCGCGCGATGCGCTCGGGCGCGGCCGCGGTGAACGCGGCCGGCAGCAGCACCACGGGCGCCGGGTCATCGACCTGCGCGGCCGCCAACCGCACCTGTTCATCCAACTGTTCGCGCTGCGCCTGCTGCTGCAGGTGCGCCTTGCCGGCGCTGGCCTGCGCCCGCTGCTTCTGCCCGCCGAGCAGGATCGGCGCCTGGTTGCTGTTCGCGGCCTGCCGATTGCCGCGGGCGCTACGGCGTTCGAGTCTTTCCCGCTGCTCGCGCAGCAATTGTTCGCCCCGCCTGCGTTCGTGGCGGCTCTGTTGCAGGGTACGTGTCGCCAGCGCCTTTTCCTCCGCACGGCGGGCGGCGTGGAATTCGTAGTTGCCGCCGTGGCTGCGCAGGCCAAGCGGGGACAATTCGACGATGCGCTGCATGTCACCAAGTAATTCGCGGTCATGGCTGACCACCAGCAGGCCGCGCGGCCAGCGCCGCAGCTGCTCGCGCAACAGCCGGCGACCTTGCGCGTCGAGGTGGTTGCTAGGTTCGTCGAGGATCAGGAAATCGGCTTCGGACAGGAGGGCACCGGCCAGCGCCACGCGCATGCGCTGGCCGCCGCTGAGCTGGCAGGCTGGTGTGTCGGCTGATACGCCCCTCAGCTCCATTTGCTCCAGCTCGGCCTGCAACTGCGCGCGCAGCTGCCAACGCTCGTCCAGCGTTTCAAAGTCGGCAACGTCGCTGCTGCCCGCCTCGATGCGTTGCAACGCGGCCAACGCCTCACCCATGCCTGCGAGGTCGGCGACGCTGTCGGTGGGCGAGGCATCGACCTGCTGCGGCAGGTATGCCGCCGGCCCCGAACGCAGGCAGCGCCCGTGCGTGGGTTGCAGGTGGCCGGCCAGCAACCGTGCCAGCACGCTCTTGCCCGCGCCGTTGCGCCCGACCAGACCGGTGGGCCGTGCGTCGAAGGTTTCGTTCAAGTCGGAGAACAGCAGTTCGCCATCGGGCAACTGCCAGCAGACGCTTTCGAGCGTCAGAAACGGCGTCGTGGTCATTGCATTCCATCCATGCCCGGATCACCCGGCTGCCATCGGGCAGCGGGACTTCGCAGGGCCGCAGCAGCTGCGGCGGGCATCAATGGCGCATTGGACCGGACTCCTTCATGGAACAAGACCGCCATTGCGGCGGCGGGCAAAGACTAACCGGCGGTGGATGAATGGTTCAATGCCGGCGGGAAGTTATTTGCCGATGCAGAAGCTGGAAAAAATGCGGCCCAGCAGGTCGTCGGTGGTCATGCGGCCGGTGATTTCGCCGAGGGCGTCGTGGGCGAGGCGCAGTTCCTCGGCGGCCAGTTCCAGTTGGTCGTGATGCAGTTGCGCGGCGGCAGTTTCAAGATGTTCGCTGGCGCGGATGATGGCCTGCACATGGCGTAGGCGCGCGGAGAATTCGCCTTGCTGGCCTTCGCCGGCCCCGTGGCCGGCGATCTCGCGCAGGCGGGTGTGCAGGTGTTCCAAGCCCTGCCCGCTGGCGGCGGAAATGGCGAGGGTGTCTTCGCCCAGTGATTGCGGCCATTGCGGCAGCAGGTCGCATTTGTTGAGTACCCATAGTTGCCGCGCCGCTTGCGTGGCGGTATCGCCGATGGCCTGCTTTCCGGCTTCCGGGTCACGTGCGTCGAGCACGACGATGGCCAGATCGGCCCGCTGCATTTCCTCGCGGGCGCGGCGCATGCCTTCGCGCTCGATGGCGTCGCCGCCTTCGCGCAGGCCGGCGGTATCGACCAGTTCCAGTTCAAGGCCGTCGATGCGGATGGTTTCGCGCAGGGTGTCGCGGGTGGTGCCGGCGATGTCGGTGACGATGGCACGCTCGCTGCCGGCCAGTGCGTTGAGCAGCGAACTCTTGCCGGCATTGGGTGGGCCGATCAGTACGGCGTGCAGGCCGTCGCGCAGCTTGCGGCCGCGTTCGGCATCCAGGCGCAGTTGCGTGAGCAGGGCTTGCGCCTGCTCCACGCCAGCACGCACCTGTGCGCCGCCCAACGTGTCCAGCGGTTCGTCGGCGAAGTCGATGGCTGCTTCGACGTGGATGCGCAGCCGCACCAGTTGTTCGGCCACGTCCTCCACCCGGCGCGAGAACACGCCGTCGAGCGAGCGGCGTGCCGCGCGGGCGGCGCGCACATCGCCGGCGGCGATCAGGTCGGCGATGGCTTCGGCTTGCGCAAGATCCAGCTTGCCGTTGAGAAAGGCGCGCTCGCTGAACTCGCCGGCACGCGCCTGCCGTGCACCGAGTTCGATGCAGCGCGCCAGCAGTTGCCGCAGCACCACCGGGCTGCCGTGGCCCTGCAGTTCCACCACATCCTCGCCGGTGAAGCTGCGCGGGCCGGGAAAATGCAGGGCGATGCCGTCGTCGATCACTTCGCCTTGCGCATCGCGGAAGCGCGCGTAATGCGCGTGGCGTGGCTGCAATTCCGGGCAGCCAAGCGCACGCGCGATGCTTGCCGACGCCGGGCCGGAAAGGCGCAGCATGCCGACGCCGCCGGCGGCGTTGCCGCTGGCGATGGCAACGATGGTGTCGTTGTTGGAAGTCGCGTTCATGACCTACAGCTTCTGCAACTGCGCGCGTGCCTGCGCGGCGCCGCTGCCTTGCGGCTGCAATTCGAGATAGGTGGTGTAGGCCTGCTTTGCCCTGGCCTTGTCGCCGCCATGCAGGTAGGCATCACCGAGGTTGAGGTAGGCCACCGCGCGCGAGGGGTCTATTTTCAAGGTGTTTTCCAGCCAGCGTGCCGCTTCGGCGTAGCGCTGCTGGCGGTAATAGACGAAGCCGAGGTTGTTGGCCGCCTGCGCGAAATCCGGGCGCAGCTTCAGCGCCTCGGTGAACTGCGCCACCGATTCGTCATAGCGCTTCTCGCGGTACAACTGCAGGCCACGGTCGTTGGCCTGCTGGGCGCGCTGGCGGTCGGAGGTCGGCACCGCCGCCGGCAGCACCAGCGTGTTGCTGCCGCCTTGCAAATTTGCCACCGTCACTGGCGTTTCGTTACCGCCCTGCGCCGCATCGACGCGGCTGTTGAGGGCGATGGCGTCAGCCGAAAGCTGGGTGGTGTCGGCGTTGAGGAACTCCTGGTTGTCGGCCACCTGGAACACGAACTCGCCGCCCTGCGAGCCGGGCAGGCTGCCGAACGCCGGCGTCTGCCGCGATACCGCCGACACCGCCGGCGCGACGTAGGCGGCCAGCTCGGTACCGGTAATCAGGCCGTCGCCGTTGAGGTCGCCCTTGCCCGACAACGCTTGCAGCAATACCCATGTGAACACCGAATGGCCATTGGGGCCGCTGTCGGCCACCTGCTGGTCGGCGCCGCCGGCGGTAAGCATCTGCCGCGCGGTGCGGCGTGCGTTCTCGCGCAGGAACGCCGACGAGGACGGCCCGCCGCGGGTCAGGCCCAGGCCGCTGTAGCAGGCGTCCATCACGAACAGCACGTGCTTGGCCTGCAGGCTCTCGGCGATGTTCTGCACGTCGGTCATCGCGATCGCGTCGGTGGCGAACTCGTCCGGGTTCGAATCCACCGGGATGATGTAGCCGAGGTCGCGGCCGGAGGCGAGCCGGCGGGTGGCGCCGTGGCCGGCGAAGAACACGAACACGCGGTCGTTCTTCTGCGTGCGGCCATCGGCGAGGCGGTCGTGGAACGCGGCGAGGATGTTGTTGCGGGTGGCCTGCTGGTTCTTCAGCACGATCACCTGTGAGGAAGGAAAGCCGAACTGGCCGGTCAGGGTGTCGGCGATGGCCTGCGCGTCGCGGCTGGCGTATTCCAGCTTCGGCCAGCGGGCGTAGTCGTCGATGCCGATGACGATGGCCCAGGATTTCTCGTAGCCGGTGGTGACGGTGGCTTCGCTGGCCGCGGCGTTGCGGGGGCGGCTGACGGAGAAGTCGCGGCCGTTCCAGCCGGCGAACTGGTAGCCGTCGGCGATCAACTTGTCGAGGATCTGCGGCAGCGCCTTGACCGCGCGGTCGTGGATGTCATGGAACAGGATGATGCCGCGCTGTTCCTTCTCCACCTGCGCCAGCACGCGTTGCACGATCGACTCTGGCACCGGGTCGGCCCAGTCCATCGAGTCGATGTTCCACATGATCGACTTCAACCCGGCCTCGTTCAGCAGCTGCAGCCCTTCGGCGTTGCGCGCGCCATAGGGGAAACGGAACAGCGGCGCGCGCTTGTCGCCGACCTGGCGCAGCAGCACGTCGGTATCCAGCACCTGCTGCCGCAGCGCGTCGCCGCTGGTGCGCGAGAGCTGGGCGTGGGTAAGGCTGTGGTTGCCCACCGCGTAGCCGTCGGCCATCAGCTGGCGGCTGATGCCGGCCATCGGCCCGAGCTTGACCTTGCCGTCGGCGGCCACCGTGCCGAGGTTGCGGCCGACCTCGAAGAACACGCCGGGCACGTCGTAGCGCTTGAGGATGGCGACGATCTCGTCGGTGTGCGCCTTGTGCGGGCCGTCGTCGAAGGTCAGCACCACGGTCTTGCGCGGCAGCGCGCGGCCGAAGATCTCGCGCTCGCTGTCCTTCATCGACATCGGGTACGGCTCGATCACGCCGAAGTCGCGCAGGATCGCTTCGCGCTCGTAGTGCTTGCGCAGGTGGGCGACGTAGTCGTCCCACTTCTCGCGCTTGAGCGCGATGGCGCGGGTGCGCTCGAAGCGGCTGAAGATGCGGGTGATCTCCTGGTTGTAGTTGCGCTCGATCTCGTCCAGCGCGTCGAGGTCCTCGCCGATGCGCTGGTGCAGCTTCACCGCCGGCAACGAGGAATCGGCGCCGATGCGTTCGTGCAGGTCGCGCAGCACCTCGCGGAAGGCGAGGCGGTCGGCGTCAAACAGTTCCGGCGCCGATTCGATGTAGTCCAGCACCGCGCCAAGGGCGGCGAAGCGCTGCGGGCTGGCATCGCGCAGCAACGCGTCGAACTGGCCGGCGATGGCCTGGCGCCGTTCCAGCCCGTCATGGAACAGCTGCTGGCCGATGCGGCTGGAGGTGGCGCGGTCGCGCGCGGATTGCGCGTCCTCGTCGGCCAGCAGCACGATGATGCGGCGGTAGTCGTCGAGCTGCTCCTGCAACGCCGCCAGCAATGGCGCGGCGGCGATGCTGCCATCCACGGCGGGTGGCGGCGAAGTGGCGGCAGGTGCCGCTGGCGGCGACGGTGCCTGCCCCTTGTCACCGCAACCGGGCAATGCCAGCGACAGGAGGACCGGCAACAGCAGACGGCACGATGCGGGGAAACGAAGCATGGAATGGGCTCGGGCGCAGGCGGCGACGAAAAGCCCGGTGATTCTAATGTAGGTGCGAGGCTTGCCTCGTACGGAGCCTTCCCGAGCAAGCGTGCAGCAGTGCACCGGAAACGCAGCCCGACCCGCGCCTGATGCAGAAAGCCCGCCTTGCGGCGGGCTTTCGCGGATCACGGGGTTTCGGCCTTGGCCGGCGCGGGATGCACGCCGTGCTTCTTGGTCATCCACCACTGCTGGGCCAGGCTCAGGCCGCCGTTGACCACCCAGTACAGCACCAGGCCGGACGGCATGAAGGCCATCATCACGCCGAACACCAACGGCATGAACTGCATCATCTTCTGCTGCATCGGGTCCATGCCCGGCGCCGGCGTCAGCTTCTGCGTGAACCACATGATGGCGACGTTGATCACCGGCAGGATGAAGTACGGGTCGCGCGCGGTCAGGTCCTGGATCCAGCCCAGCCACGGCGCCTGGCGCAGCTCCACCGACTCCACCAGCACCCAGTACAGGGCGAAAAAGATCGGCATCTGGATCAGCAGCGGCAGGCAGCCGCCCAGCGGATTGATCTTCTCCTTCTTGTACAGCTCCATCATCGCGGTCTGGAACTTCTGCTTGTCGTCGCCGTAGCGTTCCTTCAGCTGGGCGATGCGCGGCTGGAACTTGCGCATCTTGGCCTGCGACTTGTACTGCGCGTTGGCCAGCGGGAACAGCGCCAGCTTCAGCAGCAGCACCAGGCCGATGATCGCCCAACCCCAGTTGCCGACCAGCTTGTGCACGTGGTTCATCACCCAGAACAGGCCCTGGCCGATGATCGCCATCAGCGAGAAGCGGCTGTAGTCCACCACGCGGTCCAGGCCCTTCACGTCTTCCCGGGCGATCTGGTTGACCAGCTTGGGGCCGACCCACAGCCGTGCCTGGGTGCTGACCTGCTGGCCTGGGGCGACGGTGAAGCCAGGGCCGCGCGTTTCGATCACGTTGCGCGGGCCGTTCTGCGAGAGCAGGTACAGCGAGGCCTGGTCGGCCTGCGGGATCCAGGCGGTGAAGAAGTGGTGCTGCAGCATCGCCACCCAGCCGCCGCTGACGGTCTGGTTGAGGTTGCCGTCCTCCAGGTAGTCCTTGAACGCGCGGCGCTGGTAGCCGTCGGCCGGGCTGAACCAGGTGGCGCCGTTGAAGCTGAAGGAATCCGGGTTGGTCATGCCGCGGGTGAGGATGGTCGGCACGCGGTCGAGCTTGCGGAACACGTAGCCCTGCCACGGCGCGCCGCCGGCGTTGACCACTTCGTCGCGCACGCCGATGGCGTAGTCGCCGCGCTTGAAGGTATAGGTGCGCTGGATGCTGACGCCGTCCGGTCCGTTCCAGACGAACGGCACCTTCAGCTCGTCCTGGCCCTCGGCCAGGACGTAGTCGCGCTGGGCCTGCGCCGGCTGGAAGCCGTTGGCGCCCGGCGCGGCCGAACCACCCTGCCCGACCCAGCCGCTGGTCGCGCTGTAGGGGTGGGCCTTGTCCTCGGTGAGCAGCCGCACCGGCGGGCTGCCGGCGGCCTTGGTCTGCGGGAACTGCAGCAGCTCGGCGTCGAGCACGCTGCGGCCGTCGAGCACCAGCTTCAGCACGTCGGTGGCGACGCTGACGCGCGGCGCGCCGGAGGCGGCTTCCATCGCCGGTGCCGGCGCGGCGGCCCCGGCCTGGCCCGGCACCGTGGCCTGTGGCACGTTGCCGGCCGCTGGCGGCGCCAGGTCGGCATCGTCGGACGCCGGCACCGCCGGCTGGGCAGCGACGACGCTGGCCGGGTCGGGCGCGTTCTTCTCGCGGCTCCACTCCATCCCCAGCAGCACGACCACCATCAGCCAGGCGAAAATCAGGAATACACGGGTCTGGTTCATCAGCAGGCAGGCTCGGCTGGACCGGGCGGGTTGCCCGACGCGTTCAGGGAAGAGGGTTCGGCGCGCTTGCGCGGCGGCATTGTGCCGTCCGCACCCGTCGCCGGCAATGCGCCGGCACGGCGCAGCAGGCGGATGAACGCCTCGCGGATCTGGGGATTGCCGGCGGTTTTGGCCGCCGTACGGGCGACCACGACGTAGTCACCGCCGGCCAATTCGGGCCGGAGATGGCGCATGGCGTCACGCAGCACGCGCTTGATGCGGTTGCGCCCCACCGCCCGCACGTCGACCTTCCTGGACACGGCCAAGCCCAGCCGGGCGGGAGTATCCGCTTTCAGCCAGTGCAGGGTCATCAAGGGGTCGGACACACGGCGGGCGCCGTTGAAGACCGAACTGTATTCGGCACGCGTACGAACCCGCGCAGAGCGAGGAAATCGCTTGCGCGGGTTGTCGGTGTTCACGATCACTATTGCGGCTGCCGCCAGGTGCGGCATCGCAATCAGGCGCTGAGGACTTTGCGGCCCTTGGCGCGGCGACGCGACAGGATCTTGCGGCCGTCGGCGGTCTTCATGCGCGCGCGGAAACCGTGGTCGCGCTTGCGCTTGAGGTTGCTGGGTTGGAACGTGCGCTTGGTGGCCATCGGGGCACCTGTATCTATGGGGCGGAAAGAACCGGCGATTCTATAGGGCCGGCGGAGGGTGGGTCAAGCCCGCGACACGCTCATCCGGACGGCGCGCCCTGCGGCGTTGTGGATGGATCTGTGAACAAAGCCGGGACAAGCATTCCCGCCCCCGTCCGGCAATGGTAGTCTGCCGCATCCCGATTTCCCTTTCCCGGCTCGCGGCTGGGCAGCCTCGTGCGCCCTGCCGACAAGCCTTCGATGACTATTCTGATGGATGCCTGGCCCCGTTGCATCGAACGCCTCGAAGCGGAATTCCCGCCGGAAGACGTCCACACCTGGTTGAAGCCACTGCAGGCCGACCACCGCGTCGACAGCATGGTGCTGTATGCGCCCAACGCCTTCATCGTCGAGCAGGTGCGCGAGCGCTACCTGCCGCGCATCCGCGAGCTGCTGAGCCATTTCGCCGGCGTCGCCGAGGTGCAGCTGGAGATCGGTTCGCGCCCGCGCGTGGCCGAACCGACGCCGGCCGCGGTTGCCGGCCCGGCCGCGCCAACGGCACCGGTGGTGCCGTTCAACGGCAACCTGGATTCGCACTACACCTTCGCCAACTTCGTCGAGGGCCGCAGCAACCAGCTCGGCCTGGCCGCCGCGTTCCAGGCCGCGGCCAAGCCCGGCGACCGCGCCCACAACCCGCTGCTGCTGTACGGCGGCACCGGGCTGGGCAAGACCCACCTGATGCTGGCCGCGGGCAACGCGATGCGCCAGGCCAACCCGGCCGCGCGCGTGCTGTACCTGCGCTCGGAGCAGTTCTTCAGCGCGATGATCCGCGCCCTGCAGGAAAAGGCGATGGACCAGTTCAAGCGCCAGTTCCAGCAGGTGGACGCGCTGCTGATCGACGACATCCAGTTCTTCGCCGGCAAGGACCGCACCCAGGAGGAGTTCTTCCACACCTTCAACGCGCTGTTCGACGGCAAGCAGCAGATCATCCTGACCTGCGACCGCTATCCGCGCGAGGTCGAGGGACTGGAAGCACGGCTGAAGTCGCGGCTGGCCTGGGGCCTGTCGGTGGCAATCGAGCCACCGGACTTCGAGACCCGCGCCGCCATCGTGCTGGCCAAGGCCCGCGAACGCGGCGCCGAGATTCCCGACGACGTCGCCTACCTGATCGCCAAGAAGATGCGCAGCAACGTGCGCGATCTGGAAGGCGCGCTCAACACGCTGGCCGCGCGCGCCAACTTCACCGGCCGCGCCATCACCACCGAGTTCGCCCAGGAAACCCTGCGCGACCTGCTGCGCGCGCAGCAGCAGGCGATCAGCATCCCCAATATCCAGAAGACCGTGGCCGACTACTACGGCCTGCAGATCAAGGACCTGCTGTCCAAGCGCCGCACCCGTTCGCTGGCCCGGCCGCGGCAGGTGGCGATGGCGCTGACCAAGGAGCTGACCGAGCACAGCCTGCCGGAGATCGGCGACGCCTTCGCCGGCCGCGACCACACCACCGTCCTGCACGCCTGCCGCCAGATCCGCACCTTGATGGAAACCGACGGCAAGCTCCGCGAGGACTGGGACAAGCTGATCCGCAAGTTGAGCGAGTGAGTCATCGGGAAAGCGGAAGGGACAGGTGGGAAGGCCCGGGAATGATGCATCGGCACCGCGCAGGCGTCATCGCACAAAACGGTGCATGATTCGGGGGCAGACGCTTGAGAATCTGTGGATAAAATTGCGCCTTGCAGCGGGGCGAAAACCATCCACAGCTTTTCCCACCGCTCCGGTACCAGTAATGCAGAGGGTTTCGAGGCAATTAAACCCTTTTAAAACATATACTTAGGTGTGTTTTGAACCAAATCTGGCTCTACCAGCACCACCAGGCTTTTGATTTATCCCATATCTTCAAAGCATAGGGGCACGAAACCACATGCGTTTCACATTGCAGCGCGAAGCCTTCCTCAAGCCGTTGGCACAGGTCGTCAACGTGGTCGAACGCCGCCAGACCCTGCCGGTTCTGGCCAATTTCCTGGTCCAGGTCCAAGGCGGCCAGCTGTCGCTGACCGGCACCGACCTGGAAGTGGAAATGGTCTCCCGCATCGCCGTGGAGGATGCGCAGGACGGCGAAACCACGATCCCGGCACGCAAGCTGTTCGAGATCATCCGTGCCCTGCCCGATGGCAGCCGCATCACCGTGTCGCAGACCGGCGAGAAGATCACCGTACAGGCCGGGCGCAGCCGCTTCACCTTGGCGACGCTGCCAGCCAACGACTTCCCGTCGGTCGATGAAGTCGAGGCCACCGAACGCGTGGTGGTACCAGAATCGGCGTTGAAGGAACTGATCGAGCGCACCGCCTTCGCGATGGCGCAGCAGGACGTGCGCTATTACCTCAATGGCTTGTTGTTCGACCTGCGCGACCAGCTGCTGCGCTGCGTGGCCACCGACGGCCACCGCCTGGCGCTGTGCGAAACCGAGCTGGAGAACAGCACCGGTTCCAAGCGCCAGATCATCGTGCCGCGCAAGGGCGTGACCGAGCTGCAGCGCCTGCTGGAAGGCGGCGACCGCGCGGTGGAACTGGAAGTGGGCCGCAGTCACGTGCGGGTGAAACGCGACGATGTCACCTTCACCTCCAAGCTGATCGATGGCCGCTTCCCGGATTACGAAGCGGTGATCCCGATCGGGGCCGACCGCGAGGTGAAGGTCGACCGCGAGAGCCTGCGTGCCTCGCTGCAGCGTGCGGCGATCCTGTCCAACGAGAAGTACCGCGGCGTGCGTGTGGAAGTGAGCCCGGGCCAGTTGAAGATCAGCGCCCACAACCCGGAGCAGGAAGAAGCGCAGGAAGAGATCGAGGCCGAAACCGAGGTCAGCGACCTGGCCATCGGCTTCAACGTGAACTACCTGCTCGATGCCCTGTCGGCGCTACGCGACGAGCATGTGGTCATCCAGCTGCGCGATTCCAATTCGTCGGCGCTGGTGCGTGAAGCCAGCAGCGAGAAGTCGCGTCATGTGGTGATGCCGCTGCGGCTCTGACTCGGTTCCACGTGGAACATGGAGAAGCCCGGCATTGCCGGGCTTTTTCGTGGGCAGGGCACACGAAATGCGAAATGGCGATTGGATTGCCCGGTCAATATCCGGGATGCCCGGCAATGCTTTAAATTTGGGAATAAATCAAAAGCCTGATGATGCTGGTAGGCGCAGATTTCAGGGAAAACCAAGCCATGTATCTGTTTTCATTGGCTTTTGTTGCCTCGAAACCCCGTTGAAAAACCGGGTATATGCGTGTGGATAAGCATGGACAAGTCCCCGGTGCCCGGAAACGCCGAACTTTATCCACAGTTCGTCCAGAACGTTGCCACCGCTTGTTCCCGTCCTGCCCGGCGTCCTGCAGGGGAGCATCGGCATACCCCGACAGGACTGTCGCCGGCCATGCGAGGGAATGCTTTAAGCTGCCCGCCTGCCCGCCACGGCGGTGCGTCCTGCTTCGAGCGTCAATGCATATCGTCCGTATCGCCCTGAATCGAGTCCGCCGTTTCGACGCGGTGGAACTGGCGCCACGCCCGGGGATCAACCTGATTACAGGCGCCAACGGTGCGGGCAAGACCAGCCTGCTCGAAGCCCTGCACCTGATGGCCTATGGCCGCAGCTTCCGTGGCCGGGTCCGCGATGGACTGGTGCAGAAAGGGGCTGAAGCACTGGATGTTTTCGTCGAATGGCAGGAACGGGGCGCCCCCGGTTCGCCGGAGCGGGTCCGCCGTGCCGGCCTGCGCCATGCCGGCCAAGCCTGGAAAGGACGGCTGGATGGCGAGGACGTCGGCCAACTGGGCAGCCTGTGCGCGGCCTTGGCGGTGGTGACCTTCGAGCCGGGCAGCCATGCGCTGGTCAGTGGTGGCAGCGAGCCCCGCCGTCGCTTCGTCGATTGGGGCTTGTTCCACGTGGAACCTGATTTCCTTCCCCTGTGGCGCCGCTATACCCGCGCCCTGAAGCAGCGCAATGCCCTGCTCAAGGCCGGTGCCGCGCCGCGGCAGCTCGATGCGTGGGATCACGAACTGGCAGAAGCCGGCGTGCCGCTGACTTCGCGCCGCCAGCATTACCTGGAACGCCTGCAGGAACGTGCGGTCGCCATCGCCGCGGACCTGGCGCCGGGCCTGCAATTGCAGGGGCTGGAACTGCAACCGGGCTGGCGCCGGCACGAAATGTCGCTGGCCGATGCGCTGCTGCTGTCCCGCGACCGCGACCGTGCCATCGGCCATACCTCGGTGGGCCCGCACCGGGCCGACTGGAACGTCGATTACGCCGAAATCCCCGGCCGCGAGGCCCTGTCCCGCGGCCAGGCCAAGCTGACCGCGCTGGCCTGCCTGCTGGCGCAGGCGGATGACTATGCCAACCAACGCGGCGAATGGCCGGTGATCGCGCTGGACGATCTTGGCGCGGAGCTGGACCGCCAGCACCAGCAGCGGGTGATCCGGCGTCTGGCGACCACGCCAGCGCAGGTCTTCATCACCGCTACCGAACTACCCACCGCGCTGGAAGAAGAACTGCGAGCGGCGAGTGTGTTCCACGTGGAACATGGCGCCATCCAGCCCGCCGAATGAGCCCGAACGGCGGCAAACGGCCCGGCTGGTATAATTTTGGCGCAATCCCCTCTTTCCCACGCCCCGGCCTGAAAACCGGGACGTGACCCGTGGAGCAACGGCAAGCGCGATGAGCGAAGAACAGAACACCCCGGTCAGCAACGGCAATTACGACGCCAACAGCATCACCGCACTGGAAGGCCTGGAGGCGGTCCGCAAGCGTCCCGGCATGTACATCGGCGATGTCCACGATGGCACCGGCCTGCACCACATGGTGTTCGAGGTGGTCGACAACTCCATCGACGAAGCCCTGGCCGGCCATGCCGACAACGTGGAAGTCCGCATCCATGCCGATGGCTCGGTTTCGGTGTCCGACAACGGCCGCGGCATCCCGGTGGGCAAGCACGCGCAGATGAGCGCCAAGCTCGGCCGCGAGGTGTCCGCCGCCGAGGTGGTGATGACCGTGCTGCATGCCGGCGGCAAGTTCGACGACAACAGCTACAAGGTCTCCGGCGGCCTGCACGGCGTCGGCGTCAGCGTGGTCAACGCCCTGTCGCAGAAGCTGCTGCTGGATATCTACCAGGGCGGGTTCCACTACCAGCAGGAATTCAGCAACGGCGCCGCGCTCGGCCCGCTGCAGCAGCTGGAAACCACCACCAAGCGCGGTACCACCGTGCGCTTCTGGCCGTCGGTGAAGGCATTCAACGACAACGTCGAATTCCACTACGAGATCCTGGCGCGGCGCCTGCGCGAGCTTTCGTTCCTGAACTCGGGCGTCAAGATCATCCTTGCCGACGAGCGCGGCGAAGGCCGCCGCGACGACTTCCATTACGAAGGCGGCATCAAGAGCTTCGTCGAGCACCTGGCCCAGGTGAAGACGCCGCTGCACCCGAACGTGATCTCGGTGACCGGCGAGTCCAACGGCATCACCGTGGAAGTGGCGCTGCAGTGGACCGACTCCTACCAGGAAACGATGTACTGCTTCACCAACAACATCCCGCAGAAGGACGGCGGTACCCACCTGGCCGGCTTCCGCGGCGCG
>Ga0182740_1001397_pt1 | contig 16455 bp, 18 predicted proteins | sample eDN5th37CKraftBY_FD_128872 | JGI IMG/M metagenome (GOLD analysis project Ga0182740, IMG submission 128872) | Enriched backyard soil microbial communities from Emeryville, California, USA - eDNA 5th pass 37_C Kraft BY (version 2) (version 2) | ecosystem: Environmental > Terrestrial > Soil >...
AAGAACGGCTCAGAGGACCGGGCGGCTTAGGACGGTTGGGGTCGAACGTCGGCGCCCGCGCTTTACGACGCCCCCTCCGTCGCCTTCGGCGACACCTCCCCCGCTTCGCAGGGGAGGATCCTCGATGAGGCTCCATCCGCGCGGACATCACCCTGGTCAGCAGAGCGTGCTGACGCATCAAGGTTGACACTCACGTCTCCCCCTTCGTCACCCTCGGGCTTGACCCGAGGGTCCCATGCCTGAACGTTTCGCTCGGACAAAACGGTGGCGGGGGCGCGCAGACTTCACCTCATCAAGACAGTTTAAGGTCCAAAACTGCCCCTCAAAAACCGCGTCTGTCGTCGAGCAGAACGTCCAGCGATACGGCACGCAAAAATTTGCTCGACGAGAGAGCGCGTGTTTTGCCGAGAAAATGGCCACGATCGGGAGAAAAATGGAAAGAATATCAACTCATTAACCGTGTTCTTCTTCCTCTTGTCGAAAATGCATCGAATAGCCCCTTTGGCGCTTGCGGCGCGCCCATTTTTCGAAGGCGCGGCGGGCTTCGGCTTCGCCGTCGTGAAATTCGAGCATCTGGCGCCCGCGCGTGCCGAACCGGCCCCAGGCGCGGACGAGCGCGACCTCGCCGAACAGCGTCGGCTCGATCGACAGGTGATAGAACCGCGCCATGTTGCGCGCGGCGTCCTCACGGTAGAGGAGGAGAGGGGAGGGGATGGTCATGCGCGCAAGGTTGCGCGGCGAAGCGCGCCTCGTCCAACGCAAAGGATGAATCAGTCGGGCGCGACCGATTCAGGCCGCTGATGCATCGGCTTGTGAGCGCGCACCACGTGCGCTATATATGACCACAGTAGTCACAAGGAGGCGCGCCATGCGCGAGATCCAGCTCAAGGAAGCCAAGGCGACGTTCTCGGCCGTCGTCGACCAGGCGGTGCGCGGCAATCCGGCGATCATCACCCGCCATGGCCGCAAGGAGGCCGTGGTGCTTTCGTTCGAGGAGTATCAGAAGCTGTCGCAGCTGCCGAGCCTCGGCCGGCTGCTTGCCGCCTTCCCCGGCGAGGGCGACGAGTTGCCGGATCGCGGACGCGGCACGCGGGAAAGCGAGTTTTAGGCGGGCGAGGCTGACCTCGGCTCATGCTTTCGGCTCCAGGCTTCGCTGTCCATCGGTCGCCAAAAATTGCCACGAAAGCCCGCGCGTTTCTCATCCGCTTTCGCGATGCCCGGACCGGCGCGAGGAAGCCGTGCCACGCCATTTGAGGCGAACCGTTGAGGTCTAGAGAGACCCGAGGCATTGGCCGAATTGGTCGAGAGAGGGGGCTCCGGACGGCTCTTGCAGTACGATCACCCCCTGAAAACACGTCGCCCTACCACCCACCAACCAACTCCTCCTGACGGCCAGGTGAAAAGATGTATCTTGTTGATACGAATGTGATTTCTGCGCTTGCGCCGTCAAAGCGCGAGGGGGCGCCGGAGTTGGTCGAGTGGCTCGACCGGGCGAGTCCGTGGCTCTATCTCTCGGTCATCACGGCGGCGGAAGTGCGCGCCGGGATCGCCAAGGCCGAGCGCGAGGGTGCAACGACGAAGGCCGCGCGGCTCGCCGACTGGTGGTCGGCGATCGAGTACATTTATGGCGAGCGCATCCTGCCGTTCGACCTGAAATGCGCGGCAGAGGCCGGCGCGATCATCGACCATGCCCGCGCGCACCAGCCGGGCTTCGAGGATATCGCAATTGCCGCCACCGCCCGCGCGCACGATCTTGTGGTCCTCACCCGCAACCTTCGCCACTTCGCACCCCTGGGAGCGCGGTGCGTCGATCCGTTTGCGCAATTGCCGAAGCTGCCGGGGTAGGGGAGGGCGGCGAAGAGCGCGGTCAGGGACGGTCCGCCAGCAACGCCTCCAGCTGCAATCGCGCGGGCATGGTGACGCTCGCTTGCGCGACAAGATCTCTGTCGCGGAAGAAGGCGCCGGTCTCCATGAGGCGCGGGTGGCCGGCGCCGAGGGCAAGGACAGCCGACGCATTGCGCAGCACGAAGTCCATATCGTGACAGACGAGGATGATCGCCCGGCCAGCCTCCCGCTCCTCGCGGATGATCGTTTCGAGCCGACCGAGCCAGATCCGGTCGAGGCCGCGCTGCGGCTCGTCGAGCAGCAGGATCCGCGGCTGGTTGACCAGCACCGAGGCAAGCGCGACGAAGCGGCGTTCGGCATAGCCGAGGTCGAGCGGATGCACCGAGCCGCTCCCCTCAAGCCCGCAGCGACGCAGCGCGGCTTCGACGCGGCGTTCCGCTACGTCCTTGTCCAGCCCGAACTGGAGCGGCCCGAAGCGCACTTCTTCCTGCGCGGTGCCGGCGAAAAGCTGCTGCTCCGGCGTCTGGAACAGCGTACCCACCAGCGCGGCGATCTCGTTGATCTTCAGCTTTGCCGTCGGCGTGCCGGCCGCGAAGATCGCGCCGCGGTCCGGGCGCAGCAAGCCGTTGAGGAGCCGCAGGAAGGTGCTCTTGCCCGCGCCGTTTCGGCCAACCACGGCGATGATTTCGCCTGCGCCGGCCTTGAGCGAAAGGTGGTCGAACAGGGGCGGCGAGCCGGGATAGGCAAAGGAAATTTCTTCAACGACGAGCATCCGCCGCTCCCTTGATGAGCTCTTTTGCCTCGTCGAGCGACAGCGGCAGCTCGCTGTCGGCAAGTTCGCCAAACAGGCCAAGTTCCCGGCAGGCTCGGGGGATCGAGGGCAGGCCGAGCGTGCGGACGGCACAGCCATGCAGCAGAACGTCGCGCGCGCTGCCATGAGCGGTGATCCGGCCGCCGTCGAGGAGCATGAAGTCTTCGGCAAATGCAAGCGCGGCATCCGGGCTCGTTTCCAACAGCACCACGGCCCGGTCCCTCGGCAGCGACAGAAGCAGCGCCAGCACATGCTCGCGCGCTTCGGGATCGAGGTTCGTCAGCGGCTCGTCGAGGACGAGGAAGCGCGGCTCGAGCGCGAGCGCGGCGGCGATGACCAGCCGCTGCTGCTCGCCGCCGGAGAGCGTGAACGGATCGCGTTCGGCCAGCTGTTCGAGCCGGCATTGCGCCAGCGCCCTTTCGGTGCGGGCCTGGATTTCCGAGATTGGCAGGTTGAGGTTTTCGGGGCCGAAGGCGACTTCCTCGCGCACGGTGAAGGCGCGCCCGGAAAGATGCCGGACCGGCACCTGCCCGACCAGCTGCACCGCGCAGGCGCGCTCGGCAAGGCTCCATTCGGTCCACGGCCTGCCGTCGCAGGTCACCGTGCCCTGATGCGGCCGCCCGTCCGGCAGCCAGCCGGCGAGGAAATGCGCGAGCGTCGTCTTGCCGCTGCCATTACCGCCGAGAATTGCAAGGCGCGCACCTGCCCGTATCTCGAGGCTGACATTGTCGAGCACCGGCTTGTCGCCAAAGGCGAAGGTGAGGTGAGAGACGGCTATCCCAGCCAAAGCGCGCAACCCACGAGAAGCACCGATACGGCAACCAGCACGTGGCGCAGGCGCCGCTCAAGCGCCGTATCTGGCGGCGGCGACAACACCGCGCGGCGCGGAAAGGCACGGAACGCGCGCCCGTTGAGCACGCCGGACCGTTCCTGCGCATCGGCCAGTGCGAGCGTGACCAGCGGCACGGCGAGCAGCCTGAGCGCACGCAGCCGGTCGGATAACGTGTCGACGCGCATGCCGCGCGCCTGCTGCGCGTCGCGGATCGCGCCGGCACGCTTGGTGAACTCGTCGATCAGCAGCAGCGGGCTCGCCAGCAGGAAGGAAAGCCCCGGCGGCATGCCGGCGACGTCGAGTGAGCGCAGCAGCGCCGCCGGATGCGTCGTGGCAACGAACAGGAGCGACCCCGCCAGCATCAGCGAGATGCGGCCGCCCAGCACCGCGGCATAGGTCAGGCCCTCCTGGCTGTACGACAGGAAGGCCGCGAGCGGCATGCGGTCCGGCCGGTCGACGATCAGGCCGTGGAAGATGAAGACGGCGATGAGGAACGGTGTCGCGAGCACGAGGTAGCGCCGCAGCACCACGCCCCCGATGCGCAAGCCGAAGGCCGCCGCCAGCAGAAGCAGGCTGCCGGCCCACGCACCCGGCCACGGCAGCACGAAAAGCAGCGCCGCAAGCAGAAGCAATGCGGCGAGCTTCGTCAGCGGATTGGCGCGGTGCAGCGCGCTCGTGCCGGGCCGGTGGATCGACCAGGACCTCATCTACGCCCGGCTGTGCTGCAGGTGCCCGTAGCCCGAGGTGAGCCGTTCAGGCAGCTGCCGCACCAGCGCCCAGACGATGAGCGCGGTAATCACCTTGTCGGCGACGTTCGTCCCAAACACGGTGAGCGCGACCGAGCTGAACAGCGTCTGGCCGACGCTCGACAGGTAGCCGACAATGAAGTCGGCGCCTGAGCCGGTCACGCCGCCGAACATGTAGATGCGGATCGGCACGGCAACCAGCGTCAGCGCCGCGGCGATCACGACGCCGGTAACCGCCGCCTGCCACCAGGTGCGGAACCAGCCGGCGCGGGCCATCAGGCCGGCGACCACGCCGATGACGATGGCGACCGGGGCGAATGCGGCCGCCACCGGCGACACGATCAGCCCGAGGATCAGGTTGGTGAGCAGCCCCGTCACGCCGCCGGCGAGCGGGCCCGCCAGCACGCCGACAAGCACCGTGCCGATCGAGTCGAGGAAGATCGGCAGCCGGACAAGATCGTTGATCTGGTTGCCGACGATGTTGATGACGATCGCCACCGCGATCAGCGAAAGAACGCGCGTTTCAAAAAGCCTGGTCGTGCTGCTTGCCATGATGTTTCCCCCTCCTGTTTCATGAGCCGGACGCGGGCCGGCCTCATGTCCTCCTGCGGATCGTGAGCTCGTCCCAGCCCGAAAGCTGGCAGGGCTCACGCGTGAAAATGAGATCGGTCAGCTCGGCGAGAACGATCTCCGCCGTCGTGTAGACCGCCGAGCCCGGGCCGAAATGCGCGCCGATCATGCGCCCGGTCCCGTCCGAGAGCGAAATGTGCAGATGCTCCCCCTCCGCATCAATGGTGCCGACCAGCGAGACGATCTCGAAATGACCGGTAACCTTCGCCCATTCGCTGACATTGGCGTAGCGTAGCTGCGCTTCGGTCAGGCTGCCGACACAGGTGACGATCGAAACGGCCTGTAGTTCGTGCATGCGCACGAATTTGCGCAGTTCGAGCACGATGTCCTCGCCGGGCTTGAGCCGCAGCGCATAGAACCGGGCATGGCTGGACGGGGCAGGCGCGGGCGAGCTCATGCGCGCCCTCCGGCGACGTGCGCGACACTTCGTTTGTTGCCTGAAAAAGCGGCGCTCCCCCGCCCGGCGCGCGCGAAGACGAAATGGAAACGAGATGCGGGCAGATCCGGCCGATCTGCTTCGTCGAAGCAATGCATGTCATCTCCCGATGACGGATGAACGGGAATACGGCTTCGGAACGAAGGTCTGCTGACGGATAGCCGGAGCGCACACGGCGCATCGCAACTTCATCTCAACCGCAGCACCGAGACTATGCACGGGTGACGTAGTGTCAAGTGGGGGTAAGCGGGTAGGGGAGTAGGGGAGTAGGTGAATAGGCAAGTAGGGATTCCGCTTGCCGGCGGGGGACCCTCGCGGCGCCCCCTTTTCGGCACCCGCTGCCCCTCCCCGCCCCTAAATCGCTTAACGTCTTAATGCCGCAGGGGGGCGCGGCGGCCAAAATCACGTAATCACCTACTCCCTTAACCCCCTAGGCACCTAACCCCCTGATTCCGCTTTCTCCCTTGGAAAAGGTGCCCGTCTTTCGGCAATTTTCTGCCGCTGCGGCAGCTTTGGATAACCTGTTGTCGAATTTCGGTACGGCCATTTTTTAATATTGATAATGATCAGACGGCGCGTTAGAGCGTCCCCCACCCTGGAGGGGGAGTGCCACTTTCGTCGTCAGACGCCGTGCGTGACGGGCCCGGCCCCCCGCCTGACCTCAACGTGTGCAGGAGGAAACTGTGCTCAGTATCCGCATGTCACAAGATATGCTCGCAGGCGTCATTTTCATGGCAATCGCGGCGGTGGCCCTCTGGTTCGGCGCCGACCTCGATGCCGGGACATCCGCAGAGATGGGCCCCGGCTACATGCCGCGCGCGCTCGCCTGGATCATCGGCGCCATGGGCGTCTTCACCTGCCTGCGGGCGCTGTGGCTGAAGAGCCCGAAGGTGGGTACCATCGCGCTGCGCCCGATCATCCTCGTTCTCGCCGCCTGCGCCGCCTTCGCCTACCTCGTCGACTGGGCCGGCTTCATCGTCGCCAGCGCCGCCGCGATCCTCATTGCGCTGTTTGCAATGCCGGGCGCCTCGCTCCTCTACGTCATCGGCATGATCGTCGTCCTGCCGGCGGCGCTCGCGCTTGTGTTCATCGTCGGCCTCGGCCTGCCGTTTGATCTGTGGTGGTTCTGAACATGGATCTGCTGATCGACAACCTCGTGCTCGGCTTCTCGGGCGCCGCAACCATCCAGAACATCGGCTACGCCTTCGTCGGCTGCCTGCTCGGCACGCTGGTCGGCGTGCTGCCGGGCATCGGCGTCGTCCCGACCGTGGCGATGCTCCTGCCGTTGACCTTCGGCATCGACCCGCTGTCGGGCCTGATCATGCTCGCCGGCATCTATTACGGCGCGCAGTATGGCGGCTCGACCGCCGCGATCCTCGTGCGCATGCCGGGCGAGGCAGGCTCGATCGTCACCGCGCTCGACGGCTACGAAATGGCCCGCAAGGGCCGCGGCGGCGCAGCCCTGTCGATCGCCGCGCTCGCCTCGTTCTTTGCCGGCACGGTCGCCACGCTGCTGATCGCCGCCTTCGGCTCGTCGCTCGCCGACGTTGCCATGCAGTTCCACTCGGCCGACTATTTCTCGCTGATGGTGCTGGGCCTTACCATGTCGATCGTTCTCGCACAGGGCTCGATCTTCAAGGCGATCACCGTGATGCTGATCGGCTTCCTGTTCGGCCTTTGCGGCCTCGACCTCAATTCGGGCGCACAGCGCTTCACCTTCAAAATTCCCGACCTCTACGAGGGCGTGAGCTTCCTTGCCATCTCGATCGGCCTGTTCGGCCTCGTCGAGGTGGTGCGCAACCTCGAGCATCCGGAAGAGCGCGGCGAAAACCCGAAGATGCGCATGCGAGACCTCTACCCGACGAGGGAAGAGGCCCGAGACGCGGCGCCTGCCGCCGTGCGCGGCACGCTGATCGGCTCGGTGCTCGGCATCCTGCCGGGCGGCGGCGCGGTGCTGGCGTCGTTTGCGAGCTACACGCTTGAAAAGAAGCTGTCGAAGACGCCGCAGGCCTTCGGCAACGGTGCGCCTGCGGGCGTCGCCGCGCCTGAGGCCGCCAACAATGCCGGCGCGCAGACTAGCTTCATTCCGCTCCTCACCCTCGGCCTGCCGTCGAACCCGATCATGGCGCTCCTGATGGGCGCGATGATGATCCACGGCATTGCGCCGGGCACGGCCGTCATCTCCGAGCGTCCTGACCTGTTCTGGGGCCTGATCGCCTCGATGTGGATCGGCAACCTTCTGCTCGTCGTGCTCAACCTGCCGCTGGTGGGCCTGTGGGTGCGCCTGCTCACGATCTCCTACCGCATGCTCTTCCCGGCGATCATGATGTTCTGCCTGATCGGCGTCTATTCGGAAGGCGGCAGCGCGTTCCAGGTGTTCCTGCTCGCGGGCTTCACCCTGCTCGGATACCTGCTGATGCGCTGCGGCTGCGAGCCGGCGCCGATGATCCTCGGCTTCATCCTCGGCCCGATGATGGAAGACAACCTGCGCCGTGCGCTCACCGTCTCAGGCGGCGACTACTCGGTGTTCATCCACCGTCCGATCTCGGCAACGCTGCTGGGCGCCGCGGTCCTGCTGCTGCTGGTGATGGCCCTGCCGGGTCTTCGCAAGTCGCGCGAGAAGGCGTTCGAGGAATAGCCGCGCAAACCGCTTCACATCTTATCCACCCCAACACACTGGAGGATCTGTCATGGCCAATCTCGTCGGCCTCGCTGCAATGTCCCACTCTCCGTCCTGGGACCTGTCCCGCGATCTGGTGGGTCCGGGCCAGGAGTTCGTCGCGGCGATCGAGCGCCTGCGCAAGTTCAACGGCCAGAAGGTGGACGCCATCGTCCTGTTCGGGCCCGACCACTACCGCAACTTCTTCTATGACCAGATGCCGCAGTTCTGCATCGGCATCGAGAAGCTCGAGGGCTATGGCGACTACGACAGCCCGAAGGGCCAGATGCCGGTCCAGCAGGAGCTCGGCCGCCACATCCTCGGCAACCTGATGGACAACGGCTTTGATCCGGCCGTCTCGCTCAACATGTGCCTCGACCACGGCCACACCCAGCCTTACGCCGCGGTGAACCCGGAGCTCGACATCCCGGTCGTGCCGATCATGATCAACTGCCAGGGCGGCCCGCGCCCGAGCTACCGCCGCGTGGCCGATTTCGGCCGTGCCGTCGGCGATGCGATCCGCGCCTTCCCGGCTGACATCAACGTCATCGTCATGGGCTCGGGCGGCCTGTCGCACTTCCTGCCGAAGATGTCGGCCGACGACGAGGCAACCCCGGAAGAGACCCGCGACTACATCATCAACGGCCGCGAGCGCTCGCGCGAGTTCAACGCCGAGAAGGAGCGCGTCTCCAAGGAGCGCCGCAAGGAAGGCCGCACCGGCAAGATCTCCGAGGAATGGGACCAGTGGTTCCTGAACATGCTCACCACCAACAATCTCGAGCCGCTGCACAAGTGCACCGACGCCGAGATCGAGGCTGCCGCCGGCAACGGCGCGCATGAGCTGCGCAGCTGGGTTGCGGCCGCCGCCGCCTGGGGCCGCGACATCAAGGTCGTCGGCTACGAGCCGGTCCCGACCTGGATCACCGGCATGGGCGTCGTCGGCGGCGGCATCTGCGTGCCGCAGGACAACTGAGAAAAGGGACCGGCTTCAATGAGCGAACAGACCCACGACTACCGTTCGATCTGGACTGGCCTGCGCGACACCACGTTCGAGCAGGGCTTCGTCAGCGTCAACGGCCTCAACACGCGCTATGCCCGCTCGGGCACCCGCGGCAAGCCGGCGCTGGTGATGCTGCACGGCACCGCCGGCCACTGGGAAGCGTTCTCGTCGAACTTCAAGGCGCACAGCGCCGACTTCGACATCTTCGCGCTCGACATGATCGGCTGCGGCTTCACCGACAAGCCGAACCATCCGCTCGAGATCAAGGAGTATATGGGCCATGTGCTCGCCTTCTGTGATGTCATGGGCATCGAAAAGGCGAACTTCATGGGCTGCTCGCTCGGCGCCTGGATCTCGGCGGCGATCGCGCGCAACCATCCCGAGCGCGTGCTGAAGCTCCTCCTCCTCTCCGCCTCGGGCTACTTCTCGAGCGCCGAGAACCGCGGCCGCATCATCTCCCAGCGCACCAAGGCGGTCGACGATCCGTCCTGGGAGAACATCAAGGCGATCTTCAACAAGCTGCTCGCCGAGGAAAAGAGCCGCATCAACGATCTCGTCGCGCACCGCCAGGCGATCTACCGCATGCCGGAGATGAAGCAGGGCATGCTCAACATCCTCGCGCTGCAGGATCCGGACATCCGCGAGCGCAACCTTCTCAAGGACGAGGACTGGCGCGCGATCAGCGCAGAGGCCCTCGTGGTCGGCTCGCTCGCCGACGCCGACGAGTACCTGCGCACCGCCCAGGTCGTCTCGAAGCTGATGCCGAACGCGCGCTATGTCGAGATGGAAGGCGTCGGCCACTGGCCGCAGTGGGAAGACCCGGAGACCTTCAACAAGCTCAGCCTCGAGTTCCTGCGCGGCTGATCTTTTGCCGGGCCACCAGCGGGGACGCCCTCCCCGGTGCGGGGACCACGCGGCGCCTCCGGCGCCGCCCTCTGCCCGAACCGCCAAGAGCATTGAAGCTGAAAAACCCCGTCACGCCGTGGCGGGGTTTTTGTTGCCGGATAGTGAAAGCGACCTCGCCACGGCGTGGTGTGGTGGGTTCTTCACGGGTCGCGTGCGTCCCCACATGGCGTATCGTGCCTCGGGCGCTGCTGCCTTACCCATCACCTTCATTCCCTCGCCGCAGATGGCCGCCGCGTTCCGGCCTGGATGCCATGGTCAAGCCGTGGCATGACGAAGCGGAGAGGCGGGGAGAACACGGGCGAAGGCGAGGGGCGCGGAAAACGCGGCGTGCGCGATTTCCTTTGCCCGTCTTTCCATCGTCATCGTCGGGCTTGACCCGACGATCCATGCCTGAACGCTGACGCCTGGCGTGGCGGGTCTCACATGCCGCTTATGCCGGCAAAGGCACTAGCGCTGCTCATGGGGTGCTTACGGAAGTTGTCCCCCGCTTCGCTGAGGAGTGGAGCTTGCGTATGCAAAGCAGATTATTTCGCCTTCTGCCGGGTAGGGGGCAAACATTCAACACTCCCAAACCCAGAAAAGTGTGCCCGTCGAGCAGTTGCTGCGGCTGGGGCACGGGCTTGAAACAGTCGCCCCGCGGGCCTTTACCTTGCGTAAACTGTTGCAAAACCCACAGCTTTCTCGCTGCACAAGGGAAAAAATTGCGCACGGGTGCGACGAAAGCGCCGTGATATGCACGCAACATTCGTGCTAGGACGCGCCGATCCCCGCAATGAGCAGTTCAAAACTCTTGGGAAGGAGACGACCTGATGACTTTCTCGCTTAACCGCCGCCAGACCCTGATGGGCCTTACCGCTGCGTCCGCCCTGGCCGGTTTCGGCCTTCCCGCGCGCGCCAGCACCAAGGTCAATGTCGGCGTCATCCGCCTTGCCAGCCACGCGCCGAGCTTCATTGCCTACGAGCGCGGCTACTACAAGGAAGCCGGTCTTGACGTCGAACTGAAGTTCTTCGAGGCCGCTCAGCCGATGGCGGTGGCGATCGCATCGGGCGATGCCGACTATGGCGTAACCGCCATGAGCGGCGGCCTGATCAGCCTTGCCGAGAAGGAAGCAGTGAAGGTCATCGGCGGCGCGCTCGCCGAGGAGAAGGGCACGGTCGGCGCGATCATCCTCGCCTCGAACAAGGCCTTCGACGCCGGCCTGACGGAGCCGTCCAAGCTCGGCGGCCACACCTTCGGCATCACGACGGCGGGTTCCTCCTTCCACTTCATGGCCTACAAGATCGCCAAGGCCAACAACATCCCGATGTCGGAGATCTCGCTGCGCCCGCTGCAGAAGCTCGGCGCGGTCGTCGGCGCGCTGTCGACCAGCCAGATCGACGCCTGGGCGATCCAGGCCTCCGTCGCCAAGAAGATGCTCGCCGAAAACGCTGCCAAGCAGATCGGCCTCGTCTCCGACTACGCGCCGGACTACCAGGTGACGACCGTGTTCACCTCGACGGCCAACGCCGCCAATGAGCGCGAGAAGACGCAGGCTTTCCTGAAGGCCTATTCGCGCGCCGTGGACGACTACAACGCCGCCTTCGTCGACAAGACCGCGAGCGCGGAAGAGGTCGATGAGGTCGCGAAGATCTGCCACAAATATGTGGAGTCCGACTCCCCGTTCGAGCAGGCGAAGTACAACCTCGTCGAGGGCTCAATGCGCATCAACAAGAACCTCGCGCTGTCGCTCAACTCGGTGACCGAGCAGCTCGAGTGGTTCAAGGCGGAAGGCATGGTCAAGGCGAACATCACGCCGGAGATGCTGTTCGACACCTCCTACGTCGACGTCATCTAAAGCCTTTCTCGCATCAACCGGGAACCGGAGGCCCGTCCCGGGCCTCCGCTGGAGACCTGCATGGATTTGCGGATCGAAAACGTCAGCCACACTTACGGCAAGTTCGAAGTGTTGCACGACATCACGCTGAACATTCCCCAGAGCCAGATCGTCTGCGTGATCGGGCCGTCCGGCTGCGGAAAGTCGACGCTGCTGCGTTTCCTCGGCGGCCTCGAGCAGCCGGAGAAGGGGGCGGTGCTGCAGGTGGGCAACCCGCCGGCCGACTCGCTCAATCCGCTGACCTACGTGTTCCAGCACTTTGCGCTGCTGCCCTGGCGCACGGTCGAAGGCAACATTTCGCTTCCCCTCGAAGAGCACACGCTGTCAGCCGCCGAGCGCGAGGCGATCATTTCCGACGTTCTCGCGCGCACGCGCCTCACCGACTTCCGCAAGGCGCTGCCCAAGCAGCTTTCGGGCGGCATGAAGCAGCGCGTGGCAATCGCGCGCGCGCTTGCCGTGCGCCCCGCGGTGCTCCTCATGGACGAGCCGCTGTCGGCGCTCGACAGCCAGACGCGGGAGCTCCTTATGGACGACCTCGTCCAGCTGTGGGAGCGCCAGCCATTCACGGCCGTCTACGTCACCCACAATCTTGCCGAGGCTGTGCGCCTTGGCCACCGCATCGTCGTGCTGTCGCGCCGGCCGGGACGCATCCGGGAGATCGTCGAGATCGACACGCCGCTTTCCCAGCGCGACATCACCAATCCGGAACTTGCCGCCAAGCAGAAGGTGCTGTGGGACCTGATGCATGAGGAGGCAGCCGCCGCCGACCAGGAGCTGCAGGATGTCTGACGCTGTCGTTCGCCCCGTCGCCTTCCGCGGCCGCGGCTTCGCGCCAAGGCACATTCGCGGCATCGGCGTCATCGTTTTCGTGGTGCTGATCGCGCTCGCCGAAATCGGCACCCGGACCGGCGTCATTTCGGCGCTGACGCTGCCGCGCCCGTCGGCCGTGCTCGACACCTTCGTCCAGCTCTACACGACGGGGCTGCTCTGGAAGCACCTCATTCCCTCGCTGCAACGCCTGTTCGTCGGTGCCGCCATCGGCATTGCCGTCGGCGTTTCACTCGGCGTGATGATCGGCCTGTTCAGCTATGTGCGCGCGGGCCTTGTGCCGCTGGTCGCGGCGCTGTTTCCGATCCCGAAGATCGCGCTTTTGCCGCTGTTCGTGATCTGGTTCGGCATCGATGAAGCCTCGAAATACGCGCTGATCGCGTTTGGCACCTTCACGCCGACGGTGGTGGCGACCTATGGCGCGGTGGACAATGTCGACCGCAGCCTGATCCGCATGGGCCAGAGCTTTGGCCTGTCCTGGTGGTCGATCGTGCGCAAGATCGTCATGCCGGGTGCGTTCCCGGCGATCCTTTCGGGCCTGCGCGTGTCGATCTCGATCGCCATCATCCTGCTCGTCGCGGCCGAAATGCTGGGCGCCGAATTCGGCGTTGGCTCCTACATCCTCGAGGCTGGCTCGCTCTATGACCTTGAGCGGCTGTTTGCGGGCGTGACGATCCTGTCGATCATGGGCCTCATCACCAACTGGATCATTGGGCTGATCGAAAAGCACTTCCTCAGCTGGAGAGGGTGAGGCGAAAAGCCAGCCAGATACGCCGGAATTTTGAGAGCCGGGGTCAGCGAAAACTGGCCCCGGCTCTTGCTTTTCAGGCTCATCCTTTTGGAGGAAGGCGCACCGCTAAGTGCATACTGTTACACAGCGTTTCCCTTTCCTAAGGTCAGATTGTTGCAGCTTGCCACATTATTTGAATGGCAAGCCAGTCCAGAAATTGCCGGCTAACAATATTATGGCCTTGTTTGGCATGAATAACTGCCATGTACTTTGCATCCTAGCGAGTGTGCGGCGAAACGTACTTCAGCAATACAGGGTGTGACCTAATCCAGTGTTAAAATAGACACGAGATAACGGCACCATGCGCAAAGCGATTACTAGTCTACTTCTCATGATTATCTGCAGCCTGACATTGATGCGTCCGGCATTTGCTTATCTTGACCCGGGCACGGCAAGCATGTTGCTGCAGGGAATTATTGGCGGCATCGCCGCGGCAGGTGCGGTCATCTCGCTCAATTACCAGCGTTTCAAGTACGCTGTCCTTTCCATGTTTCGCAAGAAAGATGGCGAGGAAAAGAAATAGTGCTTGAGACGGGTAGAAATCTTGGATCCTTTCGAGATCCGTCGGGAAGTGTTTATACTCTTGGTTCACGTATCTTTCGCACGGTGAATGAAGTCGCGCGCGAAGCTTATGAAAAAGTGCGCGACTCCGGAGTAATAGAAGAATTTACAGCACAGGGCCGCATCGTCGGCAGCCGCGAGGTGCCGCGCAGCGAATGGCCGTTCGAATTTCCAGGCGCGGCATACCTGATCGAGCACGACCGCGTGCCGTTCATCTCATACCCCTATGAGTGGTCGTTCTCGGAGCTGAAGGCCGCGGCGCTGCATCATCTCGACCTGCAGATCGACCTCTTGAAGCGCGACGTCGTCCTCTCGGACGCGACCGCCTACAACGTCCAGTTCGTCGGTCCCGACCCGGTCTTCATCGACCTTCTGTCGCTCAGGCCCTATCGCGAGGGCGAGTTCTGGCAGGGCCACCGCCAGTTCTGCGAGCAGTTCTTGAACCCGCTCATCCTGCGCTCGGTGCTGGGCGTGCCGCACAATGCCTGGTTCCGCGGGAGCCTAGAAGGCATACCGACGCTGCATCTCGCCAACATGCTGCCGCTTCGCAAGCGCCTGTCCTGGAACATGCTGAGCCAGGTTGTGATGCCGGCCAAGCTCGAGCAGCGCGCGCTCAACGCCCCCGACGAGTCGATCGAGAAGGCAAAGTCCAACACGCGCCTGTCGCGCACCGCCTATAACGGCTTCCTCGTGCAGCTGCGCAACTGGATCGCCCGCATGGAGCCGGCAGACACCGGCAAGACCGTGTGGGGCGAATACGCCCACACCCACACCTATACCGACGAAGAAGCGCGCGCCAAGAAGGCCGCGATCCAGCAGTTCGCCGCCGCGGTGAAGCCCGCGCGGCTGATCGACCTTGGCTGCAACACCGGCGACTATTCGGTGGCGGCGCTGGAAGGCGGCGCGCAGTCGGTGATCGGCTTCGACTTCGACCAGCGCGCGGTTGACCTCGCCTATTCGCGCGCCCGCGAACAGAAGCTCAACTACCTGCCGCTGTGGCTGGACGCCGCCAATCCGAGCCCCGACCAGGGCTGGAAGCAGGGCGAGCGCTCCGGCTTTGCCAGCCGTGCGAAGGCCGATGCGCTGATCGCGCTTGCCTTCGAGCATCACCTTGCGATCGGCCGCAACGTGCCGCTCGACGACGTGGTCGACTGGCCGGTCGGAATCGCCCCCGTCGGCATCATCGAGTTCGTGCCCAAGAACGACAGCACGGTGCAGAAGATGCTGGCGCTGCGCGAGGACATTTTCCCGGACTACACCGAGGAAGTCTTCGAGGCGGCACTTTCGCGGCGGGCGGCGATCGTTGGGAAGAAGGTGATCTCGGCATCTGGCCGCACCCTGTTCCAGTATGACCGGACCGACAGGCGCTGAGGGGCTGACCATGGACGAGAAGAAGAGCAGCGTCCGGCCATTCCGGGTCGAGGCGCTGCATACGCTTGCGCTGTTTGCACTGGCAATCGCGCAGCCGGTGTTCAGTACGATCGGCGAGGCACCGGAATTTCTGGTGGCGCATAACGCAACGCCGCTGGTGATCGTCGCCTTCGCGGTGGGCCTGGCGCTCATCGCGCCGCTGGCGATCATCGCGGTTGAGTGGCTGGTGAGCAGGATCTACCGGCCGGCCGGCAAGGTCCTGCACGGTCTCGTAGTCCTTGTACTGCTTGGCATCATTGCTCAGCAGGTGCTCGACCGCTTCCTCGACCTCGACGTGAAGCTTGTCCTCGGCCTTTCTTTGGTCCTCGCGGTGCTTGCGAGCCTCCTCTACTGGCGTTCGGCGACCGTCAGCCGGATGGTCTCCATCGCCGCCATAGGCGCGCTTCTCCTGCCGCTGAACTTCCTGTTCGTCTCGCCGGCATCGAGGCTGGTGCTCAGCAAGGGCGGCGACGTCTTCGGCGAAGTAAGCCCGCCGAAAAAGACCCCACCAATCGTCTTCATCGTCTTTGACGAGTTCAACCCAACGGTTCTGCTGGATGAGAACAAGCAGATCGACGAAGTCCGCTATCCAAATTTCGCGGCGCTCGCGAAGGACTCCTGGTGGTTCACGCGGGCGACGTCGCCTTACCATCAGACGGTCGTCGCGGTTCCGGCAATACTGACGGGGAAACGACCTGACGGCACGGGGCGTTTGCCAACCTTCACCGACCACCCCCGCAATATATTCACGATGCTGGGGGGGAAGCTATCGCATGAACGTGCACGAGTTGATGACGTCCCTGTGTCCGAGCAGTCTCTGCGACGACGAACGAAAGGATTTCAGTCCTCGGACGTTCGTATCAGATTTGCGGGTCGTCGTCGGTTACAGCGTCCTACCGCAGGAAATTGCGTCCGCCAAATTGCCAAGCCTTGAAGGAGGCTGGAATGGATTTGGCGCGCACCAACAACCTGAAGACTTCGAGAAGGAATTAGGTCAGAAGCTGTGACCTGCCACTGAGTTTTTCCTCCACCTGGAGTTAGAGTCCGGCCTTGATTGAAGGACGGACAGATGAAGCGGAAGCGGTTTTCGGAAGAGCAGATCATCGGGGTTCTGCGCGAGCACGAGT
>Ga0182740_1001400_pt1 | contig 16432 bp, 15 predicted proteins | sample eDN5th37CKraftBY_FD_128872 | JGI IMG/M metagenome (GOLD analysis project Ga0182740, IMG submission 128872) | Enriched backyard soil microbial communities from Emeryville, California, USA - eDNA 5th pass 37_C Kraft BY (version 2) (version 2) | ecosystem: Environmental > Terrestrial > Soil >...
AATATCCACGATGGCTTACCTCAGCGGTGCCGGTACGCCTTCGAAGACCGTTCCCCAGATGGGGATGTCTTTGAGCTCGGATGGCGCAACCTCGAAGGGATCCGCTTCCAGCACCGTGAAATCAGCTTTCTTGCCAGCTCTTATGCTGCCGACCTCGTGCTCCATGCCGAGTACGTAAGCCGCATCGATCGTGATGGCCCGCATGGCTTTATCCACCGTCATGCATTCCTCCGGGCACATGACAGACCCGGCATCAGTGCGCCGGTTGACGGCGGCCCACGCAGAGTTCAGAGGAAGCGCGGGCGCCATCGTAAAGTCGGTGTGCAATGCGGTCGTCACATTGTGGCGCATCAACGTGCCAAGGCGCGCCATCTGCGAGGCGCGCTCATAGCCGAGACTGCGCTTCCAATAGGCTTCCCCGAGCTCATAGACGTAGTAGGCGTTGACTGAGGCTAGCGCGCCGAGATCGGCCATGCGGCGTACCTGCTCGGGCGTGGAAAGGCCGAAGTGTTCGATCGTGAACCGGTGATTGAAGCGCGGCCTCTCGTTCTGCAGTTTCTCGAGGACGTCGAGCGCCAGCTCCAAGCCGAGATCCCCCGTGCAATGGACGTGGATGCGATAGCCTTCATGCCAGAAGGGGCGGCACAGTCCTTCAAACACCTCCGGCGGCATCAGCCACTCGCCCTCATGCCCGTCGATGAAGCCCGGCGGCTGCACCTGCATCAGCTCCGCGAAATACCCCCCATCCGTGAAGAGCTTGACGGCCTTGCGAAACTGGAACCGATGCGAATTACGCTTTGGCATATTGCGCACGCGCTCGAGGTTCTCGGCTTCCCTGCCGAGGCCGCCTCCGCGCTCAACTGCCCGTGCGACGAACTGCGTTCGGAATGGCGTGTCATCCGTGTCCATGACCGCCTTGAGCGTCGACCACTCGAGGTCGAGGTTCAGCATCGGCAAGCCCATGTCGCAGATCGTCGTGTGGCCACCTTTGTGGACGGCACGCTTGGTCAATTCCATACCGCGGCGGAAGCGGCCCGGCTCGAGTATCAGCTTCCGCATCCCGTTCATGGCCACCGCAAGGCCCGTCTCGTAGAAACGGCCGGTGTCGAGATCGATTTGGTGATGGCGCTCCATCAAGGCACGATCGGCACCGAGCCATTCGATAGCGGCGTCGTTGGCAATCACCTCGTGAAACGAGCGCTGCCAGACGATGACGGGGCGTGTCGGCGAGATGCTGTTGAGAACCGCTCTGTCGACTTTGCCGTGCCAGATCTTGTGATAGCCCCAGGTTAGCAGTGGCTCGTTCGGATCGGTGAGGCTCTCTTCGATCTGCTTGAGGCGGTCGATGTAGGCGTTGTGCCCATGGACGGGCGCGCTGACGCGGTCGGGAAGCCGCCATTCCGTCGCCGTGATGAAATGACAGGGCAGCAGGATAGCGGCGAGCGAGGGATGCAGGTGCGGATCGATGAAGCCCGGCATCAGGACGTGATTGCGGAAGGTGTGGTCGATGCGGTGCGGATGCGCGTCGAGCCACGGCCGCAGCGTTTCAAGAGATCCCACTTCGATGATGTGCCCGTCGCGCACGGCGACGGCGGTCGCCACCGGCAATGATGGATTCATCGTGCGGATGCGCTTGGCGGTATAGACCCTGATCGACGACACGGATTCTCTCCGGCAGTTGGCGCGCTCGCGAGCGGGCTAGTACGAGCTCGGCGGCGTGATCGCGCACATGAGGACGGCCGGCGCGTCACTTCGGTTCTCAAACCGGTGACGTCCCTTGTGCCGCAACGAATAACTGTCTCCCGGACCAAGCTTGAAGCGCTTGCCGTCGACGCAGAGATCGAGTTCGCCGGAAATCATCATGCCGGCTTCCTCGCCTTTTCTCAGGCGGCCACCGCGACCGGTGCTCGATCCCGGCTGAAAAGTCGTGACGATCAGCTCGAGCTGCCCCGTCAGCGTCGGCGAAAGCAGCTCCTCGATGACACCCTTGGCGCTGAGATCGAGAATCCGGCGATTGGCTACACGCACGACGATGTCGCGCTCCCCCGGCGGCGCCACGGCCGGACCTTGGAAGAACCAGTTGATGCCGACGTCGAGCGCATCTGCGATCTTCTGCAGCGTGCCGATGGATATGCCTGATTGATCGCGTTCGATCTGGCTGACGTAGCCGATGGAGCGGCCGATGGCCTCGGAAAGCTCCGCGATCGTCTTGCCGCGTGCCAGCCGCAGATCGCGGATCATCGAGCCGATGGCGGCGTCCGGTCGCGACGACGATTTACGAGCGCGGCTTCGCGACGTGTGAGGTTTGAATTCCATGGAAGCTCTGCGTGTCTTGCCGTGAAAAGGCGGACCATCAATGGCCAGCTCGTGAAAAAACTATTGCATTTTTCATTTTTGTAAACAAGTCTTCATTCCCGTGGGCGTGATGCCACATGCGATCAGTCATTCGGAGGATGGGATGCGTAGACGAGGCTTGGCAGCGCTCACAGCAATTGCGGTCGTTACAGCCGGCGCCGCTGTCGCAGAGGAGCCGAAACGGGGCGGCACCTTGGTTATGGGCCAGAGCACGGCCACCACGCACTTCAACAACGCTGTCGGCTCCGGCACCGGCATCATGATCCCGGGCGCGCAAATCTTCGCCAGTCCCTTGATGCATGACGACAAGTGGAACCCGAAGCCCTATCTGGCGGAGAAATGGGAAGTCTCACCCGACTCGCTCTCCGTTACCCTTCACCTTCGGAAGAACGCGGTCTTCCACGACGGAAAGCCTGTCACATCAGAGGATGTCGCGTTCTCGATCCTGACGATCCGCGACAATCACCCATTCAATACGATGCTGAAGCCGGTGGAGCGCGTCGATACGCCGGATGCTCACACGGCCATCATCCGGCTCAAGCATCCGCACCCGGCGATCCTCTATGCCATGGGCCCGCCGCTGATGCCGATCCTGCCGAAGCACATCTATGGCGACGGCAAGCCGATAAAAACGCATCCGCGCAACAATGCTGACGTGGTCGGCTCAGGGCCGTTCAAGCTCGTTTCATTCAAGGCCGGCGATCAGGCGGTTCTCGAGCGCTTCGATAAGTTCTTCATCCCAGGAAAGCCGCTGCTGGATCGGATCATCCTGAAGGTTTATCCCGATTCACAGACGTCCCTGCTCGAATTCGAGGCTGGGCGCCTGCACCTCCAGCCGTTCTTCAATCGGGTTCTCGAGCTCGAACGCGCGAAGGCCAACCCTGCGTTAGCCATCACGCCGCGCGGCTACGAAGCGATCGGCGGCATCAACTGGCTGCTCTTCAACAACAAGAAGAAGCCCTTCGATGACATCCGAGTGCGCAAGGCCATTGCTCACGCGATCGACCGTGACTTCATCGTGAAGGCGCTACACAAGGGCCTGTCGCGTAAGGCTGCGGGGCCGATCCACAGCGGATTCCCGCAGTATACCTCGGAGACGACGCAGCTGCCACTCGACCTCAAGAAGGCTGAGGCGCTGTTGGATGAAGCCGGGCTCAAACGCGGTACCGACGGCGTGAGACTGCGCATTACCTGCGACTACTACCCGGGCGACGAGGATGGGCAGAAGCGCATCGCCGAGTATATGAAGCCTGCCCTCAAGCGGATCGGGATCGAGGTCGAGGTGCGCACGCCGGCGGACTTCGCCACCTTCGCGCGCCACATGGCGAGCAAGGACTTCGACATCAGCATGGACGCCGCCTTTGCCTGGGGTGATCCTGTGATCGGCGTGCACCGCACGTATCTGTCGAGCAATATCAGACCGCTCGTGTTCACCAACAACGCGCAGTACGTGAACCCCAAGGTCGACGACCTGTTGGCTGCGGCGGAGCGCGAGATGGATCCCGCGAAGAGAAAAGCACTCTACGTGGAGTTCCAGAAGATCGTTACGGCGGACATGCCGCTCGTCTGGCTCACGGAGCTTCCATACCACACCATCACCAGCAAGCGCGTCCGCAATCCGCCGACGACGATCTGGGGCGCAGCTTCCCCCATGATCGACACCTGGCTCGCCGATTAGCACACATATCGCGCAGCCGCGTCAGTTCCGAGTTGCTCCGGGCGCGACTGCTCGACCCTACGCCGAGGTGACTTGCATACTATGTCGCTGCTCACCTTCCTCTTGAGACGCCTCGGCTACGCGGCATTGCTCGTGCTCGCCGTGCTGGTGCTCAACTTCCTCCTGATCCGGCTGGCGCCCGGCGATCCGATCGAGACGCTGGCCGGACAGATGGGCGGCATTACCGAGGATATACGTGCCGATCTTCGGCAGACCTATGGGCTCGACAAGCCGCTGCCTGCACAGCTCGCGATCTACCTGACGCGCGTGGCAGCGGGTGACCTCGGGTACTCCTACTTCTTCAATCTCCCTGTTACCCGGCTCATCATCGAGCGCCTGCCGGCGACGCTGCTGCTGGTTCTGACGTCGTTGCTGATTGCCATTATTGCCGGAACGGTGCTGGGCGTGCTTGCGTCGCGGCGGCCCAACGGTCTGCTCTCGCAGATGATCACCGTCGTGTCGGTCATCGGCTACTCGGCGCCGGTCTTCTGGACAGGTATGCTCCTCGTGATCCTGTTCGCGTCGCTCCTGCCGATCCTGCCGGTGTCGGGTATGAGATCGGCGGCCATTCAGCAGGGCGGCCTCGTGGACATCCTGGATGTCGCCCGGCATCTGGTATTGCCGAGTCTGTCCCTTGCCATTGTCTATCTGGCTCAGTATGCGCGGCTGACGCGCGCCAGCATGCTCGATGTGCTCGGCGCCGACTACATCCGAACGGCGCGTGCCAAAGGGCTGAGCGAGAATACGGTCTATTTTCATCACGCCCTGCGCAATGCGCTGCTGCCGGTCATTACGATCGTCGGTCTTCAGTTCGGCAACATGCTGGCCGGGGCAATCGTCGTCGAAACCGTCTTCAACTGGCCAGGGCTCGGCCGCTTGGCATTCGACTCGGTTCTCCGTCGCGACTACCCGACGCTTCTCGGGCTTCTTTTCTTCTCCTCGCTGCTCGTGATCGCAGCCAATCAGGTGACGGACATCTGCTATCGCCTCGCGGATCCGAGGATCAGGACATGAGTGTCACCTCGCCGCCGGCACGCGCCGAGCATCCAAGCCGCGAGACGCTTCGGATGTTTGCCCGCAGTCCGGTCGCGCTGGCCGGACTCGGATTGCTTGCGGCGATCGTGGCGCTGGCGCTTTTCGGCCCCCTGTTGATGCCGGCCGATCCATTCGACATCGTCGCGGCGCCATTGTCGCCACCGAGCTTCGAGGAAGCGCTGCTCGGGACCGATCAGCAGGGTCGCGATGTCCTGACAGGGCTCGTCCACGGCGGACGGGCGACGCTTGCCGTGGGATTGTCGGCTGCCCTCGTTTCGGTGCTGATCGGCATTACCGTTGGCGCATTGGCGGGCTACTTCGGCGGCACCGTCGACGAGATCCTCATGCGCATGACCGAGTTTTTCCAGGTGCTCCCCGCGCTCCTGTTCTCCATGGTCCTCGTCACGCTGTTCTCGCCATCCTTGCTGACGATCGCGCTGTCGATCGGTGCCGTAAGCTGGCCGGCGACGGCGAGACTGACACGTGCCGAATTCCTCAAGCTGAAGGAACTCGACTTCGTCGCCGCTGAGCATGTCATCGGAGCCGGCAAGAACCGCATTATCTGGCGCGTCATGTTGCCGAATGCGCTGCCACCACTGATCGTGTCCGCCACATTTGCCATCGGCGCCGCCATTCTCTTCGAAGCGAGCCTGTCGTTTCTCGGCCTCGGAGATCCGAACAGGATGAGTTGGGGCCTCATGATCGGATCCAGCCGTTCATACATCCTGAGCGCATGGTGGGCGGTCACCTTTCCCGGCCTCATGATCTTTCTCACGGTTCTTGCCATCAGCCTGATTGGCGACGGCCTCAACGACGCGCTGAATCCGAAGCTGAGGGAACGCCGATGAGCGCCACCCCTTTGCTCGCTGTCGAGGAGCTCTCGGTCGAGTTCTCATCGCGCGGACGCGCGGCGCATGTCCTCAACAGCGTGACATTCAATGTGAGGGCCGGCGAAACCTTGGGGATCGTCGGCGAATCCGGCTGCGGGAAGAGCATGACCGCGCTCGCGATCATGCGTCTCGTTCCCAGCCCACCCGGGCGGATCAGCGGAGGGCGCATTGCGCTCAACGGTGAGGATATGCTGCCCGTGAGCGACGCACGCATGCGCGACATTCGCGGCAATCGCATCGCCATGATCTTCCAGGAGCCGATGACGTCGCTCAATCCCGTGTTCACGGTCGGCAGTCAGATCGTCGAGGCCCTGCATCGCCACCTGGGCCTCTCCGGCGAAACGGCGCGCCGCCGCGGGATCGAGCTGCTGAAGGCGGTCGGCATTCCTCTTCCGGATGCGCGTTTCGACGAGTATCCGCATCAGCTTTCCGGTGGCATGCGTCAGCGCGTGATGATCGCCATGGCGATCGCGTGCGAACCTGATCTGCTCATTGCCGACGAGCCGACGACGGCACTCGACGTCACCGTCCAGGCGCAGATCTTCGATCTCCTGCGCTCGATCCAGCAGCGACGCGGTATGGGCATGATCCTGATCACGCACGACATGGGCGTGATAGCGGAGATGACCGATCGGGTGGTGGTCATGTACGGCGGGCGCGTCGTCGAGAATGGCGCGACGGCTGATGTGCTGGCCGAGCCGGCGCACCCCTACACGCGTGGCCTGCTCGCCTGCGTTCCCGTGCTCGAAATGGGGGACGAAGACGAGCCCGCAGAGTTACCGGAGATTGCCGGCGTGGTGCCTTCGATCTTCGATCTCCAGGCGGGTTGCCCGTTTGCCGATCGCTGCGGCGTCGTGGTGGCGCGGTGTCGTGCAGAGATGCCTCCGCTTGTGCAATTCGGCGATGGTCATCGGGTCGCCTGCTGGCAGCGGGAGGAGACCCGAACGTGAGCGAGCCTCTCCTCGAGATCAGAGATCTCAAAGTTCACTTTCGGCGCCGACAGATCAACCCTTTCGCGGCGTCGCAGGTCGTGCACGCGGTTGACGGCGTGTCATTGTCGCTTGCCAAGGGGCGGACGCTGGGTCTCGTCGGCGAATCCGGGTCGGGCAAGACGACGGTCGCCCGTGCCATTCTCCGACTCGTGCCTGTCACAGAAGGCTCGATCCGCCTCGGCGACACGCAAGTCGAGCAGCTTTCAGACCAGGAACTTCGGAAGAAGCGCGGCAGCGTTCAGTATATCTTCCAAGACCCGTACTCCTCTCTCAATCCGCGCGTGCGTGCAGGAGACATCGTACGAAGTCCTTTGGATGTGCTCGCCATCGGCGATAAGGCGTCGCGGGAGGCGCGCGTCATAGAGCTGTTCGAGGCGGTCGGATTGAGGCCCGAGCAGCGCGCGCTCTTTCCGCATCAGTTCTCCGGCGGCCAGCGTCAGCGCATCAACATTGCCCGGGCTCTGGCGCCTGATCCAGAGCTCATCATTTGCGATGAACCCGTCTCCGCACTCGATGTGGCCATACGCGCGCAGATCCTGAACCTCTTGCAGCGACTGAAGCGGGATCGCGCCATCACCTACCTGTTCATCTCTCACGACATGGCGGTCGTGAAGCACATGGCCGACGAAGTCGTCGTGATGTATCTCGGCCAGATCGTCGAACGTGCGCCGCGTCGCGCCTTTTTCTCAGCGCCACGCCACCCCTACAGTCTGGCGCTGTTGTCGGCAGTGCCTGATACGCGCGCCGGCGCGGGGCGATCGGCCAAGCGCATTCTTCTCTCTGGCGATCCACCGAGTCCGATTGCGCCTCCAACAGGTTGCCGCTTTGCGTCCCGTTGCCCTATTGCCGAGCCGGGCTGCCATGAGCAGGTGCCGCCGCTGAGGACTATTGCCGTCGACCACACCGTGCGCTGCCATCGGGTCGACCGCACCGGCGGATGACGCGCTGTTACGCGAGGAGAACGTCACACTTCTCGTAACCCACGACGGCCCGGATCCCGCACGATGCGCCGAACCCGGCAGTGACGGTAACGACGGACGGTCCGGACAAGGGATTGCGCTGCGCGGGATGGGCGCGCAGGAGGATGACTACACTTTAGCTTGCGCACCGGTCCCAATGCCTCCAAGCTGAATTGTGCTGTGGCGACTGTGGGCCATCCTATGCGTGAACTAAGTATCGGGGTCATCGAGGATTTGACGCCCAGTTTGGCGCCCGCCCAAACGGATCAGCTTTGCCAGATCGGAACGAGGATTACCTGCGGACGCGGGGAGGTGATCTATCGCCAGGGTGAGCCTGCACGGCACATATTTCTGTTGCTCGACGGAGAGGCGCAATCCACGCTCCTCAACTTCGCGGGCAACGAGACGCTGCTGCGTATTCATCTGCCAGGCAGCATCCTCGGACTGACGTCTCTAGCCAGCGTGCCGTGGCGCGATGCCACCGCCAAGGCCATCCAGCCGTCTGTCCTCGCCAAAGTTTCGACCGATCACGTCAGAGAGCTGATCCTGCGCGAGCCGGGGCTCGGCCTCAGCCTGATCCAGCTCCTCGTCGACCGGATGCGCGATTTCCATTTCCGTGTCGGCGAACTGCAGGCGCTGAGTGTCGAGCAGCGGCTGGCGCGTGTGCTGCTCGCCGTGTCGCGGCGGGAGCGGGAGGTCGAATCCGGGGATCAGCGGCCGGAAATCCACCTGACCCACGAGGAGCTGGCCCAGCTCGTCGGCTCCCGGCGGCAGACGATTACGGGGATTCTCGGCCGTTTCATGCAGGCTGGCTACATCTCCAAGGACGGGCGGCGTCTGTATATCGAGGATGTCGGCGGGCTGATGAGCCTGATGCCTTGAGCGTGCGAATGTCATCGCGCTGACATACAGCCCCGTCCCCGTCTGGCTATCGTTCACCGGCAGCCGCGTCGCGGCTCAACTACAAGAAATTCAAGCATAAGTCCGGGGAGGACGGAGTTTCATGCATACTACACGGCATGTATACGGTCGGCATGCGCTCGCGTGTGCTGCAATGCTCGCGGCGCTCTTCTCGACCGCGCAAGCTCAAGACTATCCGACGCGCCCGATCGAAATGATCGTCACCTGGGGGCCGGGTGGCGGCGCCGACCAGACGGGGCGCATGATCGGCAAGCTTCTCGAGGGAGATCTGAAGGTCTCCATCCCGGTCGAGAACGTGGCCGGCAGCTCGGGTCTCACCGGGCTCAACAAACTTCTGAGCGGGCAGCCGGAAGGCTACCAGGTCGGTCTCGTAACGGCCGATACGCTGTCGCTGCTCGCGGCACCCCGCGCACAGCGCTGGTCGCTCAACGACCTCGCGATCGTCGCCGTGCTCATAAAGCAGCCTTCGGGCTTCTTCGTGCAGGAGGGCGGCCCCTTCAAGAGCTGGGCGGACGTCGAGGCCAAGGCCAAGACGACCGAATTGAAAGTCGGCGTTACGGGACTTGGTACGCCTGATGAGCTGGCCATCGAGCAGCTCAAGAAGCACCGCGGGCTGAAGCTCATCGCGGTTCCGTTTGCCAAGCCGTCCGAGCGCTACGCTTCGGTTCTCGGCGGGCACGCGGATCTCGTCTACGAGCAGGCGGGCGACGTGCGCTCGTTCATCGACAACAAGCAGCTCCGCCCCGTGCTCTTCCTGGCCAACGAGAAGGTCGAGCCGTTCACCGATATCCCGATCTCGAAGGAGCTCGGCATGAATCTGGTCCTCGACCAGTATCGCACGCTGATGGCCAAGGCGGGGACACCGCCCGAGCGGCTCAAGCTGCTGCGGGAGAAGACGGCCAAAGCCGGCGCCAGCGCAGAGTACAAGAAGTTCCTCCAGGAAGCCTGGGCGGACCCCAACAGCGTAATCGCGGGCGAGCCGGGCATGGCCTATGTCGCCGACCAGATCAAGATCCTGAAGTCGATCTGGCAATAGAGCGGCGAGAGGCAGACGATGGCGATCTTCGACTTGGTGCGGCGCAGCGCGCCGTTCGTGATGGTGTTTGGCGTCGGTGTGTGGCTTTGGACGGTCGCCAATGACTTTGCCATAGCGACGACGCTCGGGCGCGCCGGGCCGGATCTGTGGCCGAAGATCGTCCTCACTCTTCTGATCGGTGCGGCACTCTGGGGCGTGGTCGAGGCTGCGCTGAAATCGAAGCGTGGTGACGACACCAGCATTCTCATCACCAATGCCGCACGTTCGGCGGGGCACGAGGAGGATGCACGAGAGGATCTGGAAGGAGATGCGGAAAGCGCAGAGAAGCGGCCGATCTTTGCGATCCTCGGCATTGCCTCCATGCTCGGCTATGTGATTGTCATCCCCTATCTCGGCTTCGTCATTTCAACCTTCCTCTTGCTGCTGGCGATCATGATGTTTGCCGGCTACGACAAGCCGCTGCGCGCCGTCGTCATCTCGGGAGTAGGGGCGCTCGCGTTCTTCGCCGTATTTCAGCGTCTCGTCTACGTGTCGCTCCCGATGGGCATGGGCCCCTTCAAGGAACTGACGCTGGCGCTGATGGCGCTCCTCGGTGTGCGCTAGGGCGGGCCATGGACACGCTGATCAATCTCGCACACGGTTTTGGCACCGTTTTTCAGCCGCTCAACCTGCTGCTGCTGATCGTCGGCCTCATCCTCGGTCTGCTCGTGGCGGTGTTGCCTGGGCTCACGCTGGTCATGGGTGTCGTTCTGGCGTTGCCGTTCACGTACGGCATGGGGGTGACCCCAGCAGTCATCCTCCTGACGGCCATGTACGTCTCTGGCACCTACGGCGGGGCCTTTACATCTATCCTGTTCCGGATCCCCGGTGAGCCGATCGATGTGCCGCTTTTGTGGGACGGCTATCCGATGGCGCGCGCAGGCGAGCCGGCGCTGGCGCTTGGCTGGACGCTTTTTGCCGCCCTCTCCGGGGGACTCGTCGCCGCGATCGCAATGGTCTTTTTGTCGGGACCGGTAGCAGTGGTCGCGCTGTCCCTGTCGACGCCTGAATACTTCGCGGTGATCCTGCTCGGGCTTTCCTCGGTAGTGGCGCTCGGCGGTAATTCGTTGCCGAAGGCGCTCATATCACTTGCGCTGGGGCTTCTCTTCTCGAGCGTCGGCACGGACCCGACCTATGGCGAGCTCAGGTTCGACTTCGGCATTTCTATGCTCGGCGACGGCATCGAGTATCTTCTGGTCATGGTTGGCGCCTACGGATTGGGCGAAGTGCTGACGCGCATGGAGCAGCGATCTGCTGCGGTGAATGTCGGCTCGGTTGGTGAGATCCAAACCAAGCTGCCGAGCCTTCGGTCCGTGCTGGACATCAAGTCCACTCTGTTCAGGGGCTCTGTCGTCGGCTTTATCATCGGCGTCATCCCAGGCGCCGGCGCCACCATCGCGTCGTTCGTCAGCTACGGTCTCGAGACACAGTACGGCAAGCGGCGCCGCGAGCTCGGTACAGGCATTCCCGAGGGCATTGTCGCGCCTCAGTCCGCAGCCACGGCCTCGGTCGGCGGGGCGATGGTGCCGCTCTTGACGATGGGCATTCCCGGCTCCGGTGCGACAGCCATCATCATGGCGGCATTCATGCTGCAGGGCGTGCAGCCAGGTCCGTACGTCTTCTTCAAGTCCGGCGACATTGTCTATGCCGTCTTCGCGTCGGTGTTCCTCGGCGTGATCGGTATGTGCGTCATCGGCTACTTCGCCATCAAGCTGCTCGTACGCGTGCTCGCGTTCCCCGAGGCGATCACATCCGCATTCGTCGTGATGTTCTGCTTCATGGGGGCGATGGCCTCGCGCTCGACGGTCGGCGATCTCTGGGTCATCGTATCGTTCGGCATTCTCGGCTATCTCTTCGAGCGCTTCCGCTTCCCGATCGCACCGATGGTGCTCGGAGCGATTCTCGGCCCACTCGCCGAGACGAGCTTCATGACCACCATGATCAGCTTCTCCAATGACTGGACGGTCTTCTTCACGCGGCCCGTCAGCGGCGCGATCATGGTGATGGTCGTTCTGGCGCTCGTCTATCCGACCATCAGCGATCGCTTGGCGCAACGCCGGCGCGCGCAGCAGATGGAGCGGACATGATCCTGCGCGGCGCTCCTTTCCGTGTCATCTGCCTGACAGACGGGCGGCGCCCGCCGTGGAATGAAGACGCCCGAATTCCGAGGCGAGGTTGCCTAGTATGAAGGCCATCCAGGTCGAGAAGTTCGGCGGTCCCGGGCAGTTGAAGCTCGCCGAAGTGCCGACGCCGCGCCCTGGGCCGGGCGAGGTGCTGGTTCGCCTCGCCTACGCCGGCGTGAACTACATCGATGTCTATATGCGCGACGGCAGCTATGCTCGCTCGCACACCTATCAGACGCCGCTGCCGATGACGATCGGCATGGAAGGCGCCGGGCGCATCGAAGAGCTTGGGACAGGTGTGAGCGATCTCGCGATCGGCGATACTGTCGCGTATTGCCTCTCGCGCGGCAGCTACGCCGAATATGCGGTCGTGCCGGCCTGGAAAGTGGTGCCGGTGCCGTCTGGAATAGATCTCGGCGTCGCGACGGCACTCATGCTGCAAGGCTCGACGGCGCACTATCTCTCCCGATCTGCGTTCCCGCTCAAGCGCGGCAACACGTGCCTCGTGCATGCAGGAGCGGGCGGCGTCGGCCAGCTCCTCGTCCAGCTTGCCAAGCGCGCCGGCGCGACGGTCATTGCGACCGTCGGCAGCGAGGACAAGGCGCAGATCGCTCGCGAGCGCGGAGCGGACCACACCATCCTCTATCGCCAGTCGGATTTCGGCATCGAGGTGCGCCGCCTCACGGATGGGCGTGGCGTCGATGTGGTCTATGATTCCGTCGGCCGCGAGACGCTGCCGCGAAGCATTCGCGCCCTGAAGCGACGCGGTCTCTGCATCAGCTTCGGTGCGAGCTCTGGCCAGCCTGAGCCGGTGCCGCTGCTGGAGCTCGCGGAGGCCGGCTCCGTCTTCCTCACGCGGCCGCATCTCGCCGACTACATGACAAGCGCGGACGAGATTCGCGCGCGCGCCGCCGATCTCTTCTCTGCCGTCGCGGAGGGTGGACTTCGCGTCACCATCGACAAGGTGTTTCCGCTCGCCGAGGCCGCCACGGCGCATGCGACGATCGAAGGCCGCGCCACGCGCGGCAAGCTGCTGCTGAAGACCGATTGAGCACGAGGCCGCCACCGTGATCGAAGATGTCCGACTCGACCGACTGCGGCTGCCGCTCAAGGAGCCTTACAAGCTCGCGCTCGGCCCGGTTACGGCTTTCGACACGATCATTGCGCGCATCGTTGTCGGCGGGCGCGAGGGGCTCGGCGAAGCCACCATTCTCACAGGATATACGAGCGAGGAGATCGAGGCGGTCTGGCCGCGGGCGGCCGCGCTGGCTTCGCGGCTCGTGGGCCTCAGCAGCGAGGCCGCCAAGGCGCTCGCCGAGCAGGACCTCCAAGATGCGCCATTCACCCTGACGGCCTTCACTACGGCGATCGAAATGGCTGAAGGCCACCCCTTGCTCGCGATCGAGGCCGATGAGGAGGTGCCGCTGCTTGCCGGCATCAATGCGACGGATTTCGCCGGCATCGAGCGCGAGATCGAAGCGGCGGTGGCGGCCGGATTTGGCACGCTCAAGATCAAGGCGGGCTTCGATGTCGAGGCCGATCTTCAGCGCATCGCCTTCATCCAGAAGTGCAATCGTGGTCGCGCGAAGCTGCGTCTCGATGCCAATCAAGGCTACAGCCGCCAGCACGGGGTGCGCTTCGCTTCCGCTCTGGTGCCGGAATCGATCGAGCTGCTCGAGCAGCCGTGCCACGCCGATGATTGGGAGTCGGCAGCGCAGGTCGCAGCCGTGAGCACGGTCCCGTTCATGCTGGATGAATCCATCTACGGGCTCGAGGACATCAAGCGCGCCGCAGACCTTGGTGCGGCCTTCGTGAAGCTCAAGCTCATGAAGATGGCAAGCCTCTCGAAGCTCGCGGAGGGCCTGAAGCTCATCCGCGACCTCGGGATGCAGCCCGTGCTCGGCAATGGCGTCGCGAGCGATCTCGGCTGCTGGATGGAGGCGTGCGTCGCACGTCGCACCATTACCAATGCCGGTGAGATGAACGGGTTCCTGCGGCAGCGGACACCGCTTGTCGCCAAACCATTGGAACTGAGGCGCGGCGCCATGCAGCTCGCGCCGGGCATGACGATGAGCCTTGATGAGTCGCTCGCTGCCGCACGCGTCTCTCAAGCGCACGCCAGCCGTCTCAATCTCGTGAAGTAGGGTGGAAAGGTGATGACTGACAGTGTTATCGGCCCGCGTGCGATGGGCGCTGCTGTGAACAAGACGCTGATCACCGGTGTCATCGGCTCGGATACGCACATCGTCGGCAATCGCATTCTCTCGATTGCACTCGAGAAGGCCGGTTTCAAAGTCATCGCGCTCGGCGCGCTCACGCCGGCGGCCGATTTCATCAAGGCGGCGATCGAGACGGCCGCGGACGCCATCCTCGTCTCCTCGCTCTATGGCCTCGGTGAGCTCGACTGCCGGGGCTTCCGCGAGCAATGCATCGAAGCCGGCCTCGATGACATCCTGCTCTACGTCGGCGGCAATCTCGTCGTCGGCAAGCGAAGCTGGGAGGAGACGGAGCGCACGTTTCTAGGCATGGGCTTCGACCGGGCTTTTCCGCCGGGCACGCGCACGGATGGCGTCATCGACGCGCTCAATCGCGATTTCGCGGCGCGCGCAGTGCTGGCCCCCTCAGCATAGGCTCGCCTGCGCATGCCATCGGCACTTCTCATCGACTTCGGCTCGACCTACACCAAGCTTAGGGCGGTGGACCTCGGCGCGCGCCGCGTACTGGCGACAGCGCAGGGGCCTTCGACGGTGACCAGCGACGTCACGATCGGGCTGAATCAGGCACTCGCGGCCCTCGAGGCCAAGCTCGGGCGTCTCCCCAAGTTCGCTCACCGCCTCGCGTCGTCCTCGGCCGCGGGCGGCCTCAGGATGGTCACGATCGGGCTCGTGAAAGAGCTGACCGCAGAGGCCGCGCGGCAGGCGGCGCTCGGCGCCGGGGCGAAGCTCGTTGGCGCTTTCGCCTATCGCCTGACGGTGGGGGATGTCGGTGCCATCGAGGCGCTGGCGCCGGACATCATCCTGCTTGCCGGCGGCACCGATGGCGGCAATGCCGATGTCGTGCGCCACAACAGTGCACGCCTTGCGGCATCGGGCCTCCAATGCCCGATCATCGTCGCCTGCAATCGCGATGTCGCCGAGGATGTGGTGGCGAGCCTCGCGGCAGCGGGCAAGAACGCCATCCTGACCCGGAACGTCATGCCGGCATTCGGGGTGCTGGAAATCGATCCGGCACGCGAGGCCATTCGCGAGGTGTTCATCGCCCGCATCGTCCACGCCAAGGGTATCGACCGCGCGGCAGCGCAGGTGGACGCGGTGCTCATGCCGACGCCGGCCGCCGTCATGGAGGGTGCCCGCCTGCTCTCCGAAGGCACGGCGCGGCACAGTGGTCTTGGCGATCTGCTCGTCGTCGATATCGGTGGCGCGACCACGGACGTGCACTCTGTTGCGGTCGGCGCGCCGAGAAGCAGCGGCGTCGTGCAATACGGCCTGCCCGAACCTTTCGTGAAGCGAACCGTGGAAGGTGATCTCGGCATGCGCCACAACGCGCGCGCCATCGTCGAGGCGGTCGGCCTTGCGACCTTCGCTCAGCACGCCGGCCTCGCGCAGACGGCGGTGAGCGCCATGCTCGAAGCGATCGAAGCCGATGTCGAGCGCCTGCCCGGGAACGTCGAGGAGATTGCGCTGGATGAGGCCCTGGCGTGGACGGCGGTGCGCATCGCCGTCGGACGCCATGCCGGCACATCCGAGATCGTCCAGACCGTGCAGGGGCCGGTCACCATGCAGCGCGGCAAGGACCTCTCCGGCGTGACGACGGTGATCGGGACGGGCGGGCCGCTGGCGCACGGCGCCACGCCGGCCTCCGTACTCGGGGCCGCGCTCGCCGATCCGGCAGACCCGTTCTCGCTGCGGCCGCTCCGCCCGACGCTCTACATCGACGCCGACTACCTGCTCTATGCCGGCGGCCTGCTCGCTGCCATCGATCCGGATGCCGCTTTCGAGATCGCACGAGCCTCGTTGAGGCCCTTGGAGGAAAGGGAAGCGCATGAACCTCGCAGTCAGATCGCGTGAGACGCGCGCGCCGTTCTCGCAACGCGAGATCCCTGCGGACGAATTCGCCGTCATGCGCCGGGAGAACCTCGCGCGCTGGCCGACGGGCGCTCTCGTCGACATCGACGCTGCAGCCGCGCGCCACAAGGCACTGCCGAAGCACAAGCAACTCGCGCATGTGTTCCGCGAGGCCGAGGCCAGCGGCCGCTGCCTGACACAGCCGCGCGGCGGCTTCGGTACGCTGGAGCTGCAAATCGAGCTGATGACCGAGCTGGACAAGGTCGGCCTCGCCGACATCGTTCCAACGACGACGGACAGC
>Ga0182740_1001406_pt1 | contig 16386 bp, 14 predicted proteins | sample eDN5th37CKraftBY_FD_128872 | JGI IMG/M metagenome (GOLD analysis project Ga0182740, IMG submission 128872) | Enriched backyard soil microbial communities from Emeryville, California, USA - eDNA 5th pass 37_C Kraft BY (version 2) (version 2) | ecosystem: Environmental > Terrestrial > Soil >...
ATGGAAGGGCAATTCCTGGTGACGCCGATGCCGCCGGAACAGACCGTCGTCGAAGCGGATATTTCGCAACGCTCGACCGATGTCCCCGCGCCGATCGGCAAGCGCGGGCCGCAGACAGTGCGTGTCGATCTCGTGACGGTCGAACTCGAAGGCAGGCTCGCGGAGGGCACCACCTTCGGCTATTGGACGTTCAACGGCCGGGTGCCGGGCCCGATGCTGCGCGTGCGCGTCGGCGACACCGTCGATGTGCATCTCAAGAATGCCGACGGCAGCGCCATGGTCCACTCCGTGGACTTCCACGCCGCGACCGGCCCGGGCGGCGGCGCCGTCTCGACGCAGGCCAACCCCGGCGAAGAGAAGAGCTTCAAGTTCAAGGCGCTTGTTCCGGGCCTGTACGTCTACCATTGCGCGACGCCGATGGTGGCGCATCATATCGCCAACGGCATGTACGGCATGATTCTCGTCGAACCGGAGGAAGGTCTGCCACCCGTCGATCGCGAATTCTACGTCATGCAGGGCGAGATCTACACCGAGGCTCCCTTCGGCCAGCACGGCAGCCAGAGCTTCGACGTCACGAAACTATTGAACGAGCGGCCTGAGTACTTCGTGTTCAACGGCTCGGTCGGCGCGTTGTCGAAGTTTCATCCCTTGCAGGCCAAGGTCGGCGAAACCGTCCGTATCTTCTTCGGTGTCGGCGGCCCGAACTACACTTCGTCGTTCCACGTCATCGGCGAGATCTTCGACAAGGTCTATAACCTCGGCGGCGTTCTCAGCGAGCCGTTGCACGGTCTGCAGACAGTCCTTGTGCCCGCCGGCGGCGCCGTCATCACCGAGTTCAAGGTCGATGTTCCCGGCAACTATATTCTGGTCGATCATGCGCTGGCGCGGATGGAGCGCGGCCTGATGGGCATGCTCCATGTCGAGGGCGCGAGCGTGCCGGAGATCTACGACGGCAAGGTCGAGCCCGGCAGCGGCCACTGAACCGAAACACCGAAATTACGCGACACTGAACGGCACGAGGGCGCAGCCAAAAGCTGCGCCTTTGTTGTTTACGCCGAACCTCGCCACTGCCGGAATCTCGAAGATTCTCAAGCCGCCATGCCTGTGCTAGGAAAATCGCACGGTCCCGTAGCTCAGCCGGATAGAGCGGCGGTTTCCTAAACCGCAGGTCGCAGGTTCGATTCCTGCCGGGATCGCCAAGATTTCCAACCCTGTATCCAAAAACGCATGTCATACGGCGACGAAATCATGGCCTGCGGTCAGGCGCTCTCTCTGGCGCGAGAAACCGGAAAGCGGGTCCGGATCGTCGATGCCCGCGGCAAACGCCGGTGGGATGATCTGTGGCGAAATATCCCCGAGATTCTCCATCCGCGGGAGAGAGTGATAGACTACGCCGTTCTCAGAAACGGCGTCGGGGCCCGGCCCTATCTCGACTACACGAATTGGGACGGCATCCGCGCGACCCATACCGGCTGGCGAGCACAGGATCATATCGGCCGGATCGTTTTCGACGAGAGCGAAATCGAATTCGCCGAGAAGGCCTGCCGCGGTTTCGGGCCCTTCGTCCTGATCGAGCCGAATATCGCGAAGGCGTCGGCGACCGTCCGATGGGACTCGAACCCCAACAAGCAATGGGGCCGAAGCCGGTGGCAGGAACTTGTCCGCCTTGTGAAGCTGCCGGCCGTGCAGGTCGGCGCAAAAGGGACAGAGGTTCTGGATGGCGTTTATTTCATCCCGACCGAGTCGTTCAGACTGGGCGCAGCCGTGCTGCAACGGGCGGCGCTGTCCATCCTGCCCGAAGGCGGGCTTCATCACGCTGCGGCCGCCCTGGGAAGGCGCGCGGTCGTGTTGTTCGGCGGAGTTATCAGCCCTTCGACAACAGGATATCCCTTCCATATCAATATCACGCGCGGGGAACCCTGCAGAATGCTCGTTCCCTGCAAGCATTGCGAACAAACCTGGCAGACCATTTCACCTGAAGAAGTCGCCGGTCACGCTTCCTCGCTTCTCGCCTCTTCACCCGGCCAGTCACGCGTATAAACTTGCCGGTATTCAACCGGTACAATTCTGAAAACCGTTACCAGGTCTTTCCTGCATGCGCTGGATTTCCGGACTATTTCCTCGGCGGCCGGACAAGCGCGTTGCCATTGTCGGCAACGGCTACGTTTGGGCGTCCGGAAAAACCATCGACCGGTATGATGTCGTCATCCGGTGCAATCAGTCCCGGAGCTATCCCCGCCACGGCCGAAAGATCAATATCCTGGCCTTGACGAACTCGGGCCAGCCGGCGCTGCGAACACTTCACAACGATGCGTACATCCGGCGCGAGGTCTTCGATGCGGCGCGATCGATCTGGCTCGTTCGTGCTCCGGAGATTTTGAAGGACTGTGAGATCGCCGATGGCGATCATACCGAAGCGTTCTTTACCAGCCGCTTCGCCAGCAAGCCGATTGAAGTGCTTTCCGCCGAGATTGGCCGCGAGACCGAAAGGCGCCTCGTCGAACTCGGCGCCAGGAAGCCGTTCATGCCGAGCACCGGGATCCTCGTGATCGCGCATGCGTTGAAACGATTTCCCGATCATGCGATCGATCTCTTCGGCTTCTCCCATCAGGGATGGGAGCATCACCCCTGGCAAGCGGAAAAACAGCTGATCAAACAGATGATGAAAGAAACACCCTTCCTGCGAAAAATGCGATGACCGGCATTTTTTATTTATAGAGAAACCGATGTTCCGCCGCATCTTCAGCCGCATCATGCAAAGGCCCGAAAATGCCGCGCGTGAAGCCAGAGGCGTCCGCCTCTACAAATCTTACCTCGATCTTCCCCCGGGCCGGCCGCCGCGCATCCTGATTCTGAAACTCGATCATATCGGAGACATGCTGCTCGGCATGCGGGCGTTCCGCGAGATCAGAAACGCCTGGCCCGGCGCCGGCATCACGCTGGTTTGCAGCCCTGCCAACGCATCGTTCGCGGCAAAACTGGAGATAGCCGACAACATCGTCGCTTGCCGCTTTTTCGAAGACCGCTCGCATATACAGCGCCCGCCGAACGGCGTTCTCCTGCAGCGGTTTCGCGACCTGCGCCTTCCTGCGTTCGATATTGCGATCGACCTTCGTTTCGGCGATGAGACGCGTTTTTTGCTCGATCACGTCGAGGCCCGGTTCGTCTGCGGCTTTTTCACAAAGAACATCGATCGCAAGCTCGATGTCAGCGTGCGGATCGAGAACGTTCCTGAGCAAAGGATCCCCAGCGACCCGAAGAACCTGCATGACGAAACGCGCCTGCTATTGCTGGCACGAACCGTGATCGAAGCCTTCGGGCATACGCGCCATCCGATCCACACCATCGCAGCGGATGATACCTGCGTGCCTTTCAAGGACACCGCTTACGCCGTCCTCGCCCCGGCCGCCGGGGCCGAGATCAAGCAATGGCCGAATGAGAGCTTCGCCGCCGCCGGGCGCCGCCTGATCGGCAACGGGCTTTCCATCGTGCTCGTCGGCGACCGGACATCGCAAGCCGATTGCGATGCGATCGCCAGGCAGATCGGATCCGAACGCGTCCGCGATCTCTCGGGCAAGCTTCCGCTCGAGCAGTTGCCGGATGTATTGCGCCACGCCCGCCTGTTCATCGGCAACGATTCGGGGCCGGGCCATCTTGCGGCCGCGCTCGATGTTCCAGCCGTCATCGTCTTTTCCGGCGCAGTCAATATCGAGACATGGCAGCCGCGCGGGAGAAATGCCATCGCACTGAGGGCCGACATCGAATGCTCGCCATGCTATCTGGCGAAGAAGGCGGACTGCCGCAACGAGCGCCGCTGCCTCACGGCAATCAGTCCCGAATATGTCGTGGATACGGCCTTGGAGCTCTCCCGGAACAAGGCAGGCACCGCAAATGGCGGTCTCGCGGACGCCCAACTACCCGGCGGAACCTTGCATCAGCCTCCGGCGTTGTGACCCCGGGTACCGTTGGGGCGACGGCTGGCGGAAAGTGGAAGCGTTTCATCGATGCCGCTGAGCCTGACACTCGCGTTGCGTAATCTTTTTCATGACCGTCTGCGTTTCATCGCGACGCTCATCGGTATCGTGTTTTCCGTCGTCCTCGTCCTCGTCCAGATGGGGCTCTATTCGGGCTTCGGGCGCATGGTGACGATGATGATCGACCACGCCTCGACGGATCTCTGGATCCTCTCGCGCGGCATCAACTCGATGGAAGATATTTCCCAGCTCGACGGAGACATCAAAGATAAAGTGCTCGCGGTCGATGGCGTCGCCGAAGCCGTCCCGCTCGTCATCGGCTTTTCCGATTGGCACCTTCCGGCGAGCGGCGAGCGCACGCCCGTATTCATCATCGGTTCCGACCCCAAACTTCGCGGGCTCCAGCCCTGGAACGTGGTGGAAGGAAAAGCCGAAGACCTCGGCGCGCCCGACACCGTCGCCGTCGATCGCTCCTATTACGGCCGACTCGGCGTTTCCGGCACGGGGTCGACCGCCGAAATCAACCGGCACAAGGTGAAGGTCGCCGTCGTCACCGACGGCATTCGCTCCTTCACGACGATGCCCTACGTTTTCTCCGATCTCGATGCGGCGCGGAGCTATCTCGATCTTCCGCCGGGCAAGATCAGCCAGCTGCTTGTGCGCGTGAAACCCGGCAGCGATATCAACCGCGTCCGCGACGCCATCCGCTCGAAGGTGGCGAATGTCGAGGTGCTCACGCCGCAGGAATTTCGCCAGCGCAGCCGCACCTTCTGGCTGTTCAGCACCGGCGCGGGCGCCGCGCTCTTTGCCGGCGTCCTGCTCGGCGTCATCGTCGGCACGGCGATCCTCGCGCAGACGCTCTACTCCAACACTCGCGAGCACCTGCCGGAATTCGCGGCGCTGCGCGCCATCGGCTGCTCGAACCGTTATATCTTCCGCATCATCCGCTATCAGGCCCTGCTCAACGCCGTGATCGGCCTTTGCCTTGCCGGCGCGATCGGCGCGGTCGTCGTCCATTTGACGGCAAAGAGCGCTCTTCCCATCATCATCACGCCGCTGCAGGCCGGCGGGCTTGTCGTCATCATTCTTCTGATGTGCCTCGTGTCGGCGATCGTCGCGATCGCCCGCGTCGTCCGCATCGATCCGGTCACGGTGCTGACGCGATGAGCAAAGCGCTGCTCGAAGCCCGGAATATTTCAAAGACGTTCGGCGAGGGCCACGTTCAGGTTCGCGCCGTCGCTTCCGCCAATCTCACGCTCAAGGGCGGCGAACTCACGCTGCTGATGGGCCCTTCCGGCAGCGGCAAGACGACGCTGCTCTCTATCCTTGGCTGCATGCTGACCCCCGGCAAGGGAACGCTCGCCATCTGCGGCAATCCGGTCGAAAAGGCCGGGCCCGAGCGGCTCGCGGAAATTCGCCGCTCGCATATCGGCTTCATCTTTCAGTCCTATCATCTCTTTCCGACGCTGACCGCCGCCGAGAACATTCAGCTCGCGCTCGACATTCGCGGCCAGAACGGCAGCGAGGCCGCGAACAAATCGCACAAGCTTCTCGAGAAAGTCGGGCTCTCGCGCAAAAGCAAGGCCTTCCCGCGCGAGATGAGCGGCGGCGAGCAGCAGCGCGTCGCCATCGCCCGCGCCATCGTTGCCAATCCCTCGGTCATTCTCGCCGACGAGCCGACCGCCGCGCTCGACACCAGCAACGGACGCGCCGTCATGAATATCCTGAGCGAGCTTGCCGAGGATCAGAACAGCGCCGTGCTGGCCGTCAGTCACGATTCGCGCGTCATCCCCTTCGCCGACAGAATCATTTACATTGAGGACGGCGTATTGAAGCACGAAGACCCCGCCGCCCAGATGGAACGCAAAGGCGCACGCCAGCGCAAAAATTGAGGCGCCCCGGCGCAAGGACAAACCGGATGCCCGCCAAACCCGCCCGTCAGACCGGAAAAAAGACCGCCGGAAAAAATATCGCCGGCGGCATCGTGCATAAAGCGCCCGCCGATCTGCGGGCGGCCATCGTCCCCGATCGCGCGGCGCTCAAGGCCTGGAACGACATCTCGCCGATCGCGCGCAACGAATGGATCTGCTGGATCGAATCCGCCAAGAAGCCGGAGACGCGAAGCCGCCGCATCGAAAGAACGCGCTCGCAACTGATCGGCGGCGACCGCCGCCCCTGCTGCTGGCCGGGCTGCCCTCACCGCTGAGCGAAAACGATTGGCGATCCGCTCAGCCCTGCGGAAAAATCCACAGCGCCTCTTTCGGAAATTCGACGTAATGCGCGCCGGGCGAAATCTCACGTTCGGCATAGGCGCGCACCAGCATTTTATCGAGCGCGAAGACAAGCTCGAAGCGCTCGCCGAGATACATCTGGGTCTTCAGCTCCATCTTGATGCGGTTCGGGCCGGCGGCATCCGCGACGCGCACCCGCTCGAGACGAATAACACCGATCGCCGCCGCTCCCGGCGCGATCTCGCCGCGCGCGGCGCCTTCGAGAACCGCATCGCCAATTCTCAACTGGCCCGCGCCCGCGCTTGCGCCGGCAAGACGATTGTTGCTGCCCATGAATTCGGCCGCAAATAGCGTGCGCGGCGCGCTGTAAAGCTCGGTTGGCGTGCCCTCCTGTTCGACCACGCCGCCATTCAGCAGCACGATCCTGTCGGCAATCGCCATCGCCTCGATCTGATCGTGGGTGACGCAAAGCGCCGAAAGATTAAGTGAAACAATCAGTTGCCGCAGCCAGGCGCGCGCTTCCTCGCGCAATTTCGCATCCAGATTGGAGAGCGGCTCATCGAGCAAAATCACCGGCGGCTCGTAAACCAGCGCCCGCGCCAGCGCGACGCGCTGCTGCTGGCCGCCCGAAAGCTGATGCGGATAGCGCGCGGCAAGATGCGAAAGCCCGATCTGCGCCAGCGCCGCCTCGACGCGCTTCTTGCGCTCGCCGCCCGTGACGCCGCGCAGCTTCAGGCCATAGGCGACATTGTCGAACACCGTGCGATGCGGCCATAGCGCATAGGATTGGAAGACGAGGCCGAGGCCGCGTTCCTCGGCGGGCAGATCGATGCCGCGCGCGGCATCGTACAGCGCGCGGTCGCCGATTTTGATCGCGCCGCTATGCGGCTTCTCGAGGCCGGCAACGGCGCGCAACAATGTTGTCTTGCCGCTCCCCGACGGGCCGAGAAACGCAACGACCTTGCCGCGCGGCACGGTCATTGAAACACCGCGCAGGATTTCATTGTCGCCGAGGCGAACGCCGAGTTTCTCGACCGTCAAATCAGCCATGCAAACGCACTCCCAAGCGTAACGCGACCGCCAGTCCGAACGCGATCATCAGGACATTGACCACCGACAGCGCCGAGACAAGATCAATCGCGCCGGTGCCCCACAGCGACACCAGAAGCGAGCCGATCACCTCGGTGCCGGGGCCCAGAAGATACACGCCGGTCGAATATTCGCGCACGAAAATCAGGAAGATCAAAAGCCAGCTCGCGATGAAACCGTAGCGAATGAGCGGCACGGTGACGTCGAGCTGCGTGCGGAGCGCGCTTGCGCCGATGGTGCGCGCCGATTCTTCAAGCTCCGGCCCGACCTGCAACAGCGTGCCGGAAATCAGCCGCATGCCATAGGCGAGCCAGACGATGGTGTAGGCGAGCCATACCGAGAACAGCGTTGCCTTCAGCGGCGACAGCGGCTTGAAGAACAAAAACACCCACAGCATCGCAAGACCCGCGACCAGCCCCGGCATCGCGCGCGGCGCCATCGCGAGATAATCGACGACGCGCGTCCAGCCCGACTGCCAGCGATGGATCGAGAGCGCGATCGCGGTGTAGCAAACGACGGCGATCGCTCCGCCGATCACGCCGATGCCGAGCGTATTCAGGATGCCGCGGATGATGTTCGGATAATCGAACAGCTCGCGGTAATGATCGAGCGTCAGCACCTCCATCAGCTTCACGCCCTCGCCCCAGCTCACCACGAAGGAACGCAGCGTGATGCCGGCAATCGGCACGATGACCGTGATCGCGAACCACAGGAGGATTCCGGCGAGCGCCACGTAGCGCCAGGCCCCAAGCGGCAGCGGCGCCTGTTTGAGGCCCTTGCCGCGCACCGAAACGTAACGCTGCGCCTGCTTGAGCAACGCCCGCTGCATATAGACGAGCGGCGCCGTCACCGCGACGATGGTGACGACGACCACCGCCATCAACTGATAGGACGGCACGCCGAGCTTGTTGGTCAGTTTGTAAAGATACGTCGTCAGCACCAGCAATCCCTGCGGATCGCCGAGCACGAGCGGCAGGCCAAAGAGCTCGAAGCCGAGGAAGAACACGAGCACGCCTGCGAACAGCATCGACGGCATCACCATCGGCAGGCTGACATTGAACGCAACGCGCCACGGCCCGGCCCCGGCGACGCGTGCCGCCTCCTCCATGTCGCTCGCAAGTCCCCGGAGCGCCGCCGCCGTATAAAGATAGACATGCGGCACATGCGCGAGCCCCGCGATCACGACGAGCGAAGTCAGCGAATAGATGTTCCACGGCAGAAAGCCGATCACCGCCTTGACGTGCGTCGAGATGATGCCGACCGGCCCGAGCGCGACGACATAGCCGAAGGCCAGCACCACCGCCGACACGAACAGCGGAATGAGAATAAGCGGCTCGAGCCAGGCGCGGCCAGGCAGATCAGTCCGCACCATCAGAAAAGCGAGCAAGGCGCCGAGCGGCAGCGCGATCGCAGTCATGCCCGCCGCGACGATCAGCGTCGTGCCGAAGGCGGTCCAGAAGTCCGATTCGGCAAGAACGAAGCGATAGGCATCCAGCGTGAAGCGCGCCATCGAATCGAAAAATGGCGCGCTCAGGAAGCTCTGGTAGCCGACGAGCGACAGCGGCGCGAGCACCGCCACCGCCATGACGGCGAGCACCGAGAAGCGAATGACCGCATACGGCATCGAACCCTCGCGGTGCGGGCCGTTACTGACCCTTCATCGCCGCCTGCCACTTCTTCAGGAAAGCGAGGCGATTCATCTGGTCGAGGCCCTTCAGGAGATCCGGGCCGATTACGACCGGCCGCGCCTTGTCGCCGACTTCTTCGCGCACGGCCTTCACGCTCGCCGGGCCGTCGACGTCGTCGCGCAGGGAATAAAGCAGCGCCTGGTTGGCGATGATCGTCTGCCCGCGCTTGGAGAGGATGTAATCAAGGAAGAGCTTCGCGGCGTTCGGGTTCTTCGCCTGCTTCGAGATGAAGGCAACGCGCGAGGTGACGAGCGTATAGTCCTTCGGCAGCACGATGCCGATGCCGGGATCCTTCTTGGCGCGGCCGAGCGCATAGGAGCCGAAAATGCCGTAGCCGATCAGGTGCTCGCCGGAGCCGACGCGCTCCATCATCGCGCCCGCGCTCGTATAAAGACGCGCGCCGGTCTTGCCGAATTCGCGGAACAGGCCCCATGCGTCGGGCCAGTTCTTGACGTCCTCATTGACGAACAGGAAGCCGACGCCCGAGCGCTCGGGATCGTAGGCCGTGACCTTACCCTTGTAGAAATCGGGCTTCGCCGCGAGCAACTTCGCAAGATCCGCATGCGTCTGCGGCACGTCGCCGGCCGGCACGATGCGTTTGTTGTAAACGAAAGCGATCGGCTCGTGCGTCGTGCCGTAAGCCTCGTTTTTCCACACCGCCCATTTCGGCAGGTTCGGAATTTCCGGCGACGCATAGGTGAGCGCCTTGCCGTCGGCGACGAGCTTGACCTGCAAATCCATCGCCGACGACCAGATGACGTCGGCGGTGCTCCCGGCGGCGCTTTCGGAGATGAAGCGGTTATAGACCTCGGTCGAGTTAAGATCGGAATATTCGACGCTGATGCCGGGATAGAGCGCCTCGAAGTCCTTGATCAGCGGACCGGCGGCGACCGCGTCGGTCGTCGCATAGACGATCAGCTTCGCTTCTTTCTTGGCGGCATCGACGATCTTGCTGTAGTCGGCCGGATAACCGGACGGCGTCTGGGCGCTCGCGGAAAACGAGAACAGCAAGGCGGCGGCAAGCATCGATAATTTGCGCATGAATTTTTCTCCCGGTGCAGCTCTTCGGCTTTCGCCATGCGGCTTGCCGGAATGCTAGCGCTTTTTCAAGCAAAGCGGGTACTGCTTCGCGCCCGGAAGCGCACCGGGCAAGGCATGAAAACCGGCAAGCGCAGAACTGGCGCCCCGTTCTCGATCGCCATGCGAGGCGGCAATACCGTGGGGCATAACGCCGCAGTTTTCGCGCCGTTTTCTGCCCCGTGGAATCAATTTCCGCGCCGCGCCCTTTCGCCGACGCGGGCGAGCAGAATGACCGGCAGAATGCCGATCACGACGATGATCAGCGCGGCGATCGAGGCTTCTTCATAAGTGCCGCGCGCCGCCTCGCCGTAAAGATGCGTCGCGAGCGTCTCGAAATTGAGCGGCCGCAGCAGCAGCGTCGCCGGCAATTCCTTCATGCAATCGACGAACACCAAAAGCCCCGCCGCCGCGATCGCGGGTTTTGCGAGCGGCAGATGCACGCGGCGGAACACGCCGCTCGCCGTGGTGCCGAGCGTGCGCGCCGCCTGATCGAGCGACGGCGAGATGCGATTGAAGCCCGCTTCGATGCCGCCCGCGGCAATCGCCATGAAGCGCGCGGCATAGGCGTAAATCAGCGCGCCGCCCGAGCCGAGGATCACGAGGCCCGCCGTGACGTTGAACCAGTCCTTGAGCGCGTTGCCGATCCAGTGATCGGCAAGCCCCACGGGCGCGAGCAAGCCGAGCGCAAGCACCGTGCCCGGCGTCGCGTAGCCGAGCGTCGCGGCGCGCGCGACGAAGCGCGAGCTTTTTTGCTCGCGCAGCCGCGCTGCATAGGCAATGGTCAACCCGCAGGCGAGCACGACGAGAGTGGCAAGCGCCGAGACCGTCACGGTGTTCAGCGTCTCCCGCACGATCTGCGGCGAGATCGAGGCGAAGCGGTAGCGCTTGATCGCCTCCAGCGTCAGATAGCTCGCGGGCACGATGAAGCCGAACAGCACCGGCAACCCGCATAGCGTGAAGGCGAGCGCCGCTTCCCTGCCGTGGAGGCGCACCGGCGGCAATAATCGCGAGCGCTGCGCGGCGATGGCATAGCGCTGATTGCGCCGCGCATAGCGCTCGACCACGATCAGCACGACGACGAGCACCAGCATGATGAGCGCAATCTGCGCGGCGCCCGGCAGATCGGCGCGGCTGATCCAACTCGTATAGACCGAGACGGTCATCGTCTGGACGCCGAGAAATTCGGAAGCGCCGATGTCGTTCAGCGCTTCCATCAGCGCAAGGCTGACGCCGAGAGCAATGGCCGGCCGGGCGAGCGGCAGCGCGACGCGCCAGAATACGCCGGCGCGGCTCGCCCCCAACGTGCGCGCGACCTCGATGAGGCTCGCGGCTTGCGTCAGGAACATCGCCCGCGCGGTGAGATACACGTAGGGATAAAGCACGAAGCCCAGAAGCAAAATGCAGCCCGGCAGCGAGCGCACATCCGGCAGGCGAAACTCGCGCGGGCTCGAATAACCGAGCAGCCAGCGGATCGCGTCCTGCACCGTGCCGACCGGGTGCAGGATGTCGAGATAGGCGTAAGCGACGATATAGGTCGGCACCGCGAGCGGCAGCAAAAGCGCCCAGGCCAGCACGCCGCGGCCGGGAAAATCGTAGGCCGTCACCAGCCACGCCGAAACCGTGCCGATCGCCGCCACGAGCACGCCGACGCCGAGCAGCATCACCACCGTCACCGTGACCGTGCGCGGCAAGACATGTTCGAGAAGATGCGGCCAGAGATCGGGGCTGCCGTGTGCGGCGATCCAGACCAAAGATGCGATCGGCAGGCAAACGAGCGCCGCGATGACCATGGCGCCATAGCGCCAGCCCCAGCCGGCGCCGCGCGTCAGCCGCCACGCGCGCGCAAGATGCAGTTCGGCGTGGCTCATACGTGAAAACTCATCACGAAACGGAGAACGCGGCGCGGCGGAAAGTCCCGCCGCGCCGTTTCACCTCAATTGTCGAAGCCGACCTTCTCGGCAAGCTCGCTCGCCTTCTTGCGGAAGCTTGCGATTTTGGCGAGATCGATCGTGTCCGACTTCAGCGTGCCGTATTCGCCGACGAGCGGCGAGACATGCGCCTTGGCATTGACCGGATATTCGAAATTGCCCTCGGCATAGATCTTCTGCGCGTCGTTCGACACGAGATATTCGAGGAGCTTCACGGCATCCGCCTTGTTCGGTGCGTGTTTGGCGACCGCGGCGCCCGAGACGTTTACGTGCGTGCCGCCGTTCTTGAACGCCGGCAGGATCATCTTGATGGCCTTCGCCCAGGCTTCCTGATCGGGGCCGCCCTTGCCGCTTCGCATCAGCCCGACATAGTAGGAATTGGCGACGCCGATTTCACAGAGGCCCCCCTTGATGTCGCGCGCGACTTCGCGGTCGCCGCCGCCGGCCTTGCGCGCGAGATTGGCTTTCAATCCCTTGAGCCAGGTCTCGGCCTGCGCTTCGCCGTAATGGGCGATATAGGCCGCGATCAGGCCGACATTATAGGGATGCTGGCCGGAGCGGATGCAGACCTTGCCCTTCCATTTCGGGTCGGAAAGATCCTCGTAGTTGAATGTATTGAACGGCAGATCCTTCGCCGCATAGACCGTGCGCGCGCGCAGCGACAGCGCGAACCAGTTGCCCTTGCTGTCCCTGAGCTGCGCCGGGATCGCCGCGGAGAGCGGCTCCGATTGCACCGGCTGCGTCAGGCCGCGGTCGGCAAGGTCGATGAGATTGCCGATATCGACCGTCATCAGGATGTCGGCCGGCGACTTGTCGCCTTCGGTCGCGACGCGCTCGGCAAGTCCGGCTTTCAGAAAGATCGTGTTGACCTTGACGCCCGTCGATTTGGTGAAGGCGTCGAGCAGCGGCTGGATCAATCCCGGCTCGCGCGTCGTGTAGAGATTCACTTCGGCGGCGCCCGCCGCGGATATACTTCCCATCAGCACGAGCGCGATGCCGCTCAGCATGTTGCGCATGGACGATTGCATATTGACAACTCCCTCGGCCTGCTTCGGCAGATCGTTTTTGAATGTTCGAAAAACATTATACCTTCGCCGCAAAATTTCATCTGCGAAGGTGATGAAAACGATAGGTTTTAGGAGTTCTAAATTGCGGTGCGGAGTTTGTAGCGATTCTAAATTTCGCTAGAAATTTCAAAAACGCGAGAGAGATCGAAGCGCGCAATCAAAAAACGAAAGTCCCCGCCGGATCGGCGTGAATCCTCACCTGCGCGCCGGGCTCAAGGCCCGAACGCTCGGTCGAGCGGCGGCGCAGCGGCTGGGCGACACCCGCTACGGTGAACGTGATCTCCTCGATCTCGCCGCGCAGCCGGCACTCCATCACCTTCGCCACCACGCCCTCTTCGCCGCCGATGGCGAGCGCCTGCGGCCGCACATAGAGAACGGCCTCGCCGTCCGACCGGCCGAGCGCCGCCGACCGGCCGAGCGGCGTTTCGATGAAGCCGCTCCGACAAACGCCGGGAATCTTGTTGAAGTCGCAGAAGAACTCGGCCGCATAGGCCGAATTCGGATGATCGTAGAGATCGCTGCTGGTGCCACTCTGCACGATCCGCCCGCCGCGCATCAGAATGACGCTGTCGCCGGCCGAAAGCGCTTCCTCCGGGTCGTGCGTCACCATGATGACCGTGGTGCCGAGCTTGCGCAGCAAGGAAAGCGTTTCGTTGCGGATGTCGTCGCGCAGCTTGCGGTCGAGATTCGAGAACGGCTCGTCCATCAGCAGGGCGCGCGGCGACGGCGCGAGCGCGCGCGCAAGCGCGACGCGCTGGTGCTCGCCGCCCGACAGCATGTGCGGATAGCGTTTTGCAAGATGCTGCAAGCCAAGCCGCTCGATCGCCTCGTTGCAGCGCCGCTCGGCTTCGACGCGCGCGAAATGCTTGAGGCCGAACAGAATATTGCCGGTGACGTCGAGATGCGGAAACAGCGCGTAGTCCTGAAAGATCAAGCCGATCCGCCGCGCTTCGGGGGTCGCGTGTACGGCGCCCTCGATCTCCTCGCCGTCGAGCACGATCGTTCCGGCATCGGGCCGGTCGACCCCGGCGATGATCCGCAAGAGCGACGACTTCCCGCAACCCGACTGGCCGGCGAGGCAAACGATCTCGCCGCGGCGCACGACCAGCGACACGTCATCGAGCGCCGCCACCTCGCCGAAGCGCCGGGAGATCTTCTGCACGTCGAGAAAGGCCTCGCGCGGGCGAACCACGCGCACGGCCACCGGCTTGTTCATTTTTCCACCTCGCCCTGCCGCAACAGGAGACTGGCGGCCAGAATAAGGCACGCGGCGAACAGCACAAGCAGCGTCGCCAGCGCATTGATCTGCGGCGATACGCCAAGCCGCACGCTCGAAAAGATGACGAGCGGCAGCGTCGTCGCGCCCGGCCCCGTCACGAAACTCGCGATCACGACGTCGTCGAGCGACAGCGTAAAGGCGAGCAGCCATGCGGCGACAATCGCCGGCATCAGGAGCGGCAGCGTCACCCGCCGGAAGCTGCGAAACGGCGTCGCGCCGAGATCAGCGGCGGCTTCCGCGAGCGCCGGGTCGAGCTGCGAAAGCCGCGCGCGGATCACCACCGTCGCATAGGCCATGCCGAATGTAATGTGCGCGAGGGTGATGGTCAGCATGCCGCGCTGGGCCGGCCAGCCGATGGCCTGGCCGAGAAAGACGAAAAGAAGAAGCAGCGATAGGCCGGTCAGCACTTCCGGCAAGATCAGCGGCGTCACCGACAGCACCTCGAAAACGCCGCGGCCCGCGAGCGAGCGCATCCGGCGCATGGCGAAGGCCGCGAAAGTTCCGAGCACCACCGAAACCGTGGCGCTTGTCGCCGCGACGCGCAGCGAAAGCCATAGCGCGTCGCCAATCTGCGCGTTACGGAACAGCTCGCCATACCAGCGCGTCGAGAAATGGCTCCAGACCGACACGAGGCGGCTGTCATTGAACGAATAGATGATCAGGATCGCAATCGGCACATAGAGAAACGCATAGCCGAAGGCGAGCACGCTGACCGGAAACGTGAGCGGGAATGCCGGGCGGCCCTTCATGCGCGCTCCTCCCGGTGCGTCAGCCGGAACATCGCCATCGCCGGAATGAGGATCAGGACGAGGAGCCCGATCGCCAGCGCCGCCGCGAGCGGCCAGTCGCGGTTCGAGAAGAATTCGGTCCACAGCACCCGGCCGGCCATCAGGGTGTCGGGGCCGCCGAGGAGTTCCGGCACGATGAACTCGCCGAGCGCCGGAATGAAAACGAGCAGCACGCCGGAGAAGATGCCGGGCAGCGAGAGCGGCAGCGTCACGCGAAAGAAGGCGCGCAAGGGCTTGGCGCCGAGATCGGCGGCAGCTTCCAGCACCGTCCAGTCGAACTTCTCGAGCACCGCATAGATCGGCAGCACCATGAACGGGAGATACGAATAGACGATGCCAAGATGCACCGCGAACTCGCTGTGCAGGAGCGGCAGCGGCTCGCTGATGAGCCCGAGATTGAGAAGCGCGTTGTTGATGAGGCCGTTGGAATTGAGGATCCCCGTCCACGCATAGACGCGGATCAGGAACGACGTCCAGAACGGCAGCACGACGAGCATCAAAAGCGGCGTGCGCATGCTCTCGCGCGCGCGCGCGATGGCATAGGCCATCGGATAGGCGATCAGGAGCGTGATGAACGATGCCGTCGCCGCGATGCGGATCGAGCTCAGGAACGCGCCGATATAGAGCGGGTCGGAAAACAGCAGCTCGTAATTCGAGCCGGTCGTGTTGAAACGCGGCAGCAGCCCCTCGCCCCATACCAACAGCGGCGTGTAAGGCGGCGCGCCGACCCGCACTTCGGCAAGGCTGATCGCGAGCACTACGAGCAGCGGCAATAGCGCGAAGACCAGCAGCCAGCCGAACGGCAGGCCGATCACCAAAGCGCGCGCGCCGCGCCGATCGTCCGCGCCGTTCATTCGGGCAGCACCCGCGCGGCGCAAGCCGGCCATGAAAGATGAACCGTGTCGCCGGGCGCAACGGAGCCCGCCGCGGCAAGCTCGGCGGGCGAGAGTTTTGCCAGCATCGGCTTGCCGCTCTCCAGCATCACCTGGCAGACATGATGACTGCCGAGAAACACGAGATTGGTGATCTTGCCGCGAACGGCGTTATCCGTCTGCGGCGCTTCACGCGTGAGCCGTACTTGCTCGGGCCGCACCATCACCGCAGCAGGTTCATCTGCCTTGAAGTGTGCCGCCGCAACGCCGCGCAGCGTGCCGCCCGCCGCGCTTTCGACGCTCGCTTCGCTGCCGTTACTGGCGACAATCTTGCCGGCGAACAGATTGGCCGCGCCGAAGAAATCGGCGACGAAGCGCGAGGCCGGCGCC
>Ga0182740_1001407_pt1 | contig 16381 bp, 14 predicted proteins | sample eDN5th37CKraftBY_FD_128872 | JGI IMG/M metagenome (GOLD analysis project Ga0182740, IMG submission 128872) | Enriched backyard soil microbial communities from Emeryville, California, USA - eDNA 5th pass 37_C Kraft BY (version 2) (version 2) | ecosystem: Environmental > Terrestrial > Soil >...
AATGTGTCGGCCGGCGCGCAGCCGAGCGCGCCCGCCACCTTGCCGGCGATCGCCTCGACGGCGGCGCGCCCGCGATGGCCGGTGAAGGCGTTGGAATTGCCGGCATTGACGACCAGCGCCCGCGCCCGGCCGCGCGGCAGGGCGGCGCGGCACCATTCGACTTCGGGCGAGGGGCAGCGGCTTTGGGTCGTGACCCCGGCGACGGCGGTGCCTTCGTCGAGCGTGACGAGGGTGAGGTCGCAACGGTCCCACGCTTTATAGTGCGCGCGGGCCACCGCGAGCCGGACGCCGGCAATGGCGGGCAGCGCCGGGAAGCCGGCGGGGGCGAGGGGCGATGAATCGGACATAATGCTTTGCTCCAGTCGGGCAGCGCTATAGTGCCGGCGGGCGACGAGCGGAACGGGGCGCGTGCGAATTGACGTATTCCCCCTCGCCACCTATCTCGCGCGCATCATTACGGGCGGGATGGAGCATGCCGTCGCGCCGGTTTTTTGCAGGGAATGCTTATGCTCGGCGGTATCGCCAAGGCCATCTTCGGTTCGTCGAACGACCGTTATGTGAAATCGATGCGACCTGTTGTCGAGCGCATCAACGCTCTTGAACCGACCGTTTCGGCGATGTCCGAGGAGGAGTTGCGTAACCAGACCGTGGTCCTGCGCGCCCGGCTGGCCAATGGCGAGACGCTCGACGACGTGCTGCCCGAGGCGTTCGCGGCGACGCGCGAGGCCGCGAAGCGCGTCTTCGGCCAGCGCCATTACGACGTGCAGCTCATCGGCGGCATGGTCCTCCATCGCGGCGAGATCGCCGAAATGCGGACCGGCGAGGGCAAGACGTTGGTGGCGACGCTTGCCGCCTATCTCAACGCGCTCGACGGGAAGGGCGCCCACGTCGTCACCGTCAACGATTATCTGGCGCGGCGCGACGCCGAATGGATGGGCCAGATCTATCGTTATCTCGGGATGAGCGTGGGCGTGATCGTGCCCAATCTGACCGACCAGCAGCGTCGCGACGCCTATGCGGCGGATATCACCTACGGCACGAACAACGAATTCGGCTTCGATTATCTGCGCGACAACATGAAATTCGAGCGCGCGCAGATGGTGCAGCGCCCGTTCTCCTACGCGATCGTCGACGAGGTCGATTCGATCCTGATCGACGAGGCACGCACCCCGCTCATCATCTCGGGGCCGACCGACGACAAGTCCGAGCTGTACAAGGCGGTCGACGCCATCGTGAAGCAGGCCACGCCCGACGATTACGAGCTTGACGAGAAACAGAAAACGGTGGTCCTCACCGAGGACGGCACCGAGAAGCTGGAGCGCGCGCTCGAAGCTGGCGGGCTGCTCCAGGGCGGCAACCTGTACGATTTCGAGAATACGCAGGTCGTCCATCACCTGAACCAGGCGCTGCGCGCCAACATCATGTTCAAGCGCGACATTGATTATATCGTGAAGGGCGGCAAGGTCGTCATCATCGACGAGTTCACCGGCCGGATGATGGACGGTCGGCGCTGGTCCGACGGGCTCCACCAGGCGGTGGAGGCCAAGGAGGCCGTCAATATCGAGCCCGAGAATCAGACGCTCGCCTCGATCACCTTCCAGAACTATTTCCGGATGTATCCCAAGCTGGGCGGGATGACCGGAACCGCCGCCACCGAGGCGCCCGAATTCTACCAGATCTACAAGATGAACGTCGTCACCATCCCGACCAACCTGCCGATCCGGCGGGTCGATGAGGATGACGAGTTCTACAAGAACATGCACGACAAGTTCCAGGCGATCGCCAAGGCGATCCGGGAGAAGTCGGAGACCGGCCAGCCGGTGCTCGTCGGCACGGTGTCGATCGAGAAATCGGAACTGCTTTCGGAATTCCTGCGCAAAGAGGGCGTCAAGCACGAGGTGCTGAACGCCCGCCACCACGAGAATGAATCGCGGATCGTGGCCCAGGCCGGCCGCTGGGGCGCGGTGACGATCGCGACCAACATGGCCGGGCGCGGCACCGACATCCAGCTCGGCGGCAACCTCGAAATGCGGGTCGAGGACGAATTGGCCGAACTGCCCGAAGGTCCGGAGCGCGAGGCCGCGATCGAGAAGATCAGGCAGGAGATCGCCGAGGAGAAAGAGCGCGTTCTGGCGGCGGGCGGGCTGTTCGTGCTCGGCACCGAACGTCACGAAAGCCGGCGGATCGACAATCAGTTGCGCGGCCGCTCGGGCCGGCAGGGCGATCCAGGCCTGAGCCGCTTCTACCTCTCGCTTGACGACGATCTGCTGCGGATCTTCGGCCCGCAGACGATGTTCGCCAAGATGATGAACAAGAATCTGGCGGACGGCGAGGCGATCATCAGCCCGTGGATTTCGAAGGCGATCGAAACCGCGCAAAAGAAGGTCGAGGCGCGCAACTACGAGATCCGCAAGCAGGTCGTCGAATATGACGACGTCATGAACGACCAGCGCAAGGTGATCTACGAGCAGCGCGAGAGCATCATGGATGCCGAGCAGATCGACGACGTCGTCGCCGACATGCGCGCCGAAACGGTCAATGCGATCGTTGCCGCCGCCTGCCCGCCGAACACCTACCCCGAGCAATGGGACGTCGGACTGCTCCACGAGCGGACCCAGTCGCTGCTCGGGCTGGAGCTGCCGTTCGAAGCATGGATCGCCGAGGACGGGATCGACCCGGAGGGGCTGGAGGAGCGCCTCCAGAAGGCCTCCGACGACCTGATCGCGACGAAGATCGCCGAGGTGTCCCAGGAGACCTGGCTTTCGATCGAGAAAAGCGTGCTCCTGCAATCGCTCGACCATCACTGGAAGGACCACCTGGCCACGCTCGATGCGCTGCGGCAGGTGGTGCATCTGCGCGCCTACGCCCAGAAGACGCCGCTCAACGAATATAAGCGGGAGGCTTTCGCGCTGTTCGAGCGGATGCTTTCGGACATCCGCGAGGACGTGACCCGGCTGCTGTCGCACGCCCAGTTCATGGCACAGCCGCCCGAATTGCCGCCGATGCCCGATTTTGTCACCACGCATATCGATCCGCTGAGCGGCGAGGACGACACCTATGATCTGGACGCCGCGTCGCTCGGGCTGGTGACGACCCGCGTCGCGCCGTTCCAGTTTGCCGGCTCCGCCACCGCCGAACCGCTTGAGGGAGACCCTGCGAGTTGGGAAGGCAAGGTCAGCCGCAACGCGCCTTGCCCCTGCGGGTCGGGCAAGAAATACAAGCATTGCCACGGGGCGCTGTGACCGCCGGCCTGACTGGATTGCATTTTTTGCACTCGCGATGACGGTGTTCGCACTTGCACAATTGTGATGTCAACCGCATATAGGGCGTGCCTTTCAGGCATCCTCTCCTAAAAACTTTCGGGTCGACCCCTCGGGGGCCGGCCCGTTTTTTCTTATGGGAGCGCGCGCCGAGGACGAAGGCTCCCCCGCCCGAGCCGAGGGGGAGCCTTTGCGCAGATCGCCGTGCGGCGGGTCAGGCCGCGACCTGACGCCTTGTCCGAATTTCCTGATTGAGCATTTCAGCGAGCAGGAAGGCGAGTTCGATGCTCTGCCCGGCGTTGAGGCGCGGGTCGCAATGGGTGTGGTAGCGATCGCCGAGGCTCTGTTCGGTCACGTCGATCGCGCCGCCGGTGCATTCTGTGACGTTCTGGCCGGTCATCTCGATGTGAATGCCGCCGCCGTGCGAGCCCTCGGCGCGGTGGACGGCGAAGAAGCCGCGCACCTCGGCGAGGATGCGGTCGAACGGACGGGTCTTGTAGCCGTTGGCGGCCTTGATGACGTTGCCGTGCATCGGATCGCAACTCCACACCACCGGCCGGCCTTCGCGCTGGATGGCGCGGATGAGCGGGGGCAGGCCCTTTTCGATCTTGTCGTGGCCGTAGCGGGTGATGAGCGTGATCCGGCCCGGCTTGCGCGCCGGATCGAGCGTGTCGAGCAGGCGCAGCAGCAGGTCGGGCTCAAGGCTGGGTCCGCACTTGATACCGATCGGATTCTCGATGCCGCGCAGATATTCGACATGGGCCGAACCGTCGAAGCGGGTGCGGTCGCCGATCCACAGGAAGTGGGCCGACGTGTCGTACCAGTCGCCGGTGAGCGAATCCTGCCGGGTTAGCGCCTGCTCGTAAGGGAGCAGCAGCGCCTCGTGGCTCGTATAGAAATTGGTGGTCTTCAACTGCGGCACGGTTTCCGGGTTGATCCCGCACGCCGCCATGAAGTCGAGCGCCTCGCCGATCCGGTCCGCCAACTGCTGATATTGCGCGGACCACGGGCTGCGGCCCATGAAATCGAGCGTCCAAGCGTGAACCTGGGCGAGATTCGCATAGCCGCCCTGCGCGAACGCGCGCAGCAGGTTGAGCGTCGCCGCCGCCTGGCTGTAGGCCCGGATCATCCGCACCGGGTCGGGCTCCCGCGCGGTTTCCTCGAACGCGATGTCATTGATGATGTCGCCGCGATAGCTCGGCAGGCTGATCGCGTTCAGTTCCTCGGTCGGCGCCGAGCGCGGCTTGGCGAACTGGCCCGCCATGCGGCCGAGCTTCACGATCGGCAGCTTCGAGGCGTAGGTGAGCACCACCGCCATCTGGAGCAGGACGCGGAAGGTGTCGCGGATATTGTTCGGGTGGAATTCGGCGAAGCTTTCCGCGCAATCGCCACCCTGAAGAAGGAACGCCTGTCCGTTGGCCGCCGCCGCGAGTTCGGCACTCAGCGCGCGCGCTTCGCCCGCGAAGACGAGCGGCGGGAAATGGCCAAGCTCCGCCGTCGCCGCTTCGAGCGCGGCGGCATCGCGATAATGGGGAAGCTGGCGAGCCTCGTAATCAAGCCAACTCGCGGGCGTCCAGTTCTGCGCCATGGTAATCCGATCCTTTCGCGCGCCCCTTTGCGCGGGCGGGCCCGAGAAGGCAAGCCGGCGGGGCCTGCGGGTTGCCGAGCAGGGACGGTCCCGGATCGGCCGGTATTATGCGCCCGGCACCCCAAGCGAGCGGGCGCCGCGCGTGATTTCAGCTTCGGCCGCCGCGTCGCCGGCAAAGGCGGCACGGGCGTCCTTCAGCGCGCGGCCGGCATCAGCCTGCTCGCCGAGCACCATATAGGCGCGCATCAGCCGAAGCCAACCGGCGGAGTCCTTCGGATTGGCCTTGAGCTTGGCGGCGAGGCTGTCGACCATCCCGCGCACCATCGCCGCCTGTTCGCCGGGCGGGAGCGCCGCCGCCGCCGCCATCTGCTCGCGCGACGGGCCGGGGATCGCGTCGGTGGCGGCGCCGCCAGGTGCGGACGATGCGGGCGATGCCGCCGGCATCCGGCTGGCGACTTCGATGCCATGCTGGGCGCCGGCGCGCGTGATCGTGTCGCGCAGGCCCGCTTCCCACGGCGCGCCGGGGGGCGTGTCCTTCAGCAGGGCGAGCCAATCGTCGATCGCGCCCTTGTGCTCGCCCTTGAGATCGCGGGCGACAGCGAGAAAATAGCGCGCGCGCGGATCGGTCGGGTCGAGATCGAGGGCCTTGCGGAATGCGGCGACCGCCTCGGGCCGGAACGGCTGATCGGGCGTGCCGGTATAGATCAGCGCCTCGCCAAGCGCCGACCAGGTCTGCCCGTCTTTCGGGTCGATTTCGGCGGCGCGGGTGTAAGCGGCGGCGGCCTCGGCGAACTTCTCGGTCCCGTAATAGGCCCAGCCGAGCCGGCGCCACGCCTCGGCATCGTCGGGTGTCGCCTTGGTCGCGGCTTCGAGTTCCGCAATACGCTGTTCGATGTCGCCCCCCGTCGGCGCGGACGGCGTGGCGGTGGTCACGGCCGTTGGCGCCGCGCCGGGCCGCTGCCAGATCGAGACGCCGACGACGCCCACGGCGATTACCGCGGCCGCGATCAGGGCGATTCGCCCGCCGCGCGAAGCGCCGTCCGCCATATTGTCGGCCATTCCCGCTCATTCCCCTGCTGTGATCCCCGGCACATCCAGTCTAGCGGCGTGTCGGCAGGATGCTAGAGTAACTGTATAACGCCACCGGAATGACTGTCGGGGCAAGGCAGGCATTGCGGGAAACAGGGGGCCTCGGCCCGAGGAGGAGAGATGGCGACCATCGCGCGCCGTAGCGGGGCGGCGGATTGAGCCGGGCCGTGCTTGCGCTGCTGTTCGCGGTAGCGGGCTCGATGCTCGCGCTGCTCTATCGCGACGCCCTGTTCGCCGCGCTGGCCGGATGGGCGGGCGTTTCGGACGCAACCGGCGTTACCCTCGACGCCTGCTATCGCCTCTCGATCTATGGCGCGATCCTGCTGCTCGCGCTGCTCGGCTTCGCGCTCTTTCGAATCGTCCCCCGCGCCGGCGGCGGCGCGGCGTGGCGGGCGATCGCGCTCGGAACGGGAGTCGGCGCGGTCGCGGTTGCGCTGGGCGCCGCATGGATGGCGGGGGTGGCGACGGCGGCGGGCCCGGTCGCGCCCTCCGGCCTTGGCCTGCTGGCAACCGGAACCGGGCTGATCGCGGTTCAGGCGGTGGCGGAGGAACTGATGTTTCGCGGCCTGCTCCAGCCGATTCTGATCCGGGCGTGGAATGCCGGGATCGGCATCGCCATAACCGCGCTCGGCTTTGCGGCGGTCCACCTCGTCGGGGGGTGGCGCGATCCGGTGAGCCTCGTCAACGTCTGCCTCGCGGGCGTCTGGTTCGGCGTGCTGGCGTGGCGGACGAAGGGCGTCGCCGCGCCGATGCTGGCGCATTTCGGTTATAACTGGGCCGAAGAAATGCTATTCGCGGCGGCGCCGAATCCGGGCCGGGGCGCATTCGGGTCGATATTCGACGTCGATCTCGTCGGCCCGGCTGCCTGGGGAGGATCGGTGGAGGGCCTGAATGCGAGTCTTGCGCTGAGTTTCGTGCTCATTCTGTTGATCGTGCCGCTGGCGGTTCGTCGCGCCAGACCGGCTGTGCCGGCGGGGGCCGTGTGACCGATATTTATCTCGCCTACGCATCCGAGGACCATGAGCGTGTCGCGCCGATCGTCGAGGCGCTGCGCGCCGCCGGCTACAGCCTGTGGTGGGATCGCGATATGGCGCCGGGCGTCGACCGCAAGGCGGCGATCGCGGAGCAGCTCGATGCGGCGGCGCTCTGCCTCGTCGCTTGGTCGGAGGCATCGGCCGACCCCGCGATCGGCAAGGATGTCATCGACGAGGCCGAGAGCGCAAACGGGCGCGGCGCCTATCTGGGGATTTTGCTCGATCCGGTCGCGCTGCCGTTCGGCTTCGGCGGACATGAGGCGATCGACGTCGCCCCGTTCCGGGATACGCCGGAAGCACACGCCGCGATCGTCGCCGGGGTGGCCCGGTTCATGGCCGAAGGGCAGGCCATCGTCGCGCCGCTGCCGCCGCCACCCGAGGTCAGGCCGCCCAGCAAGGCGCCGCGCTATATCGCGTATGGCGCGGTGGCGCTCGCGCTCATCGGCCTCGTCGCGTTTCTCGTGATCCGCGCCGGCGCGCCCACCACGCGCGATCTGGTCGAGGCGAAGCTGTCGCGGGTGCCGTGCTCCTGGCTGCGGGTCGATCCGGTCGAGGATGGCAGCCGCGGGCCGCTGGCGCTGATCGGCGTATCGAGCGACCCGGCGCGCGCGGGACGCATGACCGAGGCGCTGATCGCGGCCGACAAGCTCGGGGCTGGCCCGGTCAGCGTTGCCCGCGTGGCGCGGATCGACCCGCGCGAATGTGCTGCGATCGACGAGCCGATGCGGCTTCGCAAGGGGATCGGCGGCGACCGGCTGGCCGTCACCGGCGAGCCCTTCGTCCTCGATATGACGCTGAGTAAGCCGCAGGCGCTCGCCCGCGTCCGCATCACCCTCAAGGACGACGATGCGACGATGGCGCTGTTCGGGGTCGAGCCGTCGGGCGTCGTGACCTGGATCCTTCCCGACAAGACCTCGATCGAGGGGCTGAAAGCGCTCGACGTCGGCTACACCAACCCCGCGCCCGGCCAATATGAGTTCAACGTCTATCCCGATCATACCGGCTGGACCGGCCTGTTCCTGATCGTCGGGACGGTGCCGCTGGCGGTGCGCGAGGCGCAGGGGACCGAGCAACGCGCGGCGGATTTCGCCCGCACCCTGCGCGCGGCAACCGCCTCGGGCCGCTGGGATTCGGACATGGTGTGGTTCCATATCGATCGCCGGTAACGCCTGTGAATGGGCGGCAACGCGGCTTTTCTATCGGCGCGCCAAGTAAAAGCGCACTCGACCGCCCCGCGCGGCGCGATTATCCCCTCCGGCGGACATGGAGGGCTGAATGTTTCTCTTTCGCGGACATGAATCGCATCCGCGCTCAATCGTGAAGGCGATCAGCTGGCGGGCGCTCGGCAGCATCGACACCTTCATCCTCAGCCTTTTCTTCACGTCCAGCGCGGCACTGGCCGGCTCGATCGCGGCGACCGAGGTGTTCACCAAGATTCTGCTTTATTACGGCCACGAGCGGGTCTGGGCGATCGTTCCGTGGGGCAGCACCATGCCCGACGCCGATCCGCCGGCGGGCGAATTGACGACCACGCGTGACGCGGTGGATTCGGTCTGACCGCCACCGCTTCGCCTTGACCTTGCCGGCCCGCCTCACCTATGGAGCCGGGCGCTTCGGAGAGCGCCGTGGCGATCGTAGCTCAATTGGTTAGAGCGCCGGTTTGTGGTACCGGAGGTTGCGGGTTCGATCCCCGTCGATCGCCCCATTCCCGCTTGTCTAAGCCGCTGCTAAACCCGCGTCTTGCCGGTGCCCCGGGACGCGACCAAGGAGACGGGTGCGCCGGCCGCGCGAACCCGTAAAGGAGTGCTTTCACTCGGCGCGTTCCTGCTCTAATAGTGGTATTCAGGATGCATATTTTCGCGAATCCCCGCCGCTTTCTGGAAGTAACCCGTCCGTTGACGCCGTGGCTCGGGTGGGGAGGGGCGCTATGCGTCGCGATCGGGTTGGGCGCAGGGCTTTTTTTGACGCCGCCCGATTATCTTCAAGGCCAAAGCGTGCGGATCATGTACGTCCACGTGCCGACAGCGTGGCTCGGCATGGCGGGCTGGGTCGGGCTGGCGGTGGCGAGTCTGATGCAACTCGTCTGGCGGCACCCGCTGGCGGGCGTCGCCGCGCGCGCGATCGCGGTGCCGGGGGCGCTGTTCACCGCAATCTGTCTCGTCACCGGATCGGTCTGGGGACGGCCGACCTGGGGGACGTGGTGGGAGTGGGACGGCCGGTTGACGTCGATGCTGATCCTGCTTTTCCTCTATATCGCTTATATCGCGCTGGCCGGGGCGAGCGCCGGCAAGGGCGAGGGCAGCCGGGTCGCCGCGATCTTCGGGCTGGTCGGCGCGGTCAATATCCCGATCATCCATTATTCGGTGCTGTGGTGGCGCACCCTGCATCAGGGGCAGAGCATCACGCTCAAGGGCTCGACGATCGACGGTTCGATCCTCTGGCCCCTGCCGATCGCGCTCGTGGGCTTCAGCCTGCTATTCGCGGCGATCGTGCTGATGCGGATGCGGACATTGCTCGCGATCGCCCGGGTCGAGGCGCGGCTGAAGCGGCTGGCCGACGCATGAACCACTGGCCTTTCATCCTCGCCGCCTACGGCGTCACGGTCGGCGGGACGGCGGCGCTCGCCCTGTGGAGCCATGTCGCGATGCGTCGCGCGGAGGCAGCGGCGGATGCGCTGCGCGGACGGCGGGAGGAGCGACCGTGAAAGCCAAGCATCAGCGCCTCGTTCTCGTCCTGCTCGCGCTCGCCGCCCTGATCGGCGCGGCCCTGCTCGCGATGTCGGCGCTCAGGGATCAGGCGGCCTATTTCTATACGCCCGGCGACGTCGTCAAAGACGCGCTGCCGGTCGGCCGCGCGGTGCGGCTGGGCGGGATGGTGAAGGCCCATTCGATCGTCCGCGACCCGGATGGCGTGACGATCCGTTTCGTCGTCACGGATTATAAGGACGAGGTGCCGGTCCGCTTCCGGGGGATCGTGCCCGATCTGTTCAAGGAGGATTCGGGTGTGATCGCCGAAGGCCGGTTCGAGGCGGACGGCACGTTCGTCGCCGATAATATCCTCGCCAAGCATGATGAGCGCTATATGCCGCCGCAGGTGGCGGGCGCGATGCACAAGTCAGGGAGCGCGGAGGAATGATCGCCGAAGCCGGTCTTGCCGCCCTGTGGCTGGCGGCGGCGCTCGCCGCCCTGCAATTGTTGCTCGGGGGGCTCGGGCTGACGCGCGGTCACGCCGATATGCTCTCGGGGGTGCGCCGGATCGCGCTGGTCCAGGCGCTGCTCGCGGTGTTCGCGTTCGTTTGCCTGATCGTGCTGTTCCTGCAGGTCGATCTCTCGGTCGCCCTCGTCGTGGCGAACGACCATTCGGACAAGCCGTGGCTTTACAAGTTCGCCGGGACCTGGGGCAATCACGAAGGCTCGATGCTGATGTGGGTCACGATCCTGGCGGTCGCCGGCGGGGCGGTCGCCCTGTTCGAGCGGCAACTGGCGGAGCGCACCCTGATCGCGACGCTGGCCGCGCAGGCCGCGATCGGCATCGGCTTCTATGCCTTCCTGCTGTTCGCCTCCAATCCGTTCGCTCGGCTCAACCCGGCCCCGGCGGAAGGGCAGGGGCTGAACCCGCTGCTCCAGGACCCCGGCCTCGCTTTCCATCCGCCGACGCTCTACCTCGGCTATGTCGGGCTTTCGATCGCGTTTTCGTTCGCGGTGGGCGCGCTGGTCACGCGCGATGTCGGGCCGGCTTTCGCCCGCGCGATGCGGCCGTGGGTGCTCGGCGCCTGGATCATGCTGACCATCGGCATCACCGCCGGCTCCTACTGGGCCTATTACGAACTCGGCTGGGGCGGCTGGTGGTTCTGGGACCCGGTCGAGAATGCCTCGCTGATGCCGTGGCTGGCGGCGACGGCGCTGCTCCATTCGGTGACGGTGCTCGCGACGCGCGACGGCTTGCGCGCCTGGACGGTGATGCTCGCGGTGGTGGCGTTCTCGATGTCGATGGTCGGGACGTTCCTCGTCCGGTCGGGCATCCTCACCTCGGTCCACGCCTTCGCGGTCGATCCGCGCCGGGGCACGTTCATTCTCGCCTTGCTGATCCTCTATATCGGCGGCGCGTTGGCGCTGTTCGGCCTGCGCGTCGGCACGGTGAAGGAAGGGTCGCGTTTCGAGCCGGTAAGCCGGGAGGGGGCGCTGGTCGTCAACAACCTGCTGCTGTCGGCGGTGCTCGGCATCGTGCTGGTCGGCACGCTCTATCCCCTCGCGATCGAGGCGACCACCGGCGAGAAGCTTTCGGTCGGCGCGCCCTATTTCAACACGGCGGCGGGGCCGCTCGCGCTGATCCTCGTCGCCGTGATGGCGGCGGGGCCGCTGATGCGCTGGCGGCATGACAATCTGAAGGTGGTGGTGAGGCGGCTGGCCCTGCCGGTGCTGCTGGCGGCGCTGGCGCTGGCGGCGCTGACCGTGCTCGCGCCGCGCATCGGCCTGCTGCCCCGGCTCGGCCTGATCCTCGCCGCCGGCGTCGCGGCCGGCAGCCTCGCGCCGCTCTGGAAGCGCAATCTGCGGCGCACGCCGCTGTTCACGTTCGGCATGGTGGTCGCGCATCTCGGCGTCGCGGTAAGCCTTGCCGGGATGGCGTCGGAAAGCGCGTTCATCAAGGAGACGCTGGTCGCGGCCCGGCCGGGCGAGGTCCACGACGTCGGTCCCTATGCGGTGCGTTTCGACACGGTCGAGCCGGTCGCGGGGCCGAACTGGACGGCGGTGGAGGCGACGTTGACCGCGACCCGCGGCGACCGGACGCCGCTCACCCTCAGGACGCAGGCGCGGAGCTATTGGGCGCCCGTGACCGAGACCAACGAGGCGGCGATCAAGACCGTGCCCGATGGCCAGCTCTATGTCGTGCTCGGCAATCCGGGCGAGGATGGGCGCTGGCAGCTGCGGCTCTGGTGGAAGCCGTTCGTGACCCTGATCTGGCTGGGCGGGGCGATGATCGCATTTGGCGGGTTCCTTTCGCTGATCGGCCGGGTCTGGCGCGAGCGGCGCACCGCCCGGCGGGCGGCGGAGGTCTACGCATGAGGAAGATCGTGCTCTGGGCGCCGCTGGTGCTGTTTCTGGTGTTCGCCGGGGTGTTCGCCCACGGGCTGCTGTCGCCGTCGAGCCGCGATATCCGTTCGCAGATGATCGGCAAGCCGCTCCCGGCCTTCTCGCTGCCGCCGGGCGCGCCCGGTCATCCGCCGCTGGACCGCGCGGCGATGGCCACCGGCGAGCCGCATCTGCTCAACATCTTCGCAAGCTGGTGCATCCCCTGCGCCGCCGAGGCGCCGCAGCTTCAGCAACTGGCCGAGGCCGGCGTGGCGATCGACGCGATCGCGATCCGCGACCGGCCGGAGGATGTCGCGGGCTTCCTCGCGCGCTGGGGCGACCCCTATCGGGCGATCGGCAGCGACGTCGACAGCCGCGTCCAGATGGCGATGGGCTCCTCGGGCGTGCCCGAAACCTTCGTCGTCGACGGCAAGGGCATCATCCGCCACCAGCATATCGGCCAGATCATGCCCGAGGATGTGCCCGCGCTCCTCGCGGCGGTGCGGGCGGCCCGGTGATGCGTTATGGCGTCCCGCTGAGGCCGGCGGTTGCCGCGACCATGCTGGCGCTGGCGGCGCCGGCGCTGGCCGATTCGCTGATGCCGGCGGCCGAGCTGTCCGACACGCAGCTGCCCGATCCGAAGCAGGAGGCCGAGGCCAAGGCGCTGATGGAGACGCTGCGCTGCCTGGTCTGCCAGGGCCAGTCGATCGCGGATTCGAATGCGGAAATGGCCGGCGACATGCGCGCGCTGGTCCGGCGGCGGATCGCGGCGGGGGAGAAGCCGGAGGCGATACGGGCGTGGCTGATCCAGCGCTATGGCAGCTGGGTAAGCTATCAGCCGACGCTCGACCGGGTGACGTTGCCGCTATGGGGGCTGCCGATCCTGCTGGTGGTGGTAGGCGTCTGGCTGGCGCGCGGGCGTTTCAAGCGGCGCAGGAGAGGTTGATGGGCTGGCTGATTCTGGCGGTTCTGGCGCTCCTCACCGGCCTCGGCCTGTGGCGCTTCGGCGCGCTGCCGCGCGTATCGCGGGACTATCTGGCGGCGGCGCTGCTGCTCGGCGTGGCGGGCTATGCCTGGCAGGGGAGCCCCTCGCTCGGCGGCAGCCCGACACCGCCCAAAGCCGCCGCCCAGCAGCCGGGCAAGGATTTCCCGAAATCGCCCGAAGGCATGGTCGCGAAGGTCGGCAGCGACGCCGACGTGCTGATGGCGGCGGAGAATCTCCATGATCGCGGGCTCGACGCCTATGCGATCGCGACGATCCGCGCCGCGCTCAACCGGCGGCCGAGCAGCGCGGACCTGTGGGTCGGGCTGGGCAACGCGCTCGTCACTTATTCGGACGGGTTGATCGCCCCCGCCGCGCGGCTTGCGTTCGAGCGCGCGGCCAAGCTCAGCCCGGATCATCCCGGCCCGCCCTATTTCATGGGCCTCGCCTACGCCCAGGCCGGCCAGTTCGAACAGGCGATCGCGATCTGGCAGGCGCTGCTCGCGAGGACGCCGGAACGCGCGCCGTGGCGCCCCGAACTGGAGCAGCGGCTGGCCGAGGTGCGGATGGCGCAGCGCCAGACCGGGGCAGGCGCGCGCTAGAGTGATTTCGAGGCAGATGGCATCATCTGCCGACTCGGAAATCACGGTAAACAAACGGGCAACCGGGGCCGATCCGATTCGATTGAAGGCGATGACGCGCTAACCGGGGCGGGTGCCGGGGGCGGTGCGCGAGGCGTTGCAGCCTCGAAAGGGGCGTGCTAGGGCCGCGCCGGAGTCGCCGCGGGGGGCCTTTCGGGCGGACGAGATGGGCAGACCATTATTCCGACACTCGACGAGCGCGGCAGCGACATCCCTGCGATGAGCGACACCCCACCCGCCGGCGGCGGCGCCGGCGAGCCGCCGCATGGCCAGAGCCATGGCGGCCTGCTCAAGCTTTCGCTCGGTGCGGTTGGCGTCGTCTTCGGCGACATCGGGACGAGCCCGCTCTACGCCTTCCGTGAGGCGTTCGCCGGGCATCACCGGCTCGAGCCCGACGTCCTCCATGTGCTTGGCGTCCTCAGCCTGATTTTCTGGTCGATGATGCTCGTGGTGACGATCAAATATGTCACCATCATCATGCGGGCGGACAATAAGGGCGAGGGCGGCAGCCTCGCGCTCCTCGCCCTGATCAACCGCAAGTCGGAGGGTGCGCGCTGGACGCGCGGCATCATCCTGCTCGGCGTGTTCGCCACCGCGCTGTTCTACGGCGATTCGATGATTACGCCCGCGATCTCGGTGCTGTCGGCGGTCGAGGGGCTCACCGTCGTCGAGGCCGGCTTCAGACCGCTGGTTCTGCCGATCGCGGTCGGCATCCTGATCGGCCTGTTCATGCTCCAGTCGCGCGGCTCGGCGAAGGTCGGGATGCTGTTCGGGCCGATCATGGCGGTCTATTTCATCGTCCTGGCGGTGCTCGGCATCTGGCATGTGGCGGGCGACATCACGATCCTGAAAGCACTGTCGCCGACCTACGCGCTGGCCTTCTTCCTCGATGACGGCCTCGCGGCGTTCCTCGCCATGGGGTCGGTGGTGCTCGCCGTCACCGGCGCCGAGGCGCTCTATGCCGATATGGGGCATTTCGGGCGCAATCCGATCCGAATCTCGTGGATGGCGTTCGTCCTGCCGGCGCTGATGCTCAATTATCTGGGCCAGGGCGCGATGATCCTCGCCGATCCGGCAACCGCGCATGAAGTGATCCAGAATCCGTTCTTCCTGCTGGCGCCCGAAAGCGTGCGCCTGCCGTTGGTGATCCTCGCGGCGATGGCGGCGGTGATCGCCAGCCAGGCGGTGATCTCGGGCGCGTTCTCGGTCACGCAGCAGGCGATCCAGCTCGGCTTCATTCCACGGCTTCGCATCCTCCACACCAGCACCACCGCGATCGGGCAGATTTATATCCCGGTCATCAACTGGACGCTGATGGTGCTGGTGATCCTGCTCGTGCTGATCTTTCAGACCTCGTCGAACCTCGCGGCGGCTTACGGCATCGCGGTGACGGGCGCGATGCTGATCGACACCTTCCTCCTCGCGGTGGTGTTCTACAGCCTGTGGAAGTGGAACAAGGTCGGCGCGGGCGTGCTCGTATTCGCCTTTTTCTGCGTCGATTTCGCCTATTTCGCGGCCAATCTCACCAAGGTTCCCGATGGCGGCTGGTTCCCGTTGCTGGTCGGGCTCATCGTCTTCGCACTGCTGACGACATGGGCGCGCGGCCGCACCCTGATGATCGAACGGATGCGCGAATCCGCGATGCCGGTGGCGGTGTTCGTCAAATCGGCGGTCAATTCGGCAACCCGCGTTCCCGGAACCGCGGTCTTCATGACCTCGGCGGCCGAAGGGGTGCCGCATGCGCTGCTCCATAATCTGAAACACAACAAGGTGCTCCACGAGCGCGTCATTCTGCTCACCGTGAAGATCGAGGACGTGCCGTTCGTCGAGGGCGACAACCGCACGGCGATGGAGGATCTCGAACAGGGCTTTTACCGCCTGATCGTGCGGTACGGCTTCATGGAGGAGCCCGACGTGCCGGCGGCGCTGGCGAGGACGACGGGCTGCGGGCCGCAATTCAAGATGATGGACACCAGCTTCTTTCTCGCGCGGCAGACGCTGATCGCCTCGTCGCGGCCCGGCATGGCAATCTGGCGCGAAAAGCTGTTCGCGTGGATGCTGCGCAACGCGGAAAGCGCGATGGAATTTTTTCGCCTTCCTACCAATCGCGTCGTCGAGTTGGGGAGCCAGGTGGAGATATAGCGGGCGAGGGAGCGCCCTTTATTCCAGCGGGGACACCCCTCCACCACCGCTGCGCGGCGGTCCCCCTCCTCTTGCAGGGGAGGACCGACGGAGATCCTCCCCCGGCGGGGGAGGTGGCAGCCCGCAGGGCTGACGGAGGGGTGTCACGCTCTCGACTGTAGGCTGTCCTCCGTTCCGGCGGGATACCCTTCCACCATATCCGCAAGAGAGGATCGTCCGCTCCCGTGTGGGGCTATATCTTGTCTACGCGACTTGCCGCGACGGCCCGCCGGTTGCTATGGCAACCGGGTTAGTTGACGGAAGGAATCGGCATGGGTGTGGTCGTTCGCAATACGAGGCGTTCGGACATGGAGGTGGTAGACGCGCTTGCGAAGCTCGGCGTCGCCACGGTCCACGAGGCACAGGGGCGCACGGGGCTGCTCGCGGCCTATATGCGGCCGGTCTACCGCCCCGCCCGAATCGCCGGAAACGCGCTGACCTGCGAGGTGTCGCCGGGCGATAACTGGATGATCCATGTCGCGGTGGAGCAGGCCAAGCCGGGCGATATCCTCGTCGTCGCGCCGTCCAGCCCGTGCG
>Ga0182740_1001408_pt1 | contig 16369 bp, 13 predicted proteins | sample eDN5th37CKraftBY_FD_128872 | JGI IMG/M metagenome (GOLD analysis project Ga0182740, IMG submission 128872) | Enriched backyard soil microbial communities from Emeryville, California, USA - eDNA 5th pass 37_C Kraft BY (version 2) (version 2) | ecosystem: Environmental > Terrestrial > Soil >...
CGAGGCTCGGCCGGCGGTCGCGAGCGCGGTGGAGCAGGCGGGCCGCGACGGCATCATGTATTTCGAGGTGGTGCGGCTCAATGCCGAGGTTACGCTGACCGGCTATGGCGCCATTGCCGCGCCCATTTTCGGCCGCGAGGGGGCGCTGGAGTTCGTTGTGACCATGCTGGCTGCCAAGCGCGGAAAAACCCCGCGACGGCTGATCGACCTGCTCAAGACCCGCGCCCGGGCGATCTCCGAGGCTCAGCGCGAGGATGCGGGGGCCCGGATCGCGCAGCCGGCCTGATCCGGCGGGGCGTCGGCCCCGCCGGGCGCGCGGTGCCGTGGCGACGATCTCTTAAGGTCTGTCGTGTAGCGGTGCGGCATGATTGAATGTGTCGACCTTCGCACCCTGCTTCGCTCCGTAAGCGAGGACGACCTGCGGCACGCCTGGAGCCGCGCGCGCAACGGCAGCCGCCAGGCCGCCCTGCTGATCGCGGAAATCGAGCGCAGGGCCGGCGCCGCGCGGGGGAGCGGGCCGTCTGCCTGAGCGGCGGTTAGTGGCATATTGGTGGGCTCGGCGGGATTCGAACCCGCGACCTACAGATTAAAAGTCCGTTGCTCTACCGACTGAGCTACGAGCCCATGTGAGGCGGGTTCCCTATTGATGCACCGCGTCACGGTCAACCGCCGCCGTGCCCCGCTCGGGCGGAGCCGCCCCAACATGTGCCGGACGGTGCGCCCGGATCGCGGATCGCGCCACCCCCCGGCGATCTGCGCCAGCGGCACCAGGACGAAATCGCGGCCGGTCCATGCGGCATGTGGCACCGCGAGTCGGCCCGGGCCGGGCCGGCGCGGGAACGGCGGCCAGCGTCCGCCCGACCATAATATGATGTCGAGGTCGATCACCCGCGCGCCCCAGCGGCGTCCGCGCCGGCGGCCGAATGCGTGTTCGATGGCCTTGAGGAGCGCGAGCAGCGCCGGCGGGGACAGCGCGCTCTCGACGATCGCCGCCGCGTTGGCGAAGGCGCGTCCGCCGGGGCCGAGCGGCGGCGTGGCGATCACCGACGACACCCGGACGATGCGGACCCCCGCCTCGGCCAGCGCGTCGAGCGCGGCCGCGATCACGCAAGCCGGCGCGCCGTAGCGGCCGTGGCGGCGGTTCGACCCGAGGGCGAGGGCGTAGCGCGAAAGAGCCATCGCGCGGCCTTAAACCCGCGCCGCCGCTGCTCCAACCTAGCAATCGCACGAAGCGCTACGCCCCGGCAATCCCGGCGGCGATCTTGGCGGTGAGGGCCGCTTTTGCTTGAATATCGGCACCGCTTCACCGATATTGAGCACAGCGGCCCGATCCCGGGCCGTGGACAAGGAGTTTCCTCGCGATGGCAAATTGGTCTGACCCCCGGACGACGCCCGCCGCGGCGCGCCAGACGTCGGTCGGAACGCGCGAGGTCGCGTACGACGCCGGCCTGCGCTCCTATATGCTCTCGGTTTACAACTACATGGCTTCGGGCGTGTTGTTGACGGGCATCGTCGCGCTGCTGTTCTCGCGCGGCGGCGTCACCTCGCCGGCGGCGCAGCTGTTCCTTCACGGCGGCGCCCTCAAATGGGTGGTGATGCTGGCGCCGCTGGGGCTCGTGATGTGGCTCAGCATGGGCATCAACCGGATGAGCGAGGGCACCGCCAAGCTGGTCTATTGGGGCTATGCGGTTCTGATGGGGCTCGCGCTCTCGACGATCTTTCTGGTCTATACCGGCAGTTCGATCGCGCAGACCTTCTTCGCGACGGCCGCCGCTTTCGCCGGCCTGAGCCTGTGGGGCTATACCACGAAGAAGGATCTCTCGGGCTTTGGCACGTTCCTGATCATGGGCGTTGTCGGGTTGATCGTGGCGATGCTGATCAACCTGTTCATGCAGTCGAGCGCGCTCGATCTCGCGATCAGCGCCATCGGTGTCCTGATCTTCGCCGGCCTCACCGCCTACGATACCCAGAAGATCAAGAGCATGTATTTCGCGGTCGCGGGATCCGGCTTCATGGGCAAGTCGGTCATCATGGGCGCGCTGACGCTCTACCTCGACTTCATCAACCTCTTCCTGTTCCTGCTGCGCTTCATGGGCAACCGCGAGTAGGCTGCGCAGACATCCCCGAAAACAAGGCCCGGCGGCGCGATCCGCCGGGCCTTTCTTTATGGCCCCGTGCCGATCCTCCCCTGCAAGGGGAGGGGGACCGCCGCGCAGCGGTGGTGGAGGGGTGTCCCGGCTGGTGAGGGAGGTGCGCGGCATTGAGGGCGGTGTCCTCGCCGAGAGCGCGACACCCCTCCGTCAGCCCTGCGGGCTGCCACCTCCCCCGCTGGGGGAGGATCTGAGACCTATTTGGTGGCGTTGTAGGCGAGTTGGTCGGTGCTGAGCTGGAAGCCGAGCAGAAGCTCGAAGCTCGCCTTCGACACGGCGGCGCGAATCGCCGGATCCGCCATCGGGTCGATGGTCGCGTCGGCGTCGGTCGGCTTGCGCTTGCGGGTGAGGCGCTTCTCGACGCTGTCCGGCAGCGTCGCTTCGGCGCGGCTGACATAAGCGGACCCGGTGCCGCGCGCGCTCGCCCGCAACTGGCCGTCGGCGAAGTGGAGGGTGACGTTGCCGAGCCGCTTCGCGACGACGACGGTGCCGCCGCGCACCACCGTCGCGAAATAGGGGAGCGTCACGGTGCGCGCGCCGCTGGCGGTGCTGCGGCGGGCCAGCACCTCGAATGTCGCGCTGCTGACGAGCTGATCGCCGGTTTCGGCGCAACTGCTCCGCACGTCGGTGATGGTCGCGACCACGTCGATCGCGCTCGCGACGCGGCTGTCGGCTGGGCTGAACAGGGTAACGGTGTCGGTATAGGTCGGCACCGCCACCGCCGGGCAGGCCGAGCGCGTGATCCGGACCCCGCCGGTTTCGTCGAACTGCGACCCGTGCGCGCAGGCGGCGAGCGCCAACAGCGAAAGGCCAGCGGCAATCGTCTTGTTACTCGGCACAGATGGTCCTCATGCGATGGAGGCGGCACGGGAGGAACCCGCAAGGCGGCGGATCATAGGAACCGCCTTCCGCGCAGGCAAGCAATCGCGTACAGCGGATCGGCATATGCCCGATGTCGATTTTCCCCCCTTGCGGCTGCTCGTCGCCACGCCGCGCGGATTCTGCGCCGGCGTCGATCGCGCGATCCGTATCGTCGAACTGGCGATCGAGCGATTCGGCGCCCCGGTCTATGTGCGCCACGAGATCGTCCACAATCGCTTCGTCGTCAACGAATTGCGCGCGCTCGGCGCGGTGTTCGTCGAGACGCTGGACGATGTTCCCGACGGTGTGCCGGTGGTGTTTTCGGCGCACGGCGTCCCCAAGGCTGTGCCCCATAAGGCCACCGAGCGCGGCCTCCTCCAGATCGACGCCACCTGCCCGCTGGTGTCCAAGGTGCATCGTCAGGCCGAGCGTCTGATCGAGGCGGGGCGGCATATCCTGTTCATCGGCCACGCCGGCCACCCCGAAGTCATCGGCACGTTCGGCCAGGTGCCGGAAGGCGCGATGACGCTGATCGAGACCGGGGCCGATGCGGAGACGGTCGCCCCCGCCGATCCCGAACGGCTCGCCTTCCTGACCCAGACCACGCTCTCGGTGGACGATACCGCCGCCATCGTCGCGATCCTCAAACACCGGTTTCCCGCGATTTAGGGGCCGCGGGGCGAGGATATCTGCTATGCGACCTCCAACCGCCAGGCGGCGGTGAAGGAGATTGCGCGCCTGGCGGATGCGGTCCTCGTGATCGGCGCGCCCAATTCGTCCAATTCGGTGCGTCTCGTTGAGACGGCGGAACGCGCCGGCGCGCGCGCGCGCCTGATCGAACGGGCGCGCGATCTCGATTTCGCCTGGCTGGACGGGGTGAGGACGCTCGGCATCACCGCCGGCGCCTCCGCGCCCGAGCGGCTGGTGCGCGAACTGGTCGACTGGCTTGCCACGCGCTTCGCGATCGAGGAGAGCCACGTCGATGGCCGCGTGGAGAATCTCGTCTTCAAGCTGCCCCGTATCCTCGCGGCGTGATAGCGCCGGTCCGTTTCCACCGTTGAGCTGCAGCAGGGGGCACGCTTGGCCGTCTATACCCAGGTTTCGACCGAAGAACTGGAAGCGCTGCTCGCGCGCTACGCGGTCGGCACGCTCATGTCCGCCAAGGGAATCGCCGAGGGCGTCGAGAACAGCAATTACCTGATCGAGACGAGCACCGGCCGCTTCATCCTCACGCTCTATGAAAAGCGTGTCGAGGCGGGCGATCTGCCGTTCTTTCTCGCGCTGCTCGATCACCTCGCCGATCGGGGGGCGCTGGTGCCGCGCGCGCTCCGGGACGTCGCCGGCAATCAGATCCAGATCGTGGCGGGCCGGCCCGCCTGTCTGATCGAGTTTCTGAACGGCGTCTCGGTCACGCATCCCGGGCCGGCCCACGCGCGGGCGACCGGAGCGGCGCTGGGCGCGATGCACGCGGCGCTGGCCGATTTCACCGGCACCCGTCCGAACAGCCTCGGCCTTGCCGGCTGGCGCGCGCTGGCCGCGCGTTGCGGCGACGCGCTCGACCGGATCGCGCCGGGGCTCGGCGCACGCGTCGAGGCGGAACTCGGGTTCCTTGAGACGCACTGGCCGACGAAGCTGCCGACCAGCGTGATCCACGCCGATCTGTTTCCCGACAATGTCCTGATGCTCGGCGAGGCGGTGAGCGGCATCATCGACTTCTATTTCGCCTGCACCGAGATCCGGGCGTGGGATCTCGCCGTTACCCATGCGGCCTGGTGCTTCGAGGCCGAGGGGGCGCGGTTCCGCCCGGACCTCGGCGCTGCGCTCGTCGAGGGGTACGGCCAGAGCTTCGGTTTGAGCGCCGAGGAACGGGCGGCGTTTCCGGTGCTGGCGCGCGGCGCCTGCCTGCGTTTCCTGCTGACCCGCGCCTGGGACTGGCTCAACACGCCGCCATCGGCGCTGGTGACGCGTAAGGACCCGCTCGGTTTCCTCCACCGGCTCGACGCCTATACGGCCGGGACGGCCGCCATATGAGCGAACTGCCGCACGTCGAGATCGCCACCGACGGCGCGTGCAAAGGCAATCCCGGGCCCGGCGGCTGGGGCGCGATCATCCGCTGGGGCACGCGCGAAAAGGAGCTGTCCGGTGGCGAGAATCCGACGACCAACAACCGCATGGAACTGACCGCGGCGATCCGCGCGCTTCAGGCGCTCAACCGGCCGTGCCAGATCACGCTCTGCACCGACAGCCGCTACGTGATGGACGGGCTGACCCGGTGGATCGCCGGCTGGCAGCGCAACGGCTGGAAGACCGCCGGGCGCAAGCCGGTGAAGAATGCCGATTTGTGGCAGGCGCTGCTCGCCGCCGCCGCGCCGCACCGGATCCAGTGGCAATGGGTCAAGGGCCATAATGGCCACCCCGACAATGAGCGCGCCGATCGCCTCGCCAGCGCCGCCGCGACGGCCGCCGCCGGATAGCCTGCTCCGGTTGTCTGCTCGTCCGCCGGGGTTTCCGAATCTACAGATGGTGCCGTCCGCCGCGAAATCGGTTTAATCCGGCGCGCCTCCGGCTTCCTGGAGCTGGCCGACCGGGCGGCTGCGGAACAGCCACAGGCCGGCGGCGATGATCAGCGCGGCGCCGCCCAGCGTTGCCGCATCGGGCACGTCGTCGAACACGGCCCAGCCGAGCGTCACCGCCACCAGCAACTGGACGTAGACCATCGGCGCCGTCGTCGGCGCGGGGGCGCGGAGCGTCGCCATGTAGATGAGCAGATGCGCGACCGTGCCCGTCACCGCGACCCCGGCGCAGCGCAGCAGGATCGTCCAGTCCGGCGCCGGGACGTGGAGTGCGGGGATTCCGCTGAGCGCACCGGCAACCGCCGCGAGGATCAGGATCGGCGTCGCGAACACCGCGATCAGAAACTGCATCTGGAGGATTGTGCCGAGCCCGCCCGCCATCCGGTTGAAAATCATCATCAGCGCCAGGCCGAACGCCGCGACCACCGGGAGCAGCGCGGTGACGCCCAGCGCCGCGACATTGGGCCGGAGCACGATCAGGACACCGGTGAAGGCCAGCGCGGTCGCGCCCCAGACGACGGCCGGCGCGCGCTCGCGCAGGAGCACGATCGACAGGATCGCGGTGAGCATCGGGCTGGTGAACTGGATCGAGGTGGCGTCGGCGAGCGGCATCAGCTGGACCGCGAAGAAGAAGCCGAGGCTCGCGATCGACACCGCGAAGCCGCGGCCGAGCTGGATCGCCGGACGCGGGCAGGCGAACCCGGCCCGGCCCTGGGTCAACCCCAGCGCGAGGCCGACGCCGATCGTGCCGTAAACATAACGGAGCGCCGAAATGGCCGTCCCCGGCCATTCCCCCGCCATGGATTTTACCAGCGCGTCCCCGAGCGACAGGGTCGCGAACCCGGCCAGCGCGAATAGCAGCGCATGCAGATATGTCCTGTCAGCCATTGTCGCCCCATCGGGGGTGATTAGGACATTGTCAAAGCTTCGCCGCTATTGCCCGCATATCAGTGCAGTTCGGTAAAGGGTTCGTTCTCCATGAGCGCATTCGGGCGTCGCAGCGGCAATCTCGGGAATAGCGCCCCTCGCTCGTCGTTCGGCGTGGCGAAGCCCATGCAGGGCGGCGTCGCCGGCGGCGTGGTTTCGCCGATCCCGGCCGAGGGCGGCGGCGCGCAGTTTCCGGCGATCGACGCGGCCGATCTTCCCGGCGCGCTCCCCGATACGCCGCCGCGGCACGCGGATGCGATGGCGCGGCTCACCAGCCGCCAGGACGCCTCGGGCGAAGCCGCCAGTTCGCGCGCCGAGGGTTTCGAGGCGTCGGTCCACAAGATCAAGGAACAGGTGCTGCCCCGCCTGCTCGAACGGGTCGATCCCGAGGCCGCCGCTTCGCTTTCCAAGGAGGAACTGGCCGAGGAATTCCGGCCGATCATCGGCGAGGTGCTCGCCGAACTGAAGATCACGCTCAACCGGCGCGAGCAGTTCGCGCTGGAGAAGGTGCTGGTCGACGAGTTGCTCGGCCTCGGGCCGCTGGAGGAATTGCTGGCCGATCCGCTGATCACCGATATCATGGTGAACGGCCCCGAACAGACCTACATCGAAAAGCGCGGCAAGCTGGAAATCGCCCAGATCACGTTCCGCGACGAGGCGCATCTGTTCCAGATCGCCCAGCGGATCGTGAGCAAGGTGGGCCGCCGCGTCGATCAGACCACGCCGCTGGCCGATGCCCGGCTCGCCGACGGCAGCCGCGTCAACGTCATCGTCCCGCCGCTGTCGTTGCGCGGCACCGCGATCTCGATCCGTAAATTCTCCGCCAAGCCGATCACCCTCGACATGATGGCGAAGGGGGGCTCGATGAACGAGAAGATGGCGACCGCGCTCAAGATCATGGGCGCCTCGCGCTTCAACATCATCATTTCGGGCGGCACCGGCTCGGGCAAGACGACGATGCTCAACGCGCTCTCGAAGATGATCGACCCCGGCGAGCGCGTGATTACGATCGAGGACGCCGCCGAGCTTCGCCTTCAGCAGCCGCACTGGCTGCCGCTTGAAACCCGCCCGGCCAATCTCGAGGGCAACGGCGCCATCACGATCCGCGACCTCGTCGTCAACGCGCTGCGGATGCGGCCGGACCGCATCATCCTCGGCGAGATTCGCGGCGCCGAATGTTTCGACATGCTCGCCGCGATGAATACCGGTCACGACGGCTCGATGTGCACGCTCCACTCGAACAGCCCTCGCGAGGCGCTGGCGCGCATGGAAAACATGGTGATGATGTCCGACATCAAGGTGCCGAAGGAGGCGATCAGCCGTCAGATCGCCGATTCGGTGGACGTCATCGTCCAGGTCAAGCGCCTGCGCGACGGCTCGCGCCGCGTCACCAACGTCACCGAGGTGATCGGGATGGAAGGCACGGTGATCGTCACCCAGGAGCTGTTCAAGTTCGAATATCTCGACGAGAATGCCGACGGTAAGATCGTCGGCGAATATCGCGCGATGGGGCTGCGGCCCTACACGCTGGAAAAGGCCAAACAGTTCGGCTTCGATCAGCCGTTCCTCGAAGCCTGCCTCTGAGCGGGGCGGGCCCGCTCAGCCTTTCTGCCGGGCGAATTTCTCGATCGTCAGCCGCGCGGCGTTGGCGTTGGCGTTGCTGAACTCCTCGCGATTCGACCCCATCCACTCGTAAGACGCTGCGCGCCGGGCGTTGGTACCGGCGAATTTGGGCATGACATGGCGCGCGATCAGCTCGAACGAGTGCTTCGTCGCCTCCGGGTTGGCCCAGTTCTGGCCGAGGATCAGCATACAGCCGAAGCCGCCGGTCTTGGCCCAGTAGCGCTCAAGCTGGGCGACCGCGTCGTCGGGCGTGCCGATCACAGCGGCCTGCTTCTCGATCATCTCCTCGACCGAGCCGAGCCCGATCGCGGCGGGCCCGTGCGGACTGACCTGGAACGAATAGTCGGACCACTTCTCGAACCCCCACGCCATATCGTCGATCGCCTGCTGGCGGGTTTCGGCGATGTGGAACGGCGCCATCAGACGCAGATTGGCGCGATCCATCGTCTTGCCGACCTTCGCGGCGGATTGACAGGCGACCTCCCAGTTGGCGTCGAGCACCGAATAGCCGGCTTCGCTGGCGGCCGCGACGCACAGCATCCCCATGCCGTAGCGCCCGGCGAGCGTCGCGCCGTTCGGCGTGATCGTGCTCGTGGCCGCGAGATGCGGCGGACGGCCGCGATAGCCGGCAAGCTGGAGCCGCGCCTCCTTGAGCTCGAACCAGTCGCTTTTGTGGGTGATGGTTTCCCCTGCGAGCAGGCGGACGATGATGTCGACCGCCTCGGCCATCCGCTCGCGCTGCGTCTCGGCGCGGATGCCGAGCATCCGGGCGTCCGAGTGGAGCAGGCCGGGGCCGAAGCCGAACATCGCCCGGCCGCGGGTCTGGTGGTGGAGCTGGAGCATCCGGCCGGCGACGGTGAACGGGTGGTGGTAAGGCAGCGAGATGACGCCGGTGCCCAGCCGGATTCGCTCGGTGCGTTCGGCGGCGCCGGCGATGAACATCTCGGGCGAGGCGACGATCTCGAAACCGCCCGAATGATGCTCGCCGATCCAGACCTCCTCGAAACCGAGCCGGTCGAGATGCCCGATCAGCTCGAAATCCCGTCGCAGGCACAGCGTCGGGTCTTCGTCGAGCGGGTGAAAGGGGGGCAGGAACATTCCGTAGCGCAGGTCTTCCTTGTTCAGCATCGTCGCTCGCTCTCTCAACAGATCTGGCCGTCCGTGCCGCCGTTTACGGATGCCGGCGACCGGCTTCGCCATGAGAAGCGAACCAAGTCGCGTCCGGGGCCGAACGCCCCGAACGACATGCATCCTCGCCGCAGAGCGGAAGTGCCCCGCGTTCATTCGTCCAGAGTCGCCGGTCGGAAGTCAAGCGGACATGACGACTCATGGCGGCGGGGTCACGCCCGATGGAAATCCGCAAGACGATGCGGCACTCTCTTTTCTTGGGGGCCGCCAGCGCTTATATGCCTCGACGAGATCGTTCATTTTGTCACGGCTTGAGGAGAAACCGCTATACGTCCGCCCATGATTCGGCGCCCGCTGGGCCAGCCACCCATGCCGCTCAATGGCCCTCGCTTCAATGAGTTCATCCAGTCCCCCAAGGTCCGGGTGATTGATGAGAACGGCGAAAATCTGGGCGTGATGTATACGCGCGAAGCGATCGAGCAGGCTGCGGAGGTGGGACTCGATCTGGTCGAGGTGTCGCCCAACGCCGACCCGCCGGTCGCCAAATTCCTCGATGTCGGCAAGTTCAAGTACGAGACGCAGAAGAAGGCGAATCTCGCCCGCAAGAGCCAGAAGACGCAGGAGATCAAGGAGATCAAAATGCGTCCGAACATCGACGATCACGATTACGATACGAAGATGAAGAAGGTTCAGGAGTTCATCGGCGAGGGCGACAAGGTGAAGGTCACGCTGCGCTTCCGTGGCCGCGAACTCGCCCATGGCCAGCTCGGCATGCAGGTGCTCCAGCGGGTTCAGTCCGACATCGCCGAGGTCGCCAAGGTCGAGCAGCACCCGCGCATGGAAGGCCGCCAGATGCTGATGGTGCTCGCACCCAAATAGTCAGCCCTCGACAAGGCCGCGCCGCCGCGCTGCCGGCCTTTCCGCTGGAAACCCGCCACCGCCTGCCGCCTCGGGGTGGGCGGCGCGGTGAGCACTAACGGTTCGTTTACCCAAACTGTTGCAGAAACACCGCTAGATTGCCCTTTTCCTAAAGGGCGGTCATCGCGGCATGGCGCCCTGCGGCACGGTAGTTTACGTAAACGGCAAGTTGGTCGGTTTGGTCGGCGGAGAAGATGATGCCCAAGGCGCTGTTGTTGATCGCTTCGAGTTTAGTGGCTCTGTCCTGCCCGGCGTTCGCGCAGGAGGCCGCCGCGCCCGATCCGGGTTCCGACGACGCATTCGCGGTGATCAATCAGGGCGAGATCGTCGTCACCGCGACGCGGCGCGCCAGCCCGCTGAGCGATGTGCCGATCGCGGTCTCGGCAATCACGGCCGACGCGCTCCGCAATACCGGGGCGACCGATACCCGCCAGCTCAATCAGATTTCGCCTTCGCTGTTCGTCTCCTCCTCGTCGTCCGAGGCGGCGGGCGGTGGCGCCCGGATTCGCGGCATCGGCACGGTCGGCGATAATCCGGGGCTGGAAAGCTCCGTCACCACCTTCATCGACGGGGTCTATCGCAATCGCTCCGGCGTCGGCCTCACCGAACTCGGCCCGGTCGAGCGGATCGAAGTGCTGCGCGGCCCGCAGGGCACATTGTTCGGCCGCAACGCCTCCGCCGGCCTGATCAACGTCGTCACCGCGCGGCCCAAGTTCCAGGACGACGGCTATGCCGAGGCGAGCTACGGCAACTATGATTATCGCCGCTTCGGCGGCGGCGTCACCGGCCCGGTCGGCGGCGATTTCGCTTACCGGGTCGATGGCGTCTACACCAAGCGCGACGGCTTCATGCACGACGTCATTTCGGGGCGCGACATCAATAATCGCGATCGTTATCTGGTGCGGGGCAAGCTGCTCTACGAACCGGGCGACGATCTCTCGGTGATGCTGATCGCGGATTACGCCAAGCGCAACGAGGAATGCTGCGTCGGCTCCTATCTCCCCCCGCGCGATGTCACCCGCAATCCCGACGGGACGCTCGCCTACGGGCCGTCGTCGATGGTGACGCTGATGCAGGGCATTGTTTCCAACGTGCCGGGCGCCGGCGCGGGGCTGGTGCTCGGCGATACCTATAATCGCGAGGTCGCGCTGACGCCGGGGCGCGACTTCCGCTCCGACGTCCATGACTGGGGGCTGTCGGGCGAGGTCAACTGGTCGCTCGGCGGCGTCTCGCTCACCTCGATCACGGCCTATCGCGACTGGAAATACACCAAGGGCCAGGATGCCGATTTCAGCAATCTGGACATCATGACCCGGCCGAGCGACGGCAGCGGCTTCACCCGGTTCCGCACGTTCAGTCAGGAACTACGGCTGCGCGGTTCCGCGTTCGACGACCGGCTCGACTGGCTGGTCGGCGGCTATTTCGCCCATGAGAAACTCGCGCTCGACGATAATCTGAGCTACGGGGCGGATTACGATCAGTTCGTATCCGCGCGGGCCGGCGCGGCGAGCCCGGCGCTGGCGGCGTTTCCGCTGTTCGGTTTCCGCAATCTTAACGGGTTCGCGGCGGCGTTCGCGACCGCGCAGGGCGGATCGCCCGCCGTCGTCGATGCGGTGGCGGGCCAGGTGCTCAACACGCCGCTCGACGCCAACACGGTGGTGCGCGACCATTTCCGCCAGACGGATCGCAATTTCGCGCTCTTCACCCACAATATCGTGAAGCTTTCCGACACGCTCTCGCTGACGCTCGGCGCGCGCTATACCGACGATCGGAAAACGCTCGCCGCCGATCTCAACAGCAACAGCAGTTGCGGCGTCTATCTCGACAATATCAGCCGGCTGCGCGCGCTCGCGGCGGCGCCGGGCACCGATCCGATGGCGGCGGCGCTGGCGGCCGGGCTTGCCAATCAGGTGCTTGCGCCGCTGGCCGGCTTCCCCTGCGTGGTCAACGCGGTGAACGGCACCGCCTCGACCAGGAAGAAAGAGGGCGAATGGTCGGGCACCGCGGTGCTGAGCTTCAAGCCGACCGACCGGCTGCTGACCTATGTGAGTTATTCGCGCGGCTACAAGGCCGGCGGCTTCAACCTCGATCGTTCGCCGCTGTTCGATTCGCGCACACTGGGTTCGACCCTCGATCTCGATGTCCTCAAATTCGAGCCGGAGAAGGTCGATTCCTATGAGGTCGGCGCGAAGTTCAAAGGGCGGCAGTTCAATATCAACGTCGCCGCTTTTTATGAAATCTTCAAAAGTTTCCAGCTTAACACGTTCAACGGGGTCAATTTCTTCGTAACCGATATCAAGGGCTGCAAGGACGATCTCGGGGATACCGATCAGGATCTGATCGTCGGCAACAGTTCCTGCGCCAACACCCGCAGCGGCGTCACCTCGAAGGGCTTCGAGATCGAGGCGTCGCTCTACCCCACACGGGATTTCACGGTGGCGGCGGGTTTCGTCTACGCCGACAGCAAATATCGCGACGACCTGGTCGGGACGACCGATTTCTTCGTGCCGGCCAACGGCAATTCGCTCCAGCCCACGCTGTTCGGCCTGCCGGGCGGCCGCCTGTCCAACTCGGCCAAATATGTCGTCACGGGATCGGCGAACTGGACGCCGCCGATCGGAGACCGGCTGAGGGGGTTGGTCTATGCCGACTTCCGTTACATGAGCGCGCTCAACTCCGGCTCCGACCTGTTCGCCGAGAAGGAGCAGCCGGGGGTGATGCTGGTGAATGCCCGGCTCGGCCTGGGCGAGGCGCGGGGCAATTGGAGCCTCGAATTCTGGGCACAGAATCTGTTCAACGTCAATTATCAGCAGATCGCGTTCAATATGCCGTTGCAGTGCGGCGGCATTCCGTCGTCGGCGCCGGGCACGGCGGGCGCTGTCAGCCGCTTCGGCACCGCGTCCAACCAGCTGTTCGGCGCTTTTCTCGGCGAGCCCAGAACCTACGGCGTGACCGTTCGCACCCGGTTTTAGCCGCTACGGCTGAAATGCGATCGGCGTTGAGAGCGCGGCGCCGACCGTTCATCTCAGTAAGCGACCGTTAGGCGGCGATCGTTTCCGCCGGGGCGCCGGCCGCCGCTTCCGACAGGCGGCGTTCGAGCGATTTCAGGCGCGCGGGCGAGGTGATCTTGTCGCCGATAAGGTCGGTGAAATAGAATGTATCGACCGCGCGCTCGCCATAGGTGGCGATATGGGCGCTGTGGATCGTGACTTTCGACTGGAACAGCGCCTGCGCGAGATTGGCGAGCAGCGCCGGGCGATCCTGCGCGTTGATTTCCGCCACGGTGTAGCGATTCGAGGCGTGGTTATCGATCAGCACGACCGGCTCGATGTGAAAGGCGCTCGCGCGGATCCGCGCCGGCGGCTTGGCGGCGAGCTTGTCGGACAGGCGGCTGCGCTGCGCCAGTGCTTCCGCGATGCCGGCGCGGAGCCGCGCGAGCCGCTCGGGATCGTCGAACGGCTGACCGAACGGATCCTGGACGAGAAGGTTGTCGATCGCCATGCCGTCGCGCGTGGTGTGGATGCGCGCGTCGATGATATTGGCGCCGGCGAGATGGATCGCGCCGGCGATGCGATAGAACAGGCCGGGATGATCGCCGGTATAGAGCGTGACGAGGGTCGCGCCGCGTTCCGGGTCGGCGGTGGTGTCGATGGCGAGGCCGGTCGCGCCGTCACGGGCGTCGCTGTCGCTGCCCGCGATCAGGCGGGCGTTGCGCTCCAGCACGTCGAGCGGCTCCGCGACCCAGTAGCTTTCGGGCAGGCGGCGCGCGAAGCCGTCGAAGCGGCGCGCGGGCCATTTCAGCCGCTCTTTCAGCGCGGCCTGCTTGGCGGCGATGCGTTCGCGCCGGCCTTTCCGCTTGTGGCCGAGCCGCAGCACCTCCTCCGCCGCCGTGTAGAGATCGGCGAGGAGCTGGCGCTTCCAGCCGTTCCAGACGCCGGGGCCGACCGCGCGGATGTCGACGACCGTGAGGAGCAGAAGTAGCTTCAGCCGCTCCGGGCTCTGTACCGCGGCGGCGAAATCGAGCACCGTCTTGAAGTCCGCGATATCGCGCTTGAAGGCGGTGGCCGACATCAGCAGATGGTGGCGCACCAGCCACGATACCACTTCGGTCTCGGCGGGGGTCAGCCCGAAGCGGGGGCAGAGTCGTTCGGCGATCCCGGCGCCGAGCACGCTATGGTCGCCGCCGCGCCCCTTGGCGATGTCGTGCAGCAAAACCGCGACGTAGAGCGCGCGCCGCGACAGGATGTTGCGGACGAGGCCGGTGGCGACGGGATGATCGTTGTCGAGATCGCCGCGCTCCATCCGGGCCAGCAGGCCCACGGCCTGAATGGTGTGCTCGTCGACCGTGTAATGGTGATACATATCGAACTGCATCTGTGCGACGACGCGGCCGAAATCGGGCACGAAACGGCCGAACACGCCGGCCTCGTTCATCCAGCGCAACACTTTCTCCGGGTCGCGCGGCGAGGTCAGCACGTCGAGGAACAGCGCGTTGGCGCGGGGATTTTCGCGAATGTCGGCGTCGATCAGCTTCACGTCGCGCGCCGCCAGCCGCATCGTCAGCGGGTGGATTTCGAGGCCGTGACGGTCGGCGATCGCGAACAGCTCGATCAGGCGCACCGGGTCCGCCGCGAAGAAGCCGTCGTCCGGCGCGGCGAGCCGGCCGCGATCGAGCATGAAGCCGTTGAGGTTGCGCGGCCGCCGCTTCAGGCGGGCCAGGCCGAAGCGCCGCCCGCGCGCCGCGAACTCCTCGTCGAGATGGGCGAGGAACACGCCGGTCAGGTCGCCGACCAGCTTCGCCATCAGGAAATAATGGCGCATGAAGCGCTCGACCGTGGGCTGGCCGGGCCGTTCGGCGTAGCGCATCCGCTGGGCCAGCTCGGGCTGGACGTCGAACGTCAGCCGCTCCTCGGCGCGTTTCGCGATCAGATGGAGGTGGCACCGCACCGCCCAGAGGAAATTTTCCGCCTGCTGGAACTGGCGCAGTTCGAGCGGGGTAAGCAGCCCCTTGTCGACCAGCTCCGGCACCGAACGGACGTGGTGGACATATTTACCGATCCAGAACAACGTGTGGAGATCGCGCAGCCCGCCCTTGCCTTCCTTGAGATTGGGCTCGACGACATAGCGGCTGTCGCCCATCCGCCGATGCCGCTCGTTACGCTCGGCGAGTTTCTGGACGACGAAGGCGCGCGCGGTGCCCGCCACCACCTCGCGATCGAAGCGCGCGACCGCCTCCTCGTAGAGCGGCTGATCGCCCCAGACGAAGCGCGATTCGAGCAGCGCCGTGCGGATCGTCAGATCGCTTTTCGCGAGCCGGACCATGTCATCGAGCGAGCGGCTCGAATGGCCGATCGTAAGACCGAGATCCCAGAGCATGTAGAGCATCGATTCGATGACCTGCTCGGCCCAGCCGGTCTGTTTCCACGGGGTCAGGAAGGCGATATCGACGTCGGAGAACGGCGCCATCTCGCCGCGCCCGTAGCCGCCGACCGCGAGCAGCGCGATCCGCTCGCCGGCGCTGGGATTGCTGTTCGGATAAAGGCGCGTCACCGTGAAATCGTAGAGGATACGCAGGAGTTGATCGGTCAGGAACGCATAGCCGGCGGCGGCTTCGCTGCCCCGCGTCGGCGCGCGGTCCAGCCGGCGCGCGATCTCGGCGCGCCCCGCTTCGAGCATCGCCTTGAACAGCGGCGCGGCGAGCATGCGGAGCCGGGCGGCGTCGTGGCTGTCCGGCTCGAGCGCCGCGAGTTGCCCGGTGATCTGCCGCCGATTGATGATCGCGCGGCGGTTGGCGAGGTTTTCGAAGCGGGCGGCCATAGTGAAGAGATAAGGGCCGGCGGCGCAAAGCGCCAGCCGCCGCGCGGTTGCGCCGGTCGCCGGGGGAGGGCGGGCTCAGTGGGGCGGGTCGCGTACCAATATGCCGGCCTCGACGAGACGCCGGATGGCGCCGAACGCGGCCTCGACCGGCCGTATTTCGGCATCGAAGCCGTGACGGAGCAGTTCGGGGACGGCGGTTTCGGTTTCGGCGCCGTCGACCAGCGCGGTTTCGAAAGCATCGACCAACAGCGGGGTGGTATCGTCGTCGAACGTCACCATCGCGATCGAAGGGCTGTACCCCTCGCGCTCGGTCGGCGTGGCGAGCGGGACGAGCCGCGCGCCGTGCCGCCGCGTCAGCGTCCACCGGATGCG
>Ga0182740_1001409_pt1 | contig 16365 bp, 14 predicted proteins | sample eDN5th37CKraftBY_FD_128872 | JGI IMG/M metagenome (GOLD analysis project Ga0182740, IMG submission 128872) | Enriched backyard soil microbial communities from Emeryville, California, USA - eDNA 5th pass 37_C Kraft BY (version 2) (version 2) | ecosystem: Environmental > Terrestrial > Soil >...
AAGGAAAACAAGATCACCATCAAGGCCAACTCGGGTCTGTCGGAAGACGAGATCCAGCGCATGGTCAAGGATGCCGAGGCCAACGCCGAGGAAGATCACCGCATTGCCGAACTGGCCCAGTCGCGTAACCAGGCCGATGCGCTGGTGCATGCCACCCGCAAGTCCCTGACCGAGTATGGCGACAAGCTCGAGGCTTCCGAAAAGGAAGGCATCGAAGCCGCCATCAAGGAACTGGAAGACACGCTGAAGGACGGCGACAAGGCCGCGATCGACGCCAAGGTGGAAGCCCTGTCGACGGTTTCGCAGAAGCTGGGCGAGAAGATGTACGCCGACATGCAGGCGCAGCAAGCCGCCGGCCAGCAGCAAGCGGCCGACAACGCGAAGCCGGTGGACGACAATGTCGTCGACGCCGACTTCAAGGAAGTCAAGCGCGACCAATAATGGCCGGGCGCTGACCTGCCTCTGCCGCCCGGTAGCCGGAGAAATCCGCCTACCGGGCGTACTCATTCTGTAGCACTGAAAAGAAGGCTCGTTTTCGAGCCCACGGATCATGGCAAAACGTGACTATTACGACGTCCTGGGCGTAGCGAAGAACGCCTCGGACGACGACCTCAAGAAGGCCTATCGAAAGCTGGCCATGAAATACCATCCGGATCGCAATCCGGACAGCAAAGAAGCCGAAGAGAAGTTCAAGGAAGCCAAGGAAGCCTACGAGGTCCTGGGCGATGAGCAAAAGCGCGCCGCATACGACCGCTACGGTCATGCGGGCGTGGATCCCAACTCCGCCGGCATGGGCGGTGGCATGGGCGGCGGTTTCGCCGACGCATTCGGCGACATCTTTGGCGAGATCTTTGGCGGCGGCGGCGGTGGCCGCCGTGGCGGCGGCCCGCAGGTCTATCGCGGCGCTGACTTGAAGTACGCGCTGGAAATCACGCTGGAGCAGGCCGCGGCCGGCTTCGACACAGAAATCCGCGTGCCCAGCTGGGAGAACTGCGACACCTGCCACGGTTCCGGCGCCAAGGCCGGCACTTCGCCCAAGACCTGCCGCACCTGCGGCGGTTCGGGCGCCGTGCGCATGCAGCAGGGCTTTTTCAGCGTGCAGCAGACTTGCCCGACCTGCCATGGCAACGGTAAGGAAATCACCGATCCCTGCCCCGCCTGCGACGGCGTGGGCCGTATCCGCCGCAACAAGACGCTGCAGGTCAAGATTCCTGCCGGCATCGATGACGGCATGCGCATCCGCTCCAGCGGCAACGGCGAGCCGGGCATCAACGGCGGTCCTCCGGGAGATCTGTATGTGGAAATCCACATCAAGCAGCACAAGATCTTCCAGCGCGATGGCGATGACCTGCACTGCGAGCTGACGATTCCGTTCACCTCGGCGGCGCTGGGCGGTGAACTGCAGGTGCCAACGCTGGGCGGCAAGGCCGAGATCTCGATCCCCGAAGGCACGCAATCGGGCAAGACCTTCCGTCTGCGCGGCAAGGGCATCCGCGGCGTGCGCGGAAGCTACCCGGGCGACCTCTATTGCCACGTGGTGGTGGAAACGCCGGTACGCCTGAGCGAGGATCAGAAGAATATCCTGCGCCAGTTCGAGGCTTCGCTGAATGACGGTGGCGACCGCCATTCGCCGCAAAGCAAGTCCTGGACCGACCGGGTGAAGGAATTCTTCAGCTGATCTGCCCGAAGCAAACAAAAAGCCGCGACCCGGGTCGCGGCTTTTTTTTTCGCCGGTGCGAAGCATGGGGAACGCGCACGTGAAAAGACCGCGGCTTGCGCCGCGGTCCCGTGCTGCTACTGCTACTGCAAGTACTGCAACTGCTGTATCAACTTCAACTTCTACTGCTACTTCAACTTCTACTGCTACTTCTACCGCTGCTGTCGCCGGAAAAAACCGGCCTCAAACCATGATGCCGTTCGAGGCCGGCCGGGCCACAGCAAGCAGCTCACCGGGTGATCGGCGGGTACTCGAGTTCGCCGAACGTGTATTGGCCGCTGGCCTTGGCTTGAGCCAGTTCCTGCTGGACATCAGCGCGGGTCTTGGCGCTGGCCGGGGCGGACACAGCCGCCGGGTATTCCAGCTCGCCAAAGGTGTATTGACCGCTGATCTTGGCTTGTTGCAGCTGCGCCTGCACTTCCTGCGAGCTCAGGCTGGTGGTCTGGGGCAGGGCGGGCGGATATTCCAGTTCACCGAAGGTGTACTGGCCGCTGGCCTTGGCTTGCTGCAGTTCGGTTGCGACCTGGGCGCTGCTCTTGGCTTGTTCAACGCCGGCAGCTTGTGCACCGACGCCAACCAGGGCTAGGGACAGGAGCAGGGTGGTGGTTAGGGTTTTCATGGTAGACCTCCAATTCGTCTTAGTTGGGGACCGAATCCGGCGGCCCTCCGTCGTGGTTCGTTGTTGTTCCCGATGACTGAATTGTGCGCGTTGTCCCACCTGGGATAAACCCGTATTTCCTGAAAACATCTTTCCAAATAGCCGAGTAATCTAATCCACTATCCTTATTTCATCCATTTTTGGCATAGTCGAGCTTAAATTCTGGGACTTTTTCCAAATACGAAGTGCTGGAAGGCAAAAAAAGGCCCCGCCATGGCGGGGCCTTTGTCGGTTACAAGAGGGTCAGGGGGCTGTCTTTTTCTTGAAATCGCCAGCCACTGCCGTGCTGAAGCCGTCGGCGCGCAGGTACTTGCGCAAGGCGGTATTGACCGAGGCGGCGGTCAGCGCGGAGATCTTCTTGTCCATCTCTGCTGACCAGGCAAACGTGCGGCCGCGCTGCATGTAGTCCAGCCAGGTGCTGGCCAGGACGTCGTCCTGCGCGCGGGCCAGGTTGCGGTAGTTCAGCAGGGCGGTGATGCCGTCCGAGATTTCCTTGTCGGAGAAGCCGTCCTTCAGCACGCGAGCCAGTTCTTCGCCGACAGCCTTCTCAAGCCGTTCGCGGTTCTGCGGAGCGTAGATGGCATACATGGTCCAGCTGGCTGACGGTTCGTACGAAGACACCGACAGCGAGCTGCGTACGTTATACGACAGCCCGTCGGTCTCGCGCACGCGGTTCCACAGACGCGAGGTTTCCGAGGCGCCTAACAGGTAGTTGGCCAGGTACAGCGCGGCGTAGTCCGCGTCTGTGTCCTGCAGCTTCAGCGGCATGCGCGAGATATAGAACGCATTGGCCTTGTCGGGCGTGTCGATGTCGAACTGCTTGGCGGGAATGTCACGGTAGGGATTGGGCACGCGGGTGTAGGCGGGAGCCTTCTTCCAGCCAGCCAGTCCCTTCGTGAGCGCCTGCTCCACTGCCGCGGGTTCAAAATCGCCCACTGCCGAATACTCGATATTGCCCGCGCCGTAGAACTTGGAATGGAACTTGACCAGCGCGTCACGGTTCAATGCGCGCACGCCGGCAAGCGATTCCTCGAAGGTCGGAACGTAGCGCAGGTCATTCGCGGGCCACGGGTTGTCCTGGCGGGCCAGCGCGCGTCCGGCCAGCGCCGAGGGTTCGGTCATGGCGTTCTGGATCGAGGTTTCGAGCTGGCGCTGGTATTCCTCGAGCTGTTCCTTGGGGAAATTGGCGTTGCGGACGATGTCCAGGGCCAGGGCGGTGAGTTCCGGCAGGTTTTCGCCCTTGGTCGACATGGCGATCTTCAGCGTCGTGCCGCCGCCGCTAAAGCCGAGTTCCGCCTGCAGTTTGTCCAGGCGGTCCTGGATGTCCTGGCGCGACAGCTTGGCGGTGCCGCGAATCAGCAAATCCGCCACGGCGCTGGAGTTCACGCGTTGGCCGAGCAGGTCCTTTTCGTTGCCGAACTGGATGAGCATCTGGGCCTGTACGCGGTTGCCGCGCGTGGCCTTGGGCAGGAGCGCCAGCTGGACCGGCCCATTGGGCAGATCCAGCTTCTTGCGTTGTGTCAGCTTGTCGATGTTTTCAGGCGTGGGATCGAAGGCCGAGGCGGCCTTGAAGTCCGGATCACCCTTGTAGTCCTTGAAGACGGCGGTCAGGTCCACTCGCTGCTCTTGCGGTGCGCGCACGGGCTTTTCGGTGGGGATGTAGCGGCCTTCGACGCTGTTGCTGCGGACGAAATAAGTGGTCGCGGCGCGCTGCACTTCGGCCAGCGTTGCCTTGCGGGCGCGATCGCGCTGCAGGAAGAACAGACGCCAGTCACCGGCGGCGATGGCCTCCGACAGTGCCACCCCCACCTGCTCAGGATCGCTGTAGGTCTGTTCCCAGGCCGTCAGCCATTTGCTGCGGGCGCGATCCAGTTCCTGTTGCGTGAACGGCTTTTTGTCCAGCGTTTCCAGCGTGCCGGTCAGCGCCTTCATGGCCGCGTCCAGGCTCTTGCCGGGCGTCAGTTGGGCGGCGAACATCGCCAGGCCCGGATCGAGGTTTTCCATGGTGAAGCCAAACACGCCGGAGGCCAGCTTGGTCGGGACCAGGGCGTGATAGAGACGGCCCGAAGGCGTGTCGGCGAGGATGGTGGCGGCCAGATCCAGCGGCACGAACTCGGCGCTGCCGGCGGCCGGGATATGGTACATAGCCGCGACCAGCGGCGTGCCGCCCGTGCGGCGCAAGGTCACGGAGCGTTCGCCGTCCTGGGCGGGTTCGACGGTGTATTCGGGTGGGAGCTTGCGGTCGGGCTTGGGTAGCTTGCCCAGCGTTTCCTCGATATCGGCCAGCGTCGCCTGCGGATCGAACTTGCCCGCCACGATCAGCACCGCGTTATCCGGCTGGTAGTACTCGTGATAGAAGGCGCGCAACTGGCCGATGTCCACGTTCTCGACGTCGGAACGCGCGCCGATGGTGTTCTTGCCGTAGCTGTGCCACTGGAATGCCGCGGCCTGCATCTTCTGCATCAGGATGCGGAAAGGACTGTTTTCTCCGCTTTCCATTTCGTTGCGGACGACGGTCATTTCCGAATCCAGGTCTTCCTTGGCGATCAAGGAATTGACCATGGCGTCGGCCTGCCAGCCCAGGTACCACTTGAGCGTTTCGGGGTTGGCGGCAAAGCTGGCGAAGTAATTGGTGCGGTCGCTGGAGGTCGAGCCGTTGGCTTGCAGGCCGCGGCGCGAGAACTCGCCCATGGCGTTGCGGGTGGTCGAGGTGCCCTTGAAGAGCATGTGCTCCAGCAGGTGCGCCATGCCTGTCTGGCCGTAGTTCTCGTTGCGCGAGCCCACCAGATAGGTCATGTTGACGGTGGTGGACGGCTTGGATTCGTCTGGAACCAGCAGCACTCTCAGGCCATTGGCGAGGCGGTATTCGGTGATGCCTTCAATCGAGGCGGCCTCCGAGACGCCCGCCGGCAGGCTGGCGGCGCCGGCCTGAAAGGCCAGGAAGGAGGAAAACAGCAGCACGCTCAGCGGGCGCGGCAGCTTCGACAGGGACAAGCGCATGGCAGACAATTCCTTTGGCATGGCAGAATCCGTTGGAGTGTATACGTTGGCAATGGTTCAGGGGCCGCGGGGCGGCCTTTTCCGCGGGGCGGCCTTTTCCGCGGGGCGGCCTTTTCCGCGGGGCGGCCTTTTCCGCGGGGCGGCCTTTTCCGCGGGGCGGGCTTCTCGGCCACCGGCGGCCTGGCATCACAAGGCAAGGAAGTCCGTTATGTCTCTATCCCTGGAAATCGAAACACCGCGCCTGGTCCTGCGACAGTGGCGCGCCGCCGATCGTGAACCTTTCGCGGCGCTGAACCAGGATTCCCGCGTGACCGAATATCTGCTGCCGCTGAGCGCGTCGGAGAGCGACGCGCTCGCCGACAGGCTGGCCGCTGGCATCGACGAGCACGGCTGGGGCTTCTGGGCCGTGGAGGCGCCGGGTGTGGCGCCGTTCATCGGCTTTGTCGGCATCAAGCCGTTGACGCCCGTCTTGCCATTCGCGCCGGGCGTGGAGATCGGCTGGCGCTTGGCACAACGGTATTGGGGCAAGGGCTACGCCAGCGAAGGGGCCCAAGCCGCCCTGCGCGCCGGATTCGAGCAGGTGGGGCTGGAAGAGATCGTGGCGTTCACGGCCACCGGCAACCTGCGCTCGCGCGCCGTCATGGACCGCCTGGGCATGAAGGCGGATCCGCAGGAATTCGACCATCCCGCGGTACCGCAAGGTCATCCGCTGCGGCGGCATGTGTTGTACCGGATCGGGCGCGCTGACTGGCGCGGGCAAGAAAACGGTGACGCAGAGCCAGGCGCCATGCCGGTTGCCGCGGCATAAGAGGGCGCGAGCGCCGTCGATGCGGGATGTTGCGCTGCAATATTACGAAATACCGGGCTGATTTGAGGTCGATGGGCCCGCGGGTGTAAGCTTTTCAGGACGCAGTACCAGTTGCAGACGGGATGCGCGACAGCCCGCCCACAGGTTTCCCGTCCAACGCCAGACGCCGCCTCTCGCGCGGCGCCGGTGCTTGTCGTTCGCGCCTTCGCCGCCGGCATCCTGCCGGCGCATTTACCGGAGGAACGACCCATGCTGACCGAGATCGTCACGCGTGCCTTGTCTCAATTGACCGGCAGCCCCATGAGCGGCGACGGGATCAAAGGACAGTTTCAGTACGCCTATGCCAGTGATGACGGCCAATTCGTGGCCATACTGACCCATGACATGACCACCTATGTGGTGGACCTGAGCACACAACGATATTTCGCGGAGTGCGGCGGCTCGCCCAGGGGCTTTGCCGGACACGTGCTGGAAATGGAAGGCGCGGCGGCGCGCAGCCATCCCTGGCCCGCCGCCAATGACCTGTTCGACCTGGACATGGATGCGGACGAGCTTGCATGGCGCAATTGCCCCGGCCTGCGCCGCGAGCCGTCCATCGACCGATCTGCGGAGAGCCGCGCCGCCTGAGAGTGGCCAGAAGCGGCAACACCCCACTGAACCGGCGGCTTCGCCGGTTTTTTTTGTCCGGATCGGCCGCCGGCCCGAGGCCCGCAAGGCCCTGCGGCTCGCTACAATTTGCGCCATGACTACGCACGCCGAAACCCGCGCGCCGGATGGCGCAACCCTGGTCGATTGTTCGCATGCCCGCCATGCCGACCAGATACTGGTCATTTTCAACGACGCCATCGCCACCTCCACCGCGCTGTACGACTACAAGCCGCGGCCGCGCGAGGCGATGCAGGGCTGGTTCCAGGCCAAGCAGCAGGGCGGATTTCCGGTGGTGGGATACGAGAACGAAGCCGGCGAGCTCATGGCTTTTGCCAGCTATGGCACATTCCGCGCCTGGCCTGCGTACAAGTACTCGGTGGAGCATTCCGTGTACGTGGACGGGCGCTTTCGCGGGCGGGGATTGGGCGAGGCGCTGATGCGCGAACTGATCCAGCGGGCGCGGGCCAATCAGGTGCATGTGCTGATCGGCGGCATCGACGCCGCCAATCAGGGCAGCATCCGGCTGCATGAGAAGCTGGGCTTCACGCATGCGGGCACCATACGCGAGGCGGGCTTCAAGTTCGGACGCTGGCTGGATCTGGCGTTCTATCAGCTGACGCTGGATACGCCGGAAAAGCCCGTGGATGGCTGAGCGCCAGTCCCGTCTGTTTCTACTTCGATAGCACGCGCATGGCCTGTTCCAGGCCGGCAACCGTTACGGGGTACATGCGGCCCTGCATGATGTCGCGCATCAGTGCAATGGACTGACGGTATTGCCACGACGCCGTGGGTTCGGGATTGAGCCAGACCGATTTGGGCCAGGCGTCCAGCAACCGGCGCATCCATTCAGCGCCGGGCTCCTTGTTGTAGTGCTCGACCGAGCCGCCCGGCTGCAGGATTTCGTAGGGACTCATGGTGGCGTCGCCGACGATGATCAGGCGCCAGTCCGGGTTGTACTTGCGCAGGACGTCCCAGGTGTCGAAACGCTCGCTCTGGCGCCTGCGATTGCTTTGCCACAGGCTTTCGTAGGGGCAGTTATGGAAGTAATAGACTTCCAGGTTGCGGAATTCGCTGCGCGCCGCCGAGAACAGTTCCTCGACACGCCCGATGTGGTCGTCCATGCTGCCGCCTACGTCCAGCAGCATCAGCACCTTCACGGTATTGTGGCGTTCCGGGACCATGCGCAGATCCAGGTGGCCGGCATTGCGCGCGGTGCTGGCGATGGTGTCGTCCAGATCCAGTTCCATTTCCGCGCCTTGCCGCGCGAAGCGCCGCAAGCGGCGCAGGGCAACCTTGAAGTTGCGCGTGCCCAGTTCGACCTGGTCGTCGTAGTCCTTGAACTGGCGCATGTCCCAGACCTTGACCGCGCTGCGGTTGCCGGCGGAATCGCCGCCCACGCGTATGCCTTCGGGGTGATAGCCTCCATTGCCGAAGGGCGAAGTGCCGCCGGTGCCGATCCATTTGCTGCCGCCGGCGTGGCGTTCCTTTTGCTCTTCGAGACGCTCCTTGAAGAGTTCCATCAGCTTGTCCCAGCCGTGCTTTTCAATCGCGGCTTTTTCTTCCGGGGTCAGGCTTTTTTCAAATTGCTTGATGAGCCAGTCCAGCGGGATTTCCTTGCCCGCCGGCAGCGCGGCCGCGATGCCCTTGTAGTAGGCGCCGAAAGCCTTGTCATAGCGGTCGTAGAGCGCCTCGTCCTTGACCAGCGTGGCGCGCGCCAGAAAATAGAATTCGTCCAGCGTGGGCGCCATGAGGTCCTGGCGCAACGCGTCCACCAGGGTCAGGTATTCCTTGACCGAGACGGGGAGCTTGTGCGCCCGGAGGTGGTAGAAGAAATCGATCAGCATATGCGGGCCGTCGGTGCAAGGAGGCGGCTCAGCGGCGTTGGCCGCCGCGCGTCATGGCCGCCAGGCGTTCCAGGAGGTGCACGTCCTGCTCGTTCTTGAGCAGCGCGCCCGCCATCAGCGGCACGGCCGTGGCGGTGTGCGCGTCGATTTCCGCTGCGGTCGAGCCTTCGGCCAGCAGCAGGCGCAACCAGTCCAGCAGCTCGGAGGTGGACGGCTTTTTCTTGAGGCCAGGCGCGTCGCGCAGCGCGAAGAACGTGTCCAGCGCGGCGCGCAGCACGTCCTGCTTCAGGTGCGGATAGTGCACCGCCACGATATCGCGCATGGTTTCCCGGTCGGGGAAGCGGATGTAATGGAAGAAGCAGCGGCGCAGGAAGGCGTCGGGCAGGTCCTTTTCGTTGTTGGACGTGATGATGACCAGCGGACGATGGCGCGCCGAGATGGTCTCGCGCGTTTCATATACGTGGAACTCCATGCGGTCCAGTTCGCGCAGCAGGTCGTTGGGGAACTCGATGTCGGCCTTGTCGATCTCGTCGATCAGCAGCACGACCGGTTCCGGCGACTGGAAGGCCTGCCACAGCGTGCCCTGCACGATGTAGTTCCGGATATCACGGACTTTTTCGTCGCCCAATTGCGAGTCGCGCAGGCGCGACACCGCGTCGTATTCGTACAGACCCTGATGGGCCTTGGTGGTGGATTTGATGTGCCATTGCAGCAGCGGACGCCCCAGCGCCCGCGCTACTTCCTCCGCCAGCATGGTCTTGCCGGTGCCGGGCTCGCCCTTGATCAGGAGCGGGCGCTGCAAGGTAAGGGCGGCATTGACGGCGAGTTTCAGGTCATCGGTGGCGACATAGTTGTCGGTCCCGTCGAAGCGGTCTGGCGAGGCGGAGGTAGCGGACTGGGCTGCGGACATGGTCTGATGGCTTCTGAGATTTGACGGTAATCAATACCATCGTAAGGTATTAATCCTGAGCAATTATCGTACAATCAGGCGGTTTTGCTTTGGGTTCGACCCGCAACGTGTTTGCCGAGGGCCTTTTCGTGTGAGCAGGCCCTAGTCCTTAGCCATACCAAGAAGAGCCATTCCAATGAAGTTGCGAACCTCTCTGAAGTACACGGTATCCGTGTTGGCCACGATGGCATCCTGTGCGATCGCCGGCCAGGCTGTTGCTGCAGACGCAGCAGTGGTCGGTAATGTCCAGAACGCCCGTGACAAGGTTTCCATGTGCATCGGTTGCCACGGCATCGAAGGCTACAAGGCAACATTTCCTGAGCTCTACCACGTGCCGATGATTGCTGGGCAGAACGCCAAGTACATCGAAACCGCCCTCAACGAGTACAAGAAAGGCGCGCGCAGCCATCCCACGATGGACGCCATCGCCGGCAGCCTGTCCGACCAGGACATCGCCGACCTGGCCGCGTACTACTCGAATCTCAAGTAAGGGGGCAAACACATGAATCGCTACATGCTTGCCCTTGCGGGCGCGACCCTGGCCATGACGGGCGTTGCCGCCCAGGCGCAGGACCTGGCGGCCGGCAAGGCCGTTTTCGACAAGTTCAACTGTGCATCCTGCCACGGCGCGGACGCCAAGACGGCGGTGGATCCGGCCTATCCGACCCTCGCCGGTCAGCACGCGGATTACCTGGTGCACGCCCTGAAGGCCTACAAGCGCGGCGCCTCCGGCAGCGCGGCCACGGCCAATGTGCGCAAGAACCCCATCATGGGTGCCTTCGCGACGCAACTGTCCGACCAGGACATCTCCAACGTGGCTGCCTGGCTGGCCGCCCAGCCGAGCGACCTGGGCGTGCGTAAATAGGCAACGCAGGCTCGTCCTTCCGCAAAACAAGAAAGCCCTCGATTCGAGGGCTTTTCTCTTTTGGGCAGGCGGGGCCTTTCAGCGGCTGGCGCGCTGGCGGATCAGATCGATATAGGTATCGCTGTCCAGCGGGGTGCCCAGGCGTTGCGCTTCCCAGACTACCTGGCCCAGGCATTCCATGATTTCATGCGCGGCCTGGTGGGCGTCGCTGCGGGCCACCAGTTGCTGGTAGGCCTGACGGATCCCGGGCGGATGGTCGATGGACAGCTGCTCGGCGATGGCCAGGTGCATGGACAGGTGCAGAAAGGGATTGGTACGGCCCTTTTCCACGGAGTATTCGGCCGTCATCGCCTCGGGGTTTTCCAGGTCGCCGTGGTACTCGGGATGTTCGATGATCCAGTCCAGCGCGATGGCCTCGAGCGGGGTCAGCACTTCGGAGGCGCGGTGCTTGCGCCAGGTTTCGATAAAGAATTCGCGGACTTGGTCGCGGGAGGGATTGAACATCTGAGGGGGGCGGAAAGCGGGCTGGTGATGCATTATTTTACCGCCGTGCGCGGACGGTCAGGCTCGCCAGCCGCTTTGCGATATAGAATTGGTTGCTATCGGCCATCCAGTGCGCGGTTCCCGAGGGCGATCATCCCCGCCGGAACGGGCACTTCCCGATGCCGGCGCGTGCAGAAAAACCACTCGGAGCAAATGGAGCATTCATGTCCTACCAACATATCAAGGTTCCCGCTGGCGGCCAGAAGATCACGGTCAATGCTGATTTCTCGCTGAATGTGCCCGATCAGCCCATCGTCCCCTTCATTGAAGGCGACGGCACGGGCGCCGACATCACGCCGGTGATGATCAAGGTCGTCGACGCGGCGGTGCAGAAGGCCTACGGCGGCAAGCGCAAGATCCACTGGATGGAAGTCTATGCCGGCGAGAAGGCCACCAAGGTCTACGGCCCGGACGTGTGGCTGCCCGACGAGACCCTGGATGTGGTCAAGGATTACGTCGTGTCCATCAAGGGCCCGCTGACCACGCCGGTGGGCGGCGGCATCCGTTCGCTGAACGTGGCGTTGCGCCAGCAGCTGGACCTGTACGTCTGCCTGCGCCCGGTGGCGTACTTCAAGGGCGTGCCTTCGCCGGTCCGCGAGCCGGAAAAGACCAATATGGTGATCTTCCGCGAGAACTCGGAAGACATCTACGCCGGCATCGAATACATGGCCGAAAGCGAGCAGGCCAAGGAACTGATCCAGTTCCTGCAGACCAAGCTCGGCGTGAAGAAGATCCGCTTCCCGAACACCTCGTCCATCGGCATCAAGCCGGTGTCGCGCGAAGGCACCGAGCGTCTGGTGCGCAAGGCGGCGCAGTACGTCATCGACAATGACCGCACGTCGCTGACGCTGGTGCACAAGGGCAACATCATGAAGTTCACGGAAGGCGGCTTCCGCGACTGGGGCTACGCGCTGCTGCAGAAGGAATTCGGCGCCACGCTGATCGACGGCGGCCCGTGGTGCAAGTTCAAGAATCCGAAGACCGGCCGGGAAGTCATCGTCAAGGACGTTATCGCCGACGCGTTCCTGCAACAGATCCTGCTGCGCCCGGCCGAGTATGACGTAATCGCCACGTTGAACCTGAACGGCGACTACATCTCCGACGCGCTGGCAGCGCAGGTGGGCGGCATCGGCATAGCTCCGGGCGCGAATCTGTCCGATTCTGTCGCCATGTTCGAAGCAACCCACGGCACGGCCCCAAAATACGCGGGCAAGGACTACGTGAATCCCGGTTCCGAAATCTTGTCGGCCGAAATGATGCTGCGCCACATGGGCTGGACCAAAGCGGCCGACCTGATCATTTCCAGCATGGAAAAATCCATCCTGTCCAAGAAGGTCACGTACGACTTTGCCCGCTTGCTCGAAGGCGCGACACAGGTGTCGTGCTCGGGCTTCGGCCAGGTGATGATCGATAATATGTAAGCAGCACTGGCGGCTAGCTTTCCGCGTTTCCCCAGACCCGCCCGCCGTCATGGCGGGCGGGTTTTGTCTAACTAATCAAACGGCATGATGCATGCCGCGTTTTTCCCAGGTTGATTGTTGTGCCCCGAATGTACGTTCTCTTGGCCACGTGGCTGGTGTTATTGGTTCCCGCACTGGCCTTGACCAGTCCAGTAGGGGGGCCGGCCATTGTCTATCTGTCCGGCTTGATTGCGCTGACGGCGCTGGCGGCCAATGCGATCAAGCACTACGAACCCATGAATTTCCGGGCCCTCTGGCCCGTGGGCCTGGTATTGCTGCTGCCGCTGCTCTGCCTGGCCCTCACGTCCATGGTGCGAGGCGTATGGAGCAATTCCGAACTGGAGAAGCTGCTGCGGTTCGCGCTGGCGGTGCCGGTGCTCTGGCTGCTGTTGAGAGCGCCGCAACAGTGGCTCAAGCAGATCCAATGGAGCATTCTGGCCGGTGCGCTGGCGGGGTCGGGAATACTGATCGTCGCCATGACGTACTGGGGGCGAGGTTCGGTGGTCGATATCGGCGGGCGCTACAACGCCGTTGCCTTTGCGAACATGACCCTGCTGTTCGGTTCGATGTCGTTGTTGTCGATCGGTTGGGGCGCTTTGTCGCGCTGGCCGCGCGCGGAAACCGCGCTCAAGATCCTGGCCTTTGCCTTGAGCGTATGGGCGACCTGGCTGTCGCTGACGCGTAGCAGCTGGATGCTGCTTCCTATCCTGGCGGTGGTGTTTCTGCTGGGGCTGCGTGGTTGGAGCACCCGTCACAAAGGATACTGTGCATTGGCGGTCAGCGTGGTGCTGATCGTCAGCGCGGTCGGAATATGGAATTTCAGTAGCCGCATGCAGTCGGTCGCGACCGAGTTGCAGGGGTTCTCCACATCGGCTGACCGGGATACCTCGTTCGGCATCCGTCTGCAGCTGTGGCACGCGTCGCTCCTCATGTTCCAGAAAAGCCCCGTCGTAGGGGTGGGGCCGAGCAATTTCCGCAACGAACTGCTTGAGCTGCAGAAGCAGGGCGTGGTGTCGAAGGAGGTGGTCGAAGGCTACGGCGAACCTCACAACGACCTGCTTGCCGCGTTGTCCGGATACGGCCTGCTGGGCTTGCTGAGCATACTGGCGCTATATCTGGTGCCCGCTGTCGTGTTTCTGCGCCGGCTGGCCAGCGACGATCGCGTCATACGCATCGGCGCGCAGATGGGTTTGCTGTTCTGCCTGGGGTATTGCGCCTTCAGCCTGACCGAAATGATGTTCCGCAACATGCGCAGCGTTCCCACCTATTCCTTGATCGTGGTGGCGCTGATCGCATTGACCACGCCGCGTTCCGCGGATGCGCGACGGCAGGCATCTTAGGATGACGTGAAGAAACCCGCGGCTTGAAATCGCCACCCCTGGAGAAACGCAAGGCAAGCGCGCCTTGCGTTTTTTTTATGCCTCTTGCGATAGATCAAGCTGCTCTCGCAGATCTGGTGAAAACCCTGGTGCCGTCCCTTATTCTGACGAAACGTATACATAAATAGTCACATTCGGCCGTGATTGGTTTCATGGCGGATGGTCAGAGATAAGAGGGACTATGAAAAATTCCAGCTTGCGCAGAGAGCTGCTGTGGTTTGTGTTCGCGGTTGGCGCCGCAGTGCTGGCCCTGGGCGCATGGGGCACCTGGGAACGCCGTGCCGAGATGGTGGCCGAGCGCAAGACAGAGCTGCGCCATGTTCTGGACCTGGCGGCGGGCATCGTGCGTAACGGCAAGCAGAGCGTGCGCGAGGGGATGCCCGTGGACGAGGCCAAGCGCAATGTGGCGCGGCGGCTGGCGCAATTGCGCTACGGTGAGGACGGTTACGTCGGCGCCTTCAGCGATGGCTATGAGTTGCTTGTGCATCCCGATGCCAAACTGGTTGGCACCAACGTGCGGGCCATCAAGGACAGCGAGGGGCAAGCGATTTTCGAGGATCTGTATGCCCAGGGCAAGGCGGGCGGAGGCTATACGCACTATCTCTTTCCACGGCCGGGAACGGAGCGGGCGCTGCCCAAGATCAGCTACGCCGCTTACGACCCCGAATGGGGCTGGCTGATGTTCTCGGGTCTTTACGTGGACGACGTCGATCAGGCTTTCTATAGTTCTTTGTGGCGGCAGGGCGGCATGACGCTGGGCCTTCTGGTTCTGCTGCTGGCGGCGGCGCTGCGCTTCTTCCGCACCCACGTCCTGAGGCCGCTGGACGAGGCGGTGGCGGTATGCGAACGCGTGGCGGACGGCGATCTGTCAGGCGACGTGCCCCGCAATCAGCGGGGCGAGATTGGCCGATTGTTCGATGCCATGGCGCGGATGCAGGGACGCCTGGATGCGGCGGTGCGCAGCATCGTGCATTCCACGGCATCCATTGCCGCGGCGTCGCGCCAGATCGCGGCGGGCAGCATGGACCTGTCGGACCGCACCGAAAAGCAGGCCGCCGCGCTGGAGCAGACGGCCGCCAGCGTCGAGGAAATTACCGCGACCGCCAAGCAAAGCGCGGAGCACGTCCGCGAGGTCAGCTCGCTGGCCGGCCAGGCGGCGCAACTGGCACGGCAAGGCAGCGATGAAACCCAGCACGCGATAGATGCCATGCGCGAGATTTCGCAGAGCTCGCAGCGTATTGACGAAATCATCCGGCTGATCGACGAGATCGCATTCCAGACCAACATCCTGGCGCTGAATGCCGCCGTGGAAGCTGCGCGAGCGGGTGAACAGGGCCGGGGCTTCGCGGTGGTGGCGGGAGAGGTCCGCGCGCTGGCTCAGCGTTCGGCTACCGCAGCCAAGGAAATCAAGACATTGATCGAAGCGTCGGCGGACTCGGTGGCTCGGGGCAGCCAGCGTGTCGAGCAGGCCAGCGCAACCATGGGCAACGTGCTGGAATCGGCCGCCACCAGCGCACCGCTGATGGGTGAGATTGCCACGGCGTCGGCCGAGCAGAGCGTAGGCATCGAGCAGATCAATCAGGCCGTGACGCATCTGGATGGCGTGACGCAACAGAACGCCGCGTTGGTCGAAGAGTTCGCGGCGTCAGCCGCCGCCCTGAGCGACCAGGCGGGCGAACTGGCGAGCGCGGTGTCCGTCTTCAAGCTGTCTGCAGCCGGCTAGGCGAGCCCTGCACCACGCTCATGGCCCGCTGCAGGCGTTGCCCCAGCTCGCGGCTGGCGCTGGTCATGGGCATGCGCAGTTCGTCGGCGATAAGCCCCTGCATGGCGAGCGCTCGTTTGATCGGCGCGGGATTGGGTTCGGCGTAAAGCAGGCGTATCAAGCCGCGCAGCGGCTCGAACAGTTCGCGCGCGGCTTCCAGATGGCCGTCGCGGGCCAGTTGCATCACTTCGATATAGCGCTCGGGATATAGGTGCGCGGCGGCCGGAATGGCCCCGCGGCCGCCCGCCGCGAAGTGGTCCAGCAGAGCCAGGTCCTCGCCGCAAAGCGGAGCCAATGTGCCGCGCGCGTTCAGCGCCGCCAATACGGAAGGATTGCATTCCTTCACAGCGCTGAAGTTGGGCAGGGCAGCCAGCGTCTCCATGGTTTCGACGGTCATCGTCACGCCGGTGCGCTTGGGGATGTTGTAGAGGATGATGGGCCGCTCGGTGGCCCAGGCGATCTGCCGGTAGTGCCACAGAATGCCGGCCTGGGACGGTCCGAGATAGTAGGGAGGCGGCACCAGGTAGCCGGCCGGCTGGTATTTGTCCAGGCGCCGGATCGCGGTGGCCACGCCGCGCGTATCGACGCCGCCCGCGCCAAACACCAGGGGCAGCGCGTGCGGGTCGCTGGAAATGGCTTCGATCATGTCGATCTTTTCTGGCCTGCTCAGCAGGCTGCCCTCGCCAGTGGACCCGAACAACACCAGGCCGGCGATGCCCGCGTTGCGGTAAT
>Ga0182740_1001410_pt1 | contig 16352 bp, 18 predicted proteins | sample eDN5th37CKraftBY_FD_128872 | JGI IMG/M metagenome (GOLD analysis project Ga0182740, IMG submission 128872) | Enriched backyard soil microbial communities from Emeryville, California, USA - eDNA 5th pass 37_C Kraft BY (version 2) (version 2) | ecosystem: Environmental > Terrestrial > Soil >...
CGACATGGCTGGCGCGTGCCGAGACGATGATGACGCGGCCGGCGTTGCGCGCCACCATGCCGGGCAGGATCCGGCGCAGGAACAGCATCGGCGCGCGGATATGAACGGCTTGCGCGGCCCACCACGCCTCGACGTCGACCTCCCAGATCGGCCCGTATGGCCCGCCGACCCCGGCATTGTTGACGAACTGGGTGATCGGCCCGAACCCGGCCTCGGCGGCCGAAACCGCGCGATCGACGTCGGCGGCAACGGTGACGTCGCCAGCGATCGCGAGCGCCTCGCCGCCGGCCGCCGCGATCTCCGCCACGACCCCATCGAGTTGGCCCTGATCGCGCGCCATGAGCGCGACGGCGGCGCCCTCGCTTGCGAGGCGCATCGCGATGGCACGGCCGAAGCCGCGTCCCGCGCCCGTCACCAACGCCACCTGCCCTGATAATGAACCCATCATTGTCCCCGTATCATGATCGTAAAAAGGTGTGGCCGCGCCGCGCACGGGTCAATCTGTTTCCGGCGCCGGCGACAGGCGTTCGAGCGAGAGCCCCTGCGCCGGATCGAGCGCGACGACGATGTCGGCGCGGGCCGGCAGGGTGTCGAGCGCGAAGCGGGTGAGTCGCTCATAATGTTGAATGAAGCGGCGCAGCGCGGCCTCGTCCATCAGCCCTTCCGCGCCGCCGCCGACGCGGGCGCGCAATTTCTCCTCCTGCCGTCGCCGCCACGCGAAGACGCAGTCGAAATCCGGCGCGCGGAGATAGACCAGCCGGTCGATCCGGCCGAACAGCGCGCGATAGTCCCCCGCGAGGCAAGCGTTGACATGGCGCCGCCAGCGGCCGTCGCGATCCTCGTCGGCCTCCAGCGCGTTGATCGGAACGGCCAGCGCCTCGGCGGGCTGCGGCGGCACCCCGACGCACCAGCCCTCGAACAACACGATTCGCGCGGGGCCGACGAACGGGTCCCACGCCGACTCGGGGTATCGGCGGTCGCGCGCCTTGTCGAAGCGCGGGATCGGCACGGTCTCGCCGGGGCAGGCGGCGAACAGCCGGTCGATTGTCGTCATGCCGAGCGCGACATCGTGGGTGCCGGGCACCCCCCGCGTCGCGAACAGCGGATGGATTGCGACCGGGCGCTGCTCGGGATCGAGATAGAGATCGTCGAGCGAGAGGATCGCCGTCGGCAAGCCGTCCTCGTTCAGCAGACGGGCGAGGAACGCCGCCATCGTCGACTTGCCGCTGCCCTGCGAACCGCACAGCCCGACCACGATCGGGCCGCCCTTCGCGCGCGCGCGAAGGGCGAGCGCGGCGGCGATCCGCCGGTAGAGCGGGAGCGGCGGGAAGGGGATCGGGAGCCCCAGTTCGGCGGCGAACGCGTCGAGCGAGGCGTCCCCGGTCACGCCACCCGATCCCGGGGTTCCCGGCCGTCGAAGAACGCGTCGAGATTGTCGGCGACGCACATCCCCATCGCCACCCGGGTCTCGACCGTCGCGCTGCCGAGGTGCGGCAGCAGGACGACGTTTTCGAGCGTGAGCAATGCCGGGTGGACCTTCGGTTCGTGCTCGTAGACGTCGAGCCCCGCGCCCATGATCCGCCGCGCGGCAAGCGCCTCGGCAAGCGCGGCTTCGTCGATCACGGTGCCGCGCGCGGTGTTGATGATCGCGGCGTCGGGCCGCAGCAGCTTCAGCCGTTCGGCGTCGAGCAGATGATGGGTGGCCGCGCCGCCGGGGCAATGGAGCGACAGGAAATCGACCTGCGGCAACAGCGCCTCGACCGAGTCGATATAGGTCGCGCCGACCGCCTCCTCATAGGCGGCGGGCTGGCGGCGCGGGGCGCTGTAGAGGATTTTCATGCCGAAGCCGTGGGCGGCGCGCGCCGCCGTGGCCCGCGCGATGCGGCCGAAGCCGATCAGGCCGAGCGTCTTGCCCGAGAGCGAACGCCCCATCATGTGGGTCGGCGACCAGCCGGGCCAGCCGCCGGCGCGCAACTGACGCTCGCCCTCGCCGGCGCGGCGCGCGACCATCAGCAGCAGGGCGAGCGCGATGTCGGCGGTGGCGTCGGTCAGGACGCCGGGCGTGTTGGTGACGGCGATGCCGGCCCGCTTCGCGGCCTCGACGTCGATATGATTGAAGCCGACGCCATAATTGCCGATGATCTTCACCCGCGAAGCCGCGTCACCGATCACGGCGGCGTCGATCACATCCGAAACCGTGGGGCAGAGCGCGTCATATTCGGCCATCGCCGCGGTCAGCGCCGTCCGGTCGAGCGGGGCGTCGGCCTCGTTGCGAACGACGTCGTAGCGTTCAGCGAGCCGGGCCTCGGTGGCTTCGGGCCAGCGGCGGGTGAGAAGAATACGCGGCTTTGTCATCGTGTCTTTGTCCATCCATGGTATCGCCCCGCTTGTGACCGCAACCGGCGCGCGCATCAAGTACGGCGATGCCGCGCACGGGGGCCGCCGGCAGACCAGCAAGACGATATGGAACGTGACCGCATTCTTCCGGGCGCTGGTGACCGATGAGCGGTTCGGCGAGGTTCTTCGACCGCTGGAACCGGACGATGCAGGACTCGCCGCTGATGGTGTTCAATCTCGGCACATTGAAGCCGAAGAATGCTGATGACCAGTATTATTGGGGCATGGTGTTCAACGGCACCGATACCGACGTATCGGGCGGCGTAGACACCAACCGGCGCTACAAGGCTCTGACCGAAGCGGCGGCAGCAGTGCGGGACGGCGATCCGATTGTGGCGGCCGATTGACGGCGGCGCATCATCCCTCCGATCAACCCGAAGCCCACGATCATCATCGCCCAGGTCGCGGGTTCGGGAAGCGGGCGGCTTTCGAATGGCCTCATCATGCCCTCATCCATGGTGAGAGCCTGGAATCGAATGATCACGCCCTCGGTCGCCGTTGCGAACGTCAACGCCCCATACGGCGGCGGGAGCGTCGCCCCGACGAATATGGTTGCTTCGAACGGTGCAGGATCGTTAGTCGCAATATAGCCGCCAAATGTCGCCTCCCCCGGATAATCGAAGCAATACGATGGCGGGTCCGGGTCGTAGGGGCTGCAATATCGCAATTGGGCTGGGATCACCCAGGCGAACGCGATCGAAAAATCCGCCGTGGCCATCTCGCTGCCGCGTATGAACGCGGTCCAGCGGTACGTGTTAAGGTCGGTGAATTCCGATGAAACCGTGAAAGGCTGGTCAGAGGTGATGTCGAAAAACGTCGCCGCCTGAGCACTCCCCGCCCACAGCAGCGCCGCGTACCCCATCAAAGCCGTCTTGAACATGTCAATCTCCCGTGGCCGAAGGGCAAGCATTTTCCGTACCACGTTAGGGTTAACGGCGAGTCGCGGTGGGCAGTGGTGCCGCGAGTGTAAAGTCTGCCGACGGGCTCGTGCAGTCCGGCTTCGGCTCTGGTCTATTCTCGTTACGGATACGTAATGATAAGGGAAGAGCGTATAGCGGCGGCGGTGGGCGATGCCGCGCGGGGGAGGCCGGCGGCCCGGCCGACGTCGAAAGTCTTTGAGTGAAAGGGCGCTACGGCGCTAACATCCGGCCGGCCCCGGGAGGGCGATGGCGAGGAGAACCCGATGACGAACAAGACGAAACGCACCGTGATCGCGGGGAGCGCAATCGCGGTACTGCTCGGGCTCGGGGCGTGGCCGGTGATCGGCACGGCGGCGCCCACCGCCGCGCCGGAGCCGGCCGCGACGCAATGCCCGGGCGGCGACGCCGGCATCACCCTGCCACCCGGTTTCTGCGCGACGGTGTTCGCCGACAATGTCGGTCATGCCCGGCACATGGCGGTGGCCGAGGACGGTACGCTCTACGTCAACACCTGGAGCGGGCGCTATTTCCGCACACCGCCGCCGCCCGGTGGCTTCCTCGTCGCGTTGCGCGACCGCAACGGCGACGGCGTCGCCGATGTCATCGAGCGCTTCGGCGATACCGTCGCGCAGGGCTCGGCCGGCGGGATCGGGATCGCGCTCTACAAGGACGGCCTCTACGCCGAGCGCAATGACAGCATCGTACGCTATACGATGACGCCCGGCGAAATGGCGCCGACCGGGCCGGCGACCACGATCCTCTCGGGCCTGCCGCTCACCGGCGACCATCCGATGCACCCGTTCGTGATCGACCAGGTGGGTAATATCTTCGTCAATTCGGGCTCGAACGACAACGCGTGCGAAACCGAGCACCGGAAGCCGCTGTCGCCGGGCCGCACGCCCTGCACCGACCTCGCGACCCGCGCCGGCATCTGGCGCTACGATGCCAACAAGAGCGGGCAGCTATTCTCGCCGGCCGAGCGCTATGCGACCGGCATCCGCAATTCGGGTGGCCAGGCGCTGGATAGCGCGGGGCGGCTGTTCGCGACCCAGCACGGGCGCGATCAGCTTGTCCAATGGTCCGGCATCTATCGCCCCGAACAGGGGCCGGAACTCCCCGCCGAGGAGTTGATGGAGGTGACGGAGCATGCCGATTTCGGCTGGCCGACCTGCTATTATGACGGCTTTCGGAAAACCCTCGTTCTCGCCCCGGAATATGGCGGCGACGGCAAGACCGTGGGGATTTGCGCGCAGAAGAAAGGCCCCGTCGTCGCTTTCCCGGCACATTGGGCGCCGAACGGGCTGGTTTTCTATAATAACAGCCAGTTCCCGACGGTCTATCGCGGCGGGGCGTTCGTTGCGTTCCATGGCTCCTGGAACCGGGCGCCGACGCCGCAGCAGGGCTTCAACATCGTCTTTCAGCCGTTCGCCAACGGCCGCCCGTCCGGCCGCTATATCGTGTTCGCCGATGGCTTTGCCGGGCCGGAACGCGCCTCCGGCAAGGCGGAGTTCCGGCCGGCCGGGGTCGCGGTGAGCCCGGACGGCGCGCTCTATGTTTCGGACGATGTTCGCGGCCGGATCTGGCGCATCACCTATCAGGGCGCGGCAGATGCCGCGCTGGTCGCGGCCCCGCCGGCGCCACTCGCCGATACGCCCGCCGCCGCCGCCGCGAAGGCCGACGCCGCCGCGCTCCCGGCGGGCGCGACCGCCGAACAGGTCGCGCTCGGCGCGCGGATCTATCACGGCGCGGAGCGCGACGGGACGTGCAGCGGCTGCCACGGCCCCGATGGGCGGGGCACCGCCGTCGGCCCGGCGCTGCTCGGCATCAAGCCGCTATGGGGAGACGGCTCGGTCGCGTCGATCGCGCGCGTGATCCGCGACGGCGTTGCCAAGCCGAAGCAGACGACCGGAGCGATGCCGCCGATGGGCGGTGTCCAGCTGTCGGCCGCGGACGTCGATGCGCTGGCCGCCTATGTCTGGACCCTCGAACATAAGGCGAAATAGACGGGCGGGCGCGATCCGGGCGCCCGCCCGGATCACGCCGCCTTCACGCGATGGCGGAAGGCGTGGAGCAGCGGCTCAGTATAGCCGTTCGGCTGGGTCAGCCCCTCGAAGATCAGCGCGCGCGCCGCCTGGAAGGCGAGGCTGACGGTCTCGTGGCCCGCCATCGGCCGATAGGCCGGGTCGCCGGCGTTCTGGCCGTCGACCTTCGCCGCCATCCGGCGCAGCGCGGCATCGACCTCCTCGGCGGTGCAGACGCCGTGGAGCAGCCAGTTGGCGATATGCTGCGACGAAATCCGTAGCGTCGCGCGGTCCTCCATCAGCCCGATGTCGTGGATGTCGGGCACCTTCGAGCAGCCGACCCCCTGATCGACCCAGCGCACGACGTAGCCGAGGATGCCCTGGGCGTTGTTGTCGAGTTCGTCGCGAATCTCCTGCGGCGACCAGTTGCGCCCTTCGGCCAGCGGGATCGTCAGCAGCGCATCGAGCGGGGCGACCGGCTCGGCGCTCCGTTCCCGCTGGCGCGCGAACACGTCGACCTCATGATAATGGGTGGCGTGGAGCGTCGCAGCGGTGGGCGAGGGGACCCAGGCGGTGGTCGCCCCCGCGCGGGGGTGGCCGCCCTTCTGGGCGAGCATGTCGGCCATCCGGTCGGGCGCGGCCCACATGCCCTTGCCGATCTGCGCCTTGCCCGAGAGCCCGCACGCAAGCCCGATCTGGACGTTGCGGTCCTCATAGGCGGCGATCCAGCGCGACGCCTTGATGTCGCCCTTGCGGATCATCGGCCCGGCCTGCATCGAGGTGTGGATCTCGTCGCCGGTGCGGTCGAGGAAGCCGGTATTGATGAAGACGACGCGGTCCTTCACCGCGTGGATGCAGGCGGCGAGGTTGGCGGAGGTGCGGCGCTCCTCGTCCATGACGCCGACCTTGATCGTGTGGCGGGCGAGGCCGAGCAGATCCTCGATCGCATCGAACAGGCGATTGGTGAAGGCGGCTTCCTCCGGCCCGTGCATCTTGGGCTTGACGATGTAGATCGAGCCGGCGCGACTGTTGACGAACCGCCCTTTGCGCTCGAGGTCGTAGCAGCCGATCAGGCTGGTCATGATCCCGTCCAATATCCCTTCGGGCGCCTCGGCCCCGTCCGGCAGGCGAATCGCGGGCGTCGTCATCAGGTGGCCGACATTGCGCACGAACAGCAGAGCGCGGCCGGGCAGCGTCAACGTGCCGCCATCGGGTGCGGTATAGACCCGGTCCCCGGCGAGGACGCGGTGAACCGTCTTGCCGCCCTTTTCGAAGCTGGCGGTGAGATCGCCCTTCATCAGGCCGAGCCAGTTGGCATAGGCCGCGACCTTGTCGGCGGCATCGACCGCCGCGATCGAATCCTCGAGATCGACGATCGTCGACAGCGCTGACTCAAGAATCACGTCGGCGAGGCCGGCCGGATCGGCCTTGCCGATCGGATGGCCGCGGTCGATCACCAGCTCGATGTGCAAGCCGTGGTGGCGGAGCAGGATCGTGGCGGGCGCCGCGCGTTCGCCGGTGAAGCCGGCGAGGGCGCCGGCATCGGCCAGCGCGGGAAGCCCGCCCGTCCAGTCGGCCCACGAGCCGGCGGCGAGCGGGACCGCCTTGTCGAGGAAGGCGCGCGCCCAGGCGATCACCTCGGCGCCGCGCGCGGGGTCGTAGCCGCCGCCGGCCGGCGCGCCGGGGAGCGCGTCGGTGCCGTAGAGCGCATCATAGAGGCTACCCCAGCGCGCATTGGCGGCGTTGAGCAGGAAACGCGCGTTGAGCACCGGGACGACGAGTTGCGGGCCGGCAAGGGTGGCCAGTTCCGCGTCCACATTGGCCGGCGCGACCGCGAACGGCGCGGGCTCGTCTACCAGATAACCGATCTCGCGCAGGAACGCCTGATAGGCCGCCGGGTCGATCGGCGCGCCACGATGATCGCGGTGCCAGCCGTCGATCGCGGCCTGAAGCGTTGTGCGTTTGGCGAGCAGCGCGGCGTTCTCGGGCGCGAAGCGGGCATAGATCGCGGCGACCCCCTCCCAGAAAGCGGGAGCGGCGAGATCGACACCGGGAAGCACCTGCTCCTCGACGAACCGCGCGAGTTGGGAGTCGACGGCCAGCCCGGCCCTATCCGTTGTCGTCATTATGTGCCCTCACTTCTGCGCGGTGAGGCCGGCGGCGGCGATGCCGGCCAACGCGCAGGTTTCGTCATTGTCCGAGGTGTCACCGGTGACGCCGACCGCGCCGATCGGCTGCCCGTCGCCGCCAACGACGATCACGCCGCCGGCCGCCGGCATCACCCCCGACGGGGAAATCGGACCGAGCGCGGCGATGAAACTCGGGCGTTCCGCCGCCATCTCGCCGATCGCGCGGCTCGACACGCCGAGCGCGAGCGCGCCTGCCGCCTTGGCGGTCGCGATCTGGAGCCGGAGGATCGAGGCGCCGTCCTGGCGCTGGAACGCGATCAGGTGGCCTCCGGCATCGAGCACCACGACGCTGAGCGGCTTCAGCCCCAGTTCCGCACCTTTCGCAAAAGCGGCGGCGATGGTCTTGTTGGCCTGTTCCAGCGTTATGCGGCTCATTGTGCTCTCCGGTTCGTGGGGGTGTTAAGGGTGCTCCCCTAGACCAGCGTGCGCGCGTACGAAAGGTCGCGCTTATCGCCTCCGGCTGTGACCGGCCGGGTCTGGCGGATAAGGAGGAACGGAAAAGGAGGCGCCATGACCGGACACGACCTGTTCGCCGATGAGCGCCGCGACAGCGCGCTGGGCGAGGACGCCTGGCTGCTCGGCGGCTTTGCGCGCGACGAGGCGGCCGCGTTGTTCGGCGCGCTGCGCGAGGTGATCGCCGCCGCGCCGTTGCGTCATATGGAGACGCCGGGCGGCCGGCGGATGTCGGTCGGCATGACCAATTGCGGCACCGTGGGCTGGGTATCGGAGCGCGCCGGCTATCGCTACGCCGCGACCGATCCCGAGAGCGGGCGCCGCTGGCCCGCGATGCCGCCGCTGTTCCTCGATCTGGCGGCGCGCGCCGCCGCCGCCGCCGGTTTCGCCGGCTTCGTGCCCGACGCCTGCCTCGTCGACCGCTACGCGCCGGGCGCGCGGCTGACGCTGCATCAGGATCGCGACGAACGTGGGCGGGATGCGCCGATCGTCTCGGTCTCGCTTGGTGTGCCGGCCGTCTTTCTATGGGGCGGCGGCGCGCGAAACGACCGGCCGCGCCGCGTCCGCCTGGTCCATGGCGACGTCGTCGTCTGGGGCGGCGTCGCGCGGATGACGTTTCACGGCATCGACCCCGTGAAAGCCGACGATCACCCGCTGACCGGCGCCGCGCGCTACAATCTCACTTTCCGCAAGGCGCTCTGATCGGCCGGCGCGAGCGCGGCGACGACCTGCGCGGTCGGCATCACGTCGGCGAACAGGCCGCACATATTGTTGAGCGCGGCGTTATGCGCGGCATCGCTGCGCGCCGCATTGGCGTCCTCGATGAACAGCACCCGGTAATTGCGCTGCATCGCGTCCCGCGCCGTCGATTCGCAGCAGCAATTGGTGAGCGTGCCGGTGATGATCAGCGTGTCGATGCCTCTCGCCTTGAGAACGTCGTCCAGATCGCATGTCCCCGGCACGAAGGCGGAAAAACGGCCCTTTTCCAGCCGGAGATCGTCATCGGCAATGTCGAGCGCCGGCCAGAATTCGCGATAGTGGGCGCCGGGGAGGTAAGCGGCGTGATGCGCCTCGCGTGCGGCCTCCGGCAGCCGCGCGTAGAAGTTGGACCAGCTGTCGAGCCCGTCGGCAGGCGTCGTGAAGCCGACGAAAATGTTGGTGCCGCCGGCGTCGCGCAGCGCGGCGCTGATCGCGTTGATCTGCGGTACGATCTCGCGCGCGATCGGGGTCTCGGTCGGCGCGCCGGGCTCAAGAAAACCGTTCTGCATGTCGATCACGACATGTGCGGTGCGCTCGGGGGCGAGGGCGCCGAACAGCGTCGGCTGGCCGTTACGCGCGGCATCGCGTTGCGCGATCAGTTCGGGCCGGATCTCGATCTTGTGCATGATGGTGCTCTCCGCTCGCTAGCCCGTCAGCCTAGAACGAAACGCCCATACCGGCAAAGCCCCCGCGCGGGCGGTTGCGGAGACGCCGCCGCCGCGCCATGAGGCGGGACGGACACGAAAGCAGGCGGTGATGACGACAATCGGGATATTGGGCGCGGCAGGCCGGATGGGGCAGACGATAGCGGCGGTGGCGGACGAGTTGGGCGCGACGATCGCGGGCGGTGTCGACCGCGACGGCGCCGTCATCGGCCCGCATCGCGACGCGGCGGCGCTGGCCGGGGCGAGCGACGTCCTCGTCGATTTCTCGGCACCCGCCGCGCTCGCCGGCCATCTCGCCGCCGCGCGCGCGGCGGGCACCCCGATCGTGGTCGGCACCACCGGCCTCCAGCCCGGCGATCATGCGGCGATCGACGAGGCCGCCGGTGCCGTTGCGGTGTTGCAGGCCGCGAACACCTCGCTCGGCGTCAACCTTCTGCGGCACCTTGTCGCGCAGGCGACCGCGCGGCTCGGGCCGGACTGGGACATCGAGGTGTTCGAGATGCACCACCGCCATAAGGTCGACGCACCCTCGGGCACTGCGCTGCTCCTCGCCGCCGCCGCCGCCGAGGGGCGCGGATCGACGTTGGAGGCGCTCAGCCGCTTCGACCGGATCGGCCACGGCGGCGGCCATGCGCGCGAGCCGGGCACGATCGGCTATGCGGCGTTGCGCGGCGGATCGGTAGCGGGCGACCATCAGGTGATCCTCGCCACCGATGGCGAACGGATCGAATTGGGCCACCGCGCCGAGAATCGCGGCATTTTCGCAAAGGGGGCGGTAAAGGCGGCGCTATGGCTCGCGGGGAGGCCGGCGGGGCGGTACACGATGGCCGATGTGCTCGGGCTTTAGATGCGCAAGGACGACAGGTTCGAGTTCTTCCGCAGGCTCGCCGCGGACAACCCCGCCCCCGAAACCGAGCTTCGCTACGTCAACGCCTACACGCTGCTGGTCGCGGTCGTGCTGTCGGCGCAGGCAACCGACGTCGGCGTCAACAAGGCGACCAAAGCGCTGTTCGCCGAGGTGGATGCGCCCGCGAAGATGCTTGCGCTGGGCGAAGAAGGGCTGAAGGCGCACATCCGGACGATCGGCCTGTTCAACACCAAGGCGAAGAACGTCATCGCGCTGTCGCGGATCTTGGTGGACGATTTTGGCGGCGAGGTCCCCGCTGACCGCGCCACGCTGGAAACCCTGCCCGGCGTCGGCCGCAAGACTGCAAATGTCGTGATGAACGTGGCGTTCGGGGCGGACACGATCGCGGTCGATACCCACATCTTCCGGGTCGCCAACCGGACCGGGCTCGCGCCCGGCAAGACGCCGCTGGCGGTCGAGCTGAAACTGGAGAAAGTGACGCCGGAATCGTTTCGGCATCACGCTCATCACTGGTTAATCCTCCATGGCCGCTATATCTGCAGAGCGCGGCGCCCGGAGTGCTGGCGATGCCCGGTCAACGACTTGTGCGCCTATCGGGCCAAGACGCCGGCCCCGGCCGGTGGAGCCGGCAGGCCGCCCGCGCGTTGACGAACCAGGCCCCCCCGGCACCGATGTCGCGGGGGCCGGCAGGAGACAGAATATGCGCCTGATCCCTATCGCCGCCGCGATCGCCTGTTCGATTGTCGCATTTGCACCGGCCCAGTCGGCCAACGATCGCGCCGCCCGCAAGGCCGAGGCGATCGCCGCCGCCAAACCCGCCGGCGCGCCGGTTGATTGCGTCTCGCTCAGCCAGATCAGCGAGACCCGTGTCCGCAACGACCAGATCATTGATTTCTACATGCGCGGCGGCAAGGTCTATCGAAACACCCTCCCCAACAGCTGCCCGCAACTCGGCTTCGAGGAAAGCTTCAGCTACAAGACCTCGCTGAGCCAGCTCTGCTCGAGCGACATCATCACCGTCCTGCAACATATGGGCGGGCTACGTCAGGGGGCGAGCTGCGGCCTGGGCACGTTCCAGCCGGTGACAGGCGTCCCCAAATAACAGCCGCGACAATATCCCGACGCCGATCCTCCCCTGTAAGGGGAGGGGGACCGCTGCGTAGCGGTGGTGGAGGGGTGTCCCCGCCGGAATGGAGGGCGTCCCCCCGGCTGAGAGCGCGACACCCTCCGTCAGCCCTGCGGGCTGCCACCTCCCCCGCCGGGGGAGGATCTTTGGCGCGGGTCAGGCGATTTCGGCGCGGACGATCGCGGCGCCGGCCACCATCGCGCGCATCTTGGCGTCGGCGACGTCGCGGCTGAGATATTTGAGCCCGCAGTCGGGCGCGATGACCAATCGATCGGCCGCGACATAGGGCAGCGCGCGCCGGATGCGGCGGGCGACGTCTTCGGGCGTCTCGACATCGGAGGTCGAGAGGTCGAGCACGCCGAGGATCACGACCTGATCCTTCAGCCGGGCGAGGACCGAACAATCGAGATTGGATTGCGCGGTCTCCAGCGAAATCTGCTTCACGGCGGTTTCCGCGAGTTCGGGCAGGAACGAATAGCCTGATGGCCGCTCGTGGATGAGCTGGGCATAACCGAAGCAGATATGGAGCGCGGTTTTGCCCGCTATGCCTTCCAGCGCCCGATTGACCGCCGCCACGCCGAACTGACGGGCCTTTTCAGGGCGCGCCTGCATATAGGGCTCGTCGATCTGGACGACGTCCGCGCCCGCCGCGAACAGGTCGGCGATCTCCTCGTTGACTGCGGCGGCATAGTCCATCGCCATCGCCGCCTCGTCGTCATAATGATCGTTCTGCGCTTGCTGGGCCATGGTGAACGGCCCCGGCACGGTAATCTTGATCGGCCGGTCGGTATGCGCCCGCAGGAACCGGGCATCGTCGACCTGCACCGGGCGCCGGCGGCGGACCGGCCCGGTGACGCGGGGGACCGGCACCGGCTCGCCGCTGCGATCCAGCGCGGTGCCCACCCGGTCCATATCGACGCCGTCGAGCGCGGTCGCGAACCGGTTCGAATAGCTCTCGCGGCGGACTTCGCCGTCGGTGATAATGTCGAGCCCGGCCTCCTCCTGCGCGCGGATCGCGATCAGGGTGGCGTCGTTCCACGCCTCCTCCAGCTGCTCGGGCGCGACCCGCCACAACTGGCTCATCCGCACCCGGGGCGGGAAGCGGCTGGCGAGGCTCGCGCGGTCGATAAGCCATTCGGGTTGCGGATAGGATCCCACCAGCGACGTCGGTAGCAGCTGCATCTCTCTCTCCTCGGCGTTCGGAAGCTGGACGCGCCGGTTGTCCGGCTGTCGCCGCCTTACTTCCTCTGAAAGGCTGATGTTTCAGCTCATATCGCCGAGCGTAATCGCAAGCTGCGTCGTGCTCAATCGCATTTCCGCATCGGCGTACGGCGCTGTGGCCACTTCCGTTGGGCTGCGGGGGACTCAGTAATAATCGGCCGGATCGGGTGTCGGCAGCTTGCACGCCTTGTTGTGGCCCTTCTCGCAGGCTGCGACCTGCGCGCGCCACGCGGCCATCGCATCGGCATAGGCGCGCTGCTGACGGGCGTAACGCGCCGCGTCACGCGCGACCGCCTGGTTGTGCCGTTCGACGTCGGCGCGATATTGCGCCATGTCGATCTCATACTGGCCCTGATTGGTCGCGTTGACGACCTTCGCGGCCTCGATATTGCCCTGGACATCGTTGTTGAGCGACTGCGTGATCGGCTGTTCCTGTGCGTCGACCGCCGCATGCCGGGCATCGTCGGTAGAGGGGCTGGCGGTATCCTGCGCATAAGCGGCGCCGGCGGCGAGCGGCAGCACCAGCGCGAGCAACAGCGGGCGAGGCAGCGAAATCATGACACGTCTCCATCGCAGCGATGGCGTGTCAACGTGACGGAGGCGCCCCTCGTTCCCTCAACCGCATTTTCTCGCCGCCGGTGCCGCGTCCGATCAGCCTTCGAAGCGGGCCTTAGTTGACGCGCTTGACGTACATCGCGCCACCTTCGCGCCGTTCGGTCGTGAACTGGGGCAGGGCCTCGATCAGGCTCGACAGGCGCGCATAGCCATAGTTGCGTGCGTCGAACGATGAGCGGTTGCCGGCGCGCTGGCCCATCTCGGCGAGGCTGGCGAAGCCCCGTTCGTCGCGCTTCGACGCCTTGAACGCCGCGCCGAGCAGCTTGAGCAGTTCGGCATCATCGGCCGCCGGCGGCGGCGTTCCGCTGGCGGGCGCCGCCATATCCGGCGCGGCCGGCGCGTCGGCGGTGTCCGGGTCCACCGCGCGCGCGATGACATCGACGTCGATGAAGCGGGTGCAGGCCGCGCGGAAGCCTTCGGGTGTCGTCGCCTTGCCGAACCCATAGACCGGCAGACCCTCCTGGCGGATGCGCATCGCCAGCGGCGTGAAATCGCTGTCGCTCGACATCAGGCCGAACCCGTCGACCTTGCCCCGGAACAGAAGATCCATCGCGTCGATGGTCATCTTCATGTCGGTGGCGTTCTTGCCCTTGGTGAGATCGAACTGCTGCTGCGGCTCGATCGCGTGGCGGTGGGTCATGTCCGACCAGCGCTTGAGCTGCGGCTTGCTCCAGTTACCGTAGGCGCGTCGTACGTTGACCGTGCCCAGCTCGGCCAGCACGGTCAGCACCGGATCGAGCGCGTCGGGGGAGGCGTTGTCGGCGTCGATCAGCAACGCGATGTTGCCGGCGGGCACGGTGCTCGTCCTCACCATGGCGCCCACCCGGTCCCACGCGCGAATCGGTGTGGCATCCTGCTCCCCCTTCCGCCGTCAGGCGGGCGTGAACTCTCCGGTCTTCTCGTCAAGCAGATGGAGGATGCCGTCCGAGATCGCAAACCGCGAGCCGTGCAGCTTCAGCCGCCCCTCGGCCTCGCGGCTCGCGACGAACGGGAAGGTCCTGAGGTTGGCGAGGCTGAGCTTGACGCACTCGCCCTCCAGCTTCTGCGCGGCCTCCGGCCCGGTGCCCAGTTCAGCGACCACGCGGTCGCGCGCCTCGTCGAGCATCGCCATCCAGCGCGCAATGAAGCCGCCCTCGCCGGGCGCCTTGTCGGCAAAGCATTGCGACAGCGAGGCCGCGACGCCGCCGCAGGAGCCGTGGCCCATCACCACGATCTCGGGAATGTCGAGCTGGGTCACCGCGAATTCGAGCGCCGAGGAGACGCCGTGGCGCAGCCCGCCGACCTCGAACGGCGGGACCAGCGCCGAAACATTGCGGACGACGAAGATTTCGCCCGGCGCCGCATCGAACACGATCATCGGATCGACCCGGCTGTCCGAACAGGCAATGACCATCACCTCGGGGTGCTGTTCCGAAGCGAGTTCGGCCCAGCGTTCGCGGTGATGCGCCCATTCTCCGGCGCGGAAGTGGCGATAGCCGTCGATCAGTTGTTTGAAATCGCTCATGAGGCGCGCCTACATCCGCGCGGGAAGGGCTGGCAAGTCCCCCCCGCGATCGCTATCTGCACGGGCATGACCCAGCCGCTCGCTCGCCCGCGTCCTCACAAGCCGGATTGGATTCGCGTAAAAGCGCCGGTCGGCAAGGCTTTTGCCGAGACCCGCGACCTGATGCGGCGGCTCAACCTCGCGACGGTGTGCGAGGAAGCGGCCTGCCCCAATATCGGCGAATGCTGGACCAAAAAGCACGCGACGGTGATGATCCTCGGCGACACCTGCACGCGGGCCTGCGCCTTCTGCAACGTCAAGACCGGGATGCCGCGGATGGTGGACCCGTTCGAGCCGCAGCATGTCGCCGATGCCGCCGCCGAGCTGGGCCTCGAACATATCGTGGTCACGTCGGTCGATCGCGACGACCTGCCCGATGGCGGCGCCTCGCAGTTCGTCAAGGTGATCGAGGCGCTGCGGCGGACGACGCCGGCGACCACGATCGAGATTTTGACCCCCGATTTCCGCAACAAGGCGGACGCGGCGGTCGAGGCGGTGGTCGCCGCGCGGCCCGACGTCTACAACCACAATCTGGAGACGGTGCCGCGCCTCTATCCGACGATCCGGCCCGGCGCGCGTTATTATGCCTCGCTTCGCCTGCTCGAAAGCGTCAAGCGGCTCGATCCCTGGATCTTCACCAAGTCGGGCGTGATGGTCGGGCTCGGCGAGGGCCGACTCGAGGTCCATCAGGTGATGGACGACATGCGCTCGGCCGGGGTCGATTTCCTGACGATGGGCCAATATCTCCAGCCGACGCCGCGCCACGCCAAGGTGGAAGAATTCGTGACGCCGCAGACCTTCGCCGCTTATGCCGCGATCGCGCGGGCCAAAGGCTTCCTGCTCGTCGCGGCGAGCCCGCTTACCCGATCGAGCTACCATGCCGGCGCCGATTTCGCGAAGCTGCGCGCCGCGCGCGAGGCGCAACTGGGGCGCGGCTGATGCCGAAGCACAGCGAGACGCGGCGGCTGCCCTACACGCCCGAGCAACTGTTCGACCTCGTGGCCGATGTCGCGCGCTACCCTGAATTCCTGCCGTGGGTGGCGGCGGTCCGGGTGCGCTCGAACGACGCCACCACGATGGTGGCGGACCTCGTTGTCGGCTTCAAGGCGCTGCGCGAGACCTTCACCTCGCGCGTGACGAAGGAGCGGCCGAACCGGATCGTCGTCGATTATCTCGACGGGCCGCTCGAATATCTCACCAACGACTGGGCGTTCCGGCCCGATGGCGCCGGCGGCACGCTGGTCGATTTCTCGGTGGCGTTCGCGTTCCGCTCGCGCATTTTCGAGGCGCTCGCCGGGCAGGTGTTCGATCGCGCGCTGCGCCGGATGATCGGCGCGTTCGAAGCGCGCGCGGCGAGTCTCTACAGCGCCGACGCCTCCGCCGGCACCACCGGCATCAGCAGATCGAGCGCGCAGAGCGCCGCCTGAAGCCGGATCGGCCCGCGCCCGAGATCACCGAATTCGTGCTGATCGGCGGTGACGTCGCCGGCATCGCCGCCTTTCTCGGCGCGCGCGAAAACCACGGTGCCGACCGGGCGCTTGTCCGACCCGCCGCCCGGCCCGGCGATCCCGGTGA
>Ga0182740_1001411_pt1 | contig 16351 bp, 14 predicted proteins | sample eDN5th37CKraftBY_FD_128872 | JGI IMG/M metagenome (GOLD analysis project Ga0182740, IMG submission 128872) | Enriched backyard soil microbial communities from Emeryville, California, USA - eDNA 5th pass 37_C Kraft BY (version 2) (version 2) | ecosystem: Environmental > Terrestrial > Soil >...
ATTCGGCGTCAGCGGAGATTTTCTGGAGGATCGCCAGACAGGGGCACGGTTGTTCGTGCCAACAGCACTGATCTGATCGCCGGCCTGCCTCGGCGCCTGTCAGGCACGCGCCATCAGCGCCGGCATGTCACGGCGCACACTTTTCCCTGCACGACCGGGCGAGAAACATAACGGCATCATCATTCAAGTTACTTGAATAAGATTGGGACTGTGTTTATGATGAAAAGTGGAAGCGAGCGAACCCGCAGAAGTTCGCCATTCCCGAGGGGTGACATTTCACGAGCATGTTCCGGCTGACTGCCGGCGCCCCTTTTGTGTGCTTTTTGCTAACCAGAGGGAACCTGACCGTGACGATCAATCGACGTGAATTCATGAAGGCGACCACTCTCAGTGTCGCCGCGCTTTCCGTTCCGGCTATCGCCAGCCGCGCATTTGCCGCATCCGGTCCGCTGATTTTCGCTGCCGCCGGTACCGTGACCAGCAGCTGGGATCCGACTTCGCATACGGTGGCGCCTCAGATCACCGCCGAAGGCTTCCTCTTCGGCCACCTCACCAAATGCCCGATGACCGAAGCCAACCCAGGTGAGATCCTGCCAGACCTTGCAACGGAATGGTCGGTCATCGACGAGCACACGCTGGAGTACAAGCTGCGTCAGGGGGTTACTTTCCACGACGGGCAGCCTTTCACCGCAGCAGACGTCAAGGCGACGTTTGAATATGCGTCCAACCCTGATCGTCCGGCCTCCGCCTGGTATCCGGGGCGCGTTGACGTGGAGATCGTCGACGATCACACGGTGCGGCTGAATACGAAGCAATACGGCTATCCGGCGCTTAATTTCTGGTATGTTTCGAGCTTTCTGCCGATCCTTTCGGCCGCCGATATCGCCAATCCCGACATGCTCAAGCAACGGCCAAACGGAACCGGTCCGTTCAGATATGTCGAGACGACCGGCGACCAGATCAGGTTCGCTGCCTTCGACAAGTTCCACGAAGGCAAACCGTCAATCGAAGAGGTTATCTGGGCCTATGTTCCCGATGCGAACACCCGCGTGCTCGGTCTTCTCAATGGCCAGTATCACCTGACCGAGCGGCTGGAGCCGGAACAGTATCTGTCGCTGCAGAAGGAAGCGAGCCTGAAGACGGATCGTTCGCTGTCCAGCGAGAACAAGTATCTCCACTTCCGCTGCAACAAGCCACCCTTCGATGATCCCCGCATCCGTCTGGCGGTCTGCCACTCCATCGACCGCTCTCAGGTGCTCGAAATCGTCGGCGAAGCCGGGCAGGCCTCGAATTGCCACCTGTCACCGGTGAAATTCGGCTTTACCGATGTGAAGACCTATCCTGAATACGATCCGGAAAAGGCTCACGCGCTTCTGGCGGAGGCCGGCTTTCCGAACGGTCAGGGGCTGCCGGAGATCGAATACATCACCTCGGTCGGCTTCTATCCGAAGACTCGCGAATATGGCGAGCTCATCACCGCCATGCTGCAGGAGCAGGGCTTCCCCGTGAAGCTTACGACGCTGGAGCCGGCGGCGTGGGAAGAACAGCTCTATCGGCGCGCTGACGGTCAGGGGCCGGGCCATATCATCGATGTCGGCTGGATCACCGGCTCGCCTGAACCCGATCTTGTTCTGCGGCCGAACTATCACTCACAGTTCGCGCTGGTGAACGGTATCAGCGACCCCCAGATCGACGAGTCGCTTGAAAAGGAACGCAGCGCCACATCCACGGAAGAGCGGCTGAAGATCCTGCAGGAAGAAACGCTGCCGCTCATTGCCCAGAAGGCGCCCAGCATTTCGCTGTTCTCCTCGGTGTTTCTGAGGGCGATGAGCGCAAAGCTGGAAGGCGTTCAGTTCTACCCGAACGGCCCCATCGATCTGTCGAAGGCAACCTTGTCCTGACCACAGGCCGGCGATGCGCGCGAGCGCATCGCCGGTTCTCGTTTTCCTATCGCCGGATAAAATCAAGATGGCTTTTGCCCTGGAATTCTTCCTGCGGCGCATCAGCCAGGGTGTTCTCATCGTCCTGGCCGTCGCCTTCGTCATTTTCACGCTGCTGCGCATTGCGCCGGGCGATCCGACCCGCATCATTCTCGGTCCGATGGCCACCCCCAGCGCCATGGAAGAGACGGCCCAGCGCCTCGGGCTGCGTGATCCCATCCCGGTTCAGTTCCTGCGCTATCTGGGCGACATCGCCAAAGGCGACTTCGGCAACTCCTTCATCCGCGGCAAACAGGGCGGCACGACCGGCGGATCGCAGGACGCCGGAAGTGCTGCGCCAGTCGAGCGCGCCGCCGTTATCGAACTGATCGCAAGGGCGCTGCCTTATACCCTGCTGCTCGCCGCATGCGGCTTCCTGCTGGCATGCCTTGTCTCGATACCGCTCGGCATACTGGCCGGCGTACGCAACCGGGGATGGCCGCAGAAAACCGCGCTCTATCTTTCATCCTTCTTCGTTTCGCTGCCCAACGTCTGGGTGGGCATCGTTCTGATCTATCTGCTGTCGGCACGCACAGGCTGGCTCCCCGCCATCGGCTACCAGCATATCGGCTATGTCATCATACCCGCCATCGTCGTCGCGGTGGAGCTTGCGCCGGTGATGATCCGGTCGATCTCCGTGGCTGTGGCGGGCAATGTGCAGGAACCGTTCTACGAGATCGGGCAGGTGCGTGGGCTCAGCGCCAGAGCGATGCTGTTTCGTCATGTGTTGCGCAATGCCGCGGTGCCTCTGCTCAACAGCTTCGGCGCGCAGATGATCGGCATGCTGCTCGGCGGGCTGTTCGTCGTGGAGTACATCTTCAGCTTTCCCGGCATTGGGCTTCTGACCATCAATGCGGTCTTCCAGCGAGATTTTCCCGTGATCCAGACGGTTGCGATCTTCGCGAGCACCGTGCTCGTCTTCATCAACATCGCCGTGGACTTTGCGTCCACAACGATCGACCGGCGCCTGAAGTTCTGAGGGGTATCATGGCCATTGCATCCTCTTCTGCCGGGTCCTTCGCAACGCCTGCCCGGGGGCAGAGCGTCAACGCCCGCATCCTGCGCCTTGCCTGGCGCTCGCCCGAAATGAAGGTAGCGACCGCCCTCTTCGCGGCGCTCTGCCTGCTGACGCTGTTCGGGCCTTTCATCATCGATGCCTCGGCGACGAAAATCTCCGTCGCCGACAAGTTCCTGCCGCCGGTGTTCATGGAAGGTGGCCGGCTTCCGCATTTTCTCGGCACCGATCAGCTTGGTCGCGATCTCCTGCTGCGGTCGCTTATCGGCCTGCGCAATGCCTTTCTCATCGGCATCATCAGCGTGGTGCTGATGTTTGTGCTGGGTTGCGCTATCGGCATTTTTTCAGGCTATCGCGGTGGCTGGACCGATGTCGTTCTGATGCGCATCACCGACATCCAGATGTCCATTCCGGTCATCATTCTGGCCATCACCATTCTGGGCATGTCGCGGCCGAACCCGGTAACCATCATTGCGGTGCTCGTGCTTTCAGGCTGGCCCATCTATGCCCGCGTTGCCCGCAGCGTAACCCTTGCCGAGCGGCAGAAGGAATATGTACGCGCCGCGCGCATCATCGGCGCGTCGGACCTGCGCATCATGCTACGCCACATCGCGCCGTCCATTCTGCCTCCCATTGCTTTCGTCGCAGTGCTCGATGTCGCGCGCATGATGATTTTCGAGGCGATTTTCGGTTTCATCGGAATCGGAATCCAGCCACCCACGCCTACCTTCGGCACCATCATTTCAGGGGGCACCCAATACCTTCTGAATGCCTGGTGGATCACCATCGTGCCCGGCTGCCTGCTGGCCCTTGCGCTGGGCAGTCTCAATCTCATGGGCGGTGTTCTGGAAAGAAGCCGGAACCTTATTCTGCAGGGAGCGGCATGATGGCGACGGAACCCCTTCTCAGCGTCGAGAGCCTCCGCATTTCTCTCGGTTCCGGCGCCTCTGCGCGCCTGCTTCTGTCCGACATCGCCTTCAGGGTGGAGCCAAAATCCGTGCTGGGCATCATCGGCGAAAGCGGCTCGGGCAAGACGCTTTTGTCGCGCGCTCTGGTCAACTGGGTGCGCCCGCCGCTTCATATCGTGTCCGGCACGGTTACCTATCAGGGGCGGAACCTTCTTGCCCTGCCCGAAACGGAAATGGCGCGCCTGCGTGGCCGCGAGATCGCCTATATCGGAGCCAACCCCACGACGGCCCTTGATCCGACCGTGCCCGTAGGCCATCAGATCGAGGAAAAGCTGCGTGCGGTTGAGCCGGGCCTCTCCCGTCAGGCCGCGCGCCAGCGGGTTATAGACCTGCTGGACGCCGTGCGCATTCCTTCGGCACGCAGCCGCTTCAATGAATATCCCTTCCAGTTCTCGGGCGGAATGATGCAGCGCGCCATGATTGTGGATGCGCTGATTTCTAGGCCGAAACTGCTTGTCGCCGACAACATCACCCAACCGCTGGACGTGACCGTCGCCGCGCAGATCCTGCGCTTGCTGCGCGACCTGCAACGCGATTTCGGAACGGCGATCGTCTTCGTGTCTTCCTCTTTCGGCACCATTGTCGACATCGCCGATGAAGTCGTCGTGCTCGACAAGGGAACCATCGTGGAGGCGCAGGATACCGGCGCCATACAGAAGGCCCCCGCTCATCCCTACACCCGGGAACTGCTCGCCAAGGTGCCGCGTCTGTGGCACGACGTCAGTGGCGTTCCTGCGGTCAACGCGGAGCCTGTCGTTCTCAGCGTGCGCGATGTCGCCAAAACATATGAGGTGAAGGACCGCACCTCCCTGTTCCGGAAGAACCATGTGCAGGCGGTGCGGGGCGTATCCTTCGAGGTCCGCAGAGGCGAAAGCCTCGGACTGATCGGCGAATCCGGCTGCGGAAAATCCACGCTGTCACGCCTGCTCTCCTCGCTGGAGGCACCGGATCGCGGTGCGATCGGGATAGATGGCATCGATGTCTCCACCCTGCGCGGAGCAGCTCTGCTTTCCATGCGCCGCCGTTTCCAGCTTCTTTTGCAGGACCCGTATAATTCCATCCCCTCGCATGTGGCCATCGGCTCGACCATTGCCGAGCCGCTGCGCATTCATGGGCTCGCTTCGGGAAAGAAGCTGCGCAACAAGGTCTGTGCGGTGATGCAGGAAGTCGGCCTGTCGCCGGATCTCTATGATGCCCTGCCGGTTGGCCTGAGTGCTGGCCAGCGCCAGCGTGTCAACATTGCCCGCGCCATGGTTCTCGAACCGGATGTCCTGATCCTCGATGAAACGCTGTCCGCGCTTGATCAGGTGGAGCAGGCAAAACTTCTCGACCTGTTCGACAGCCTGCAGCGCAAGCATGGCATCACCTATCTCTACATCTCCCATGATCTGGCCATGGTGCGGCGCGCATGCGCGCGCATCGCGGTCATGTATCTCGGCAAAATCGTCGAGATCGGGGACAATGAGACGATTTTCGATGCACCTGCCCATCCTTACACCCGCGCATTGCTGAGTTCGGTGAGCACGGTAGAGGCAAAACCCTTTCTGCCGGCAGACTACCTGCTTGAAGGCGAGCCGCCGGACCCAATCCATATTCCGCAAGGGTGTTCGTTCCAAAGCCGCTGCCCTTTCGTGCAGGAGGTCTGCCACAGCATCGAGCCGGCGCTTTCAGCCAGAGCTGGCGGCAACATGGCGGCCTGTCACGTCGGCATCGAGCATCTTCCCATGCCATCAACCCGCACCCGGGCACAGGGTGCGAACCGCCTGCAACGGACACAGACCTTATGACATCCCTTCTTGCACAGGCTTCCGCATTCTTTGGCGGGCGCGCGCCAGTCTATCGCGACTGGCGCCGCCATCTGCATCAAAACCCCGAGATCGCCTTCGAGGAGCGCGACACCGCCGCCTTTCTGGCAGCGCGACTCAGGGAAATGGGCCTGCCCGTGAAAGAGGGATTTGCCGGGACGGGTCTGGTTGCGAGCCTTAAGGGAAACAAGGCCGGGCCCGACATCGGTTTCCGCTCGGATATGGATGCTTTGCCACTTACCGAGCAGTCTTCCGTTCCCTACCGCTCCATCCGGCCGGGCGCCACCCATGCCTGCGGTCATGACGGGCACATGACCATGCTGCTTGCGGCCGCCGACTATCTTTCGCGGCAGGATGATCTGGCAGGTACGCTGCATTTCATCTTCCAGCCCGCGGAAGAAGCCGCAGGTGGAGGCAAGGCGATGGTCGAGGACGGGCTTTTCGACCACGCGCCATGCGATCTGGTTTTCGGCCTTCACAACTGGCCGGCGCTTGAAAAAGGCAGGATCGCGGTCCAGCCGGGGCCGATGATGGCGGCAATGGATCTTTTCACGATCACCATCAGCGGAGAAGGCGTGCACGCCGCCTTGCCACATCTCGGCAGCGATACGATCGTCGCGGCGGGTGCTCTCACACAGGCGCTTCAGGCCGTGGTCAGCCGCGCCATCGATCCGCACCGGCAGCTCGTCCTGTCGATTACCCAGATACACGGGGGCCACTCTCTGAACGCGCTTCCGGACAAGGTGGAGCTGCGCGGAACCCTGCGCTATTTCGATGACGCAACCGTATCGGTCGCGCATCGGCGCATGCGGGAAATCGCCGAAGGCATCGCTAAGGCGCATGGTGTCGGGATAGAACTGGATATCCGCACACAATACCCGGTGACCACCAACAATCCCGAGGCAGCGACCATCATGCTGCAGGCAGCCTCCCTGTCATCCTGCGGTGGAGATGCGGTCACGCAGTTCTCACCGAGCATGGCCTCGGAGGATTTTGCTTTCATGCTCGCGGCCCGCAAAGGCGCCTATGCGTGGATCGGCAACGGCTGCCCGACCGCGCTGCACAGCCCCGAATTCGACTTCAACGACGAGATTCTGCCGCTTGGCGCGCATTACTGGGTCGCGCTCGCGCAGGTTTGCCAGTCCCACATCAAATAAGAACCCGACCAGAGGAGAAGAGAGATGAGACTTGCCGGCAAAAGGGCCCTGATGATCGGCGCTGCCACGGGCATCGGGCGGGCAGCCGCACTGCAGTTCGCCGACAATGGCGCCAGCCTCGTCATCGCCGACATCAATCTGCCTGCCGCCGAAGAGGTCGTGAAAAGCATGGCAAAACCGGACCAGCATGCGTCGGCCCTTGTCTGCGATGTGCGAGATGAAGCGAGCGTGCAGGAGGCAGTCTCGCAGGCAGAGCGGCGGATGGGCGGCATCGACACGCTGGTATTCTTTGCCGGGCTGCAAAGGCTCGGTCATGCGGAAGAGTTTTCCGGCGATGACTGGGATGCCGTCTTCGAGGTCAATGCGCGCGGCACGTTCTTTGCAACGAAACATGCCGTGCCTGTGATCCGCAAGGCCGGGGGCGGCAGCATCATCACCACGTCCTCGCTGGCGGGCCTGCGTGGCGCGCCGGGCATGACCGGCTATGCTGCCGCCAAGGGCGCGGTGATTGCCTATACCGTCGCGCTGGCTCAGGAGCTGGCGCCGGACAATATTCGCGTGAACTCCGTTCTGCCTGGCTGGATCGATACCCCCTTCAATAATCCCGCAATAGCTCTGATGGGAGGGGCCGAGGCGCATGGCGAGGTCGTCAGGCGGATCGTGCCGCTTGGTCGGCAGGGAACGCCTGATGAAGTCGCGCCGATTTATGTGTTTCTGGCCTCGGAGGAATCCCGCTATATCACCGCGAAGCAAATGATGGTCGACGGTGGCATGGCCCACTGAGCCTGAACGATAAGCAGTCCGGCACAACTGATTGCCGAGAAGGAACCGGAATGAAGCCGGATAAGATCCGCAGCCCTCAGCAAGACAGCCTCAGCGATACGAAAAAAAGCCTTGGGCTGCGGCTGCGGCTTGCCCGCCAGATGAAGGGCCTCACGCTGAAGGAACTGGCCGAAAGCAGCGGATGCTCGGAGAGCCTGCTGTCGAAGGTGGAAAATGGCAAGGTGCTGCCCTCCCTGCCGATGATCCACCGGATCGTGCAGGTTCTGGAAACCAATATCAGCTGGCTGTTTGACGAGCCTGCCGACAATGAAGGCGTGATCTTCCGCAAGGGCGCACGTCCTTTCATCACGCTCGACAAGCATAAGGGAACGTCGCGCGGCCTGATGCTGGAGCGCATAATCCCCTACAAGGACGGGCACCTGCTTCAATGCAACATTCACCATCTCGAAGTGGGCGGCAAGAGCGGCGAAACCATCACGCATGAAGGCGAAGAAGTCGGATATGTGCTCACCGGCACGGTCGAGCTTACGCTGAATGGCGATTCATTCAGGCTGGAAACGGGGGACGGTTTTTGCTTCCGTTCCAATATCCCGCATTCCTACCGCAATCTTGGCGAAGACCCGGCCAGCATATTGTGGGTCTGCACCCCGCCAACCTTTTGACTTGTCCTGCTTGTTCGCGCTGATGCCGGAGAGCGGGCAAGTTACGCCCGCCGCCATGTCGCAGCGTCTTCATCGCTGACATCCAACGCGCGCCGCACGATTTCCAGTGTCAGTTTTGCGGCAAGCAGCAGTTCTTCGGGAGTGGCAAGATCACGCCGGTCAAGTGGTGTCAGCAGGTGACGGGTGTTGGCCATGTGATCGTTGAACCCGGCGACCAGCCTGAACGCAGGAATTCCGGCCTGCGCGAAATTGCCGTGATCGGAATTCACCTGAAGTGGGCGGTACAGGCCAAGCGGAACACCCGCCGCCTCGGAGCTTTCCAGAAGAAATGGCTCGATACCCCTGTAGCCGGATGTCAGGGCGGTCAGGCGGTTGCCGCCGGCAACGGTGTCAAGATTGACGTTGAGGAGCATATCACTCCGCGCCTTCTCACTCAGGCGCTGGAGATGGATTTCCGACCCGGTCAACGCCCATTCCTCGGCATTGAAGAAAGCAAGGCGAAGCGTTCGTTTCCTTGCCGCCATTTCCGGGCGCAATTCCCGGGCAACCGCAAGCGCGACCGTCAGGCCGGAAGCATTATCGAGAGCGCTTTCGCCCAGACCGTGACCGTCAATATGTGCCGATAGCACTACCTGTTGCGGTGTCTGCCCCTTCAGATCGAAAATCAGATTTGTCGCCGTCCCCTGCCGGTCAGCACTATCGATTTCCAGCCTGATTCTGACATAGCCCGCACTCGTACGCGCCAATCTGGCGGCGGTCTCCGGGGAAATCCCCGCAGCCGGAATGCCCGCCTCACTGCCTCGCCCGGAAGAGCCTGCCACAAGCTTTGCGGAAGCCGGCCCGACAATCAGAAACCCGACCGCGCCATGCTCCACCGCAGCATTGTATTTCATACGCCGATGGACGGTGCCGGCCGCAAACATCAGCTCATGGCGGACAAGGACTATCCGCCCGGCAATCTCATCGCGATGAGCAAGAAATTCATCCGGAGTGCCACGCCCCAGATCGATGACTTCTGCTTCGAGCCCGGCGGCGGGCGTTGCAACCGAACGAAGCAATGGATTGGCCGGCAATCGCTCCCCGCTGTCGAGCGTCACCGAAGCATCGCCACCGTCCCAGCCATCATAGGGAAACTCCTCCCGCAGCGGTTCCACACCCGTTGCTTCCTCGCCCAGACGAGCCAGAAGCGCCGTTGCCTGCTGCTCCGAGGCGGTGCCGGTCTGCCGGCCTCCCGTGTCGCAGATGGCTTCCAGACTGGCCCATATTTCTGAGGCATCCAGCATTATGCGTCTCCATCACGAATGCTAATTGATTCAATCGAAGCAAGCCGCTGGTCGATCAGGGCGACCACGTCATCGACGATCGGCATGAGCGAACTATGCAGGCGGGCAAAAACGCCGATCTCGTACATGATGGTCGGCTTGAAAGGCCGTATGGCGAGACCGAGAGGCTCGAACATCTGCGCCGACCACTGATCGACGATACCGATCCCGCATCCGGTGGTGACAAGCGCGCAGATTGAGCTGAAATACTCGTTGATGATCCCCGGATCAAACTCCACGTCATGCTCGATAAAGGCGTTCTGCACCTGATGGCCGATCAGTCTTGAAACCTGCATTCCGATCATGTTCTCACCGGCAAGATCGGTGGGGGAGATTTCCGGCAGGCGGGTAAGCGGGTGTTCGTTCGGCAACACCGCGACACAGGGAACCTTGTACCGCCGCAGGTCTATATCGGGTATGTGTATTGGCCATTCCGCGATTGCGACATCCGCCCCGCCGGCCTCGAAAATGGCCCTGACCTCCTCCGAGCTGCGGTTGATCATGCGCACGCGGGCAAGCGGCCTCTGGCGCCGCAGCTCAGCCACCACAGCCGGCAGAAAAGAGATCGAGGCACTCGGGTGGCTGGCAATGGTTACGGTTTCCGTAACGCCCTTGCGGATGCCTTCAGCATCCCGCGCAAGGCGCTCGATCATTCCAAGAGCATGCCGGACTTCGGTGTAAAAAAGCCGCCCTTGCCGGCTGGCTTTCAGGCGTCCGTTCACGCGCTCGAACAATGGAAAACCGATCTGGGTTTCCAGCCGCGCAATCTGCGTGCTGATGGCCGGCTGGGTAAGCCCAAGCAGCTTCGCGGCACCCGTCATCGACTGGGTTTCTATCACCGCTCGGAACGTCTCAAGAAGCTTGATATCCATTATCATAAATTTTCTTTATTGACATTATGCAATGTTTAAACCAGTTTTTTCACAAAACAAGGGGAAAATACGGACTTCATAAATTTCCGTTATACCTAGGAGGAATTCCGGAATGGACACAAAGGGTGTTCGCACGCAGCCAGCAAGCGGCCTGATCGCTGCGAGGGATCTGAGCAAGAGTTTTGGTGCGGTTCAGGTTCTCGGCAACGTCGATCTGACGGTGAAGGAAGGCGAGGTCGTTTGCGTGATCGGGCCTTCGGGTTCAGGCAAGACCACCCTGCTCCGGTGCTTCGCGCTGTTGGAGCAACCGACAGGGGGCGAGGTAACGTTGCGCGACCAGGTCATCGCATGCCCGCAGGAAACCGCCGCCACGCGGATGAACGCGAAGGCGGCGCGCGGCGACATCGGAATGGTGTTCCAGCACTTCAACCTCTGGCCGCATTTCACCGTGTTGCAGAACATCATCGAGGCGCCCGTACGGGTGAAGGGCGAAGCGAGGGCGGCCGCCGAAGCGAACGCCATGCGCCTGCTTGAAAAAGTGGGTCTCACCGACAAGCGCGACCAGTATCCCTCCCGGCTCTCCGGCGGGCAGCAGCAGCGTGTGGCCATTGCACGTGCGCTGGCTATGAAGCCGAGCGTAATGCTGTTCGACGAGGCAACGTCCGCCCTCGATCCCGAGTTGAAGCACGAGGTCCTGCTCGTGATGCGCAGCCTCGCCGAAGAGGGAATGACCATGCTGGTCGTCACCCATGAAATGGGGTTTGCGCGCAATGTCGGCTCGCGCGTCGTCTTCATGGACCAGGGCAAGGTGGTGGAAGACGCCGAGCCGGCTGCCTTCTTCGCCAATGCGAAAACCGACCGAGCGCAGCGGTTCCTGCGACAGATGCAAGACTGATCCATCACAGAAGGGAACCCATCTATGAGTATCGTCAGATCCTTCACCGCGCTGGCTGTTTCCGCCATCGCCATGGCGGCCGCAATGGCGCCCGTGTCAGCGCAGCAGGTGAACTCCCGCCTCTACGAAGTGACCAGAACCGGCAAGCTGCGGGTGTGTCAGTATCCGCTCTATTACTCCATCTCGTTCCGCAACCCGGCATCCGGCGAGATCGAAGGCATCGATGCGGACCTCGCCAAGGAACTGGCGAAGGATCTCGGTGCGGAACTGCAGATCGTGGAATCGAGTTTCGGTACCTTCATTGCAGACCTCCAGGCCGACAAATGCGATATCGGTATGTTCGGAATCGGGGCGACCATGAAGCGTGGCGAAGCCGTCGCCTTCACCCAGCCATACCTGATCTCAGGCCTCTACGCGGTCATGCGTGAGGGTGGCCCCGTTAACAACTGGAATGACATTGATCAGCCGGGGCGCCGCGTCGCCGTATCTCTGGGCAGCTATATCGAGCCCTTCATGCGCGATTATCTGAAGCAGGCTGAACTGGTCGTTGTGGCACCCCCGGCCACGCGCGAAGCCGAGCTTGTCGCCAACCGTGTCGACGTCATCATGACGGACTTTCCCACGGCGGTGAAAGTGACGGATGAATTCGACTGGGCACGCGCCGTTGAACCGGAAGAAAAGCTGTTGCTCACGCCATATGCATATGTCGTACCGCACGGCGATCAGATCTGGCTGAACCACATCAATCTTTTCATCGACACCATCAAGCGTGACGGCCGTCTCGCGTTCTATGCCGAAAAGAACAAGCTCGGCCCGATCATCGCACCTTAATTCTGTTCACTATTGCCTGACGGCCTGCTGAAGCCTGGAGAAAGGAAATTCCGATGGGTGGTTATCAGTTTCGCTGGGATGTGATCCCCCAGAACATGGATTTTCTTCTGAGCGGGCTTCAGCAGACGCTCATTATCTCCGCAATCACCTTGTGCCTCGCAATGCTTGGCGGATTGCTGATTGCAGTCATGGACATGTCCCGTTTCGCTGCCCTGCGCTTTCTTGCTCTGGCGGTCGGGGAAATCATCCGCAACACCCCAATCCTCGTGCAGCTGCTGTGGATCTACTACGTGCTGCCGGTCGCGATGGGGATCAATCTCGATTCCTGGACAGCGCTCATCGTGGGGCTCAGCATCTATTCGTCGGCCTTCATTGCTGAGGCCTACCGGGCCGGTATTCAGGCCGTCCCAAAAGGCCACAGGGAAGCGGCCCAGGTTCTGGGACTTTCACCGATCCAGACATTCACCCGCATCATACTGCCTCAGGCCATCCGGCTTACTTTGCCGCCCCTCGCCGCAAATTTCGTGCAGCTTATCAAATATTCCTCTCTGGGCGCCGTGATCTCCGTCAGCGAAATTACCCGCCGCGGCATGGAACTGTCATCGTCGATCTTCCGCCCGCTTGAGATCTTCACCTTCATCGCCATCGTCTACTTCCTCATCTGCTGGCCGCTGGCCATGGGCATCCGCCTTTGGGAGCGCAGGCTTTCCTCACGCTGAGACCAGGAATTACCTGTCCCGCCAGCTTACCGCCGCGGACCGGGATCAGCCCGGCCCGCCCTTTGTTGTCCAGCGAGTGATATTCCGGCCATGTCTATGCTCAGTACGCTTTCATCCGAAGACCTATACGAAGCCCCTCCCACTTTCATGGGCGTTCCTTTCCACACCGACGCCAGTGGCTCAGGCGCTGCCATACTGGGATGTCCCTTTGACTGCGGTACGCATAAATTCCGGATTGGTGCCCGTCAGGGTCCGCAGGCCATTCGGGCGCAGTCCGGCCTCGTGCGGCGTTACCAGTCGGAAATTGCTGATTGCGATGCTCTGGCCGAACTTGGCGTCATCGACGCCGGCGACGTACAGATGGTTCCTTCCCGCGCTGAAGAAGCCTTTCCGCTGATTGAAGAAGCTGCTTACCGTATTGCTGCCGCCGGTGCGGTTCCGGTGGGTTTCGGCGGGGACGGCAGCGGCTCTCTGCCGCTTGTCCGGGCTGCCGCAAAAGTACACCCCGGGCTTGCCGTTCTGCATATCGACAGCCATACGGATGCCTATCCTGTAGACCCGGTCCACCGCTACGACGCAGCATCGCAGTTTACCCATGCCGCGCTCGAGCAGCGGGTTCTGGCCAGCGCATCGTGGCATGTGGGCCTGCGCGGCTCCACGATGCGGCCCGGCGTGTATGACCATACCCGATCGCTCGGCTACAACATCATGTCGATGAGCGAATTGCAGAGCCGTGGCCTGCAGGATTGCGTGAACGCCCTCAGGGAAACTCTGGCAGGCCGCCCTGTCTATCTGTCGGTTGACATGGATGTCTTCGATCCCTCCTGCGCACCCGGAGTTTGCACGCCGGTATGGGGTGGTCTGTCTTCGCGCGAAGGCATCGATTTTCTGCGCATGCTGGAAGGGCTGAACATTGTGGGCGCGGATGTGAACACGGTAAGCCCGCCCCATGACGTGAACGGAATGACTGCCTTCCTCGCGGCAGCGGTAACTTATGAAATCCTGCTGCTGATCTGGCGCGGCCGGATGGGTGCAGACGCATGACCGAAGATCTGGCAACCCGCCTGACGGCGATGACCCGGGCGCTCGTGCAAAAAGACAGCCAAACCCCGCCCAGCGACACGGGAGCCGTCCTGCAAACGGTTCGCAGCTTCCTTGAGGCCGTGCCGGGCCTGACCCTGAAAAGCTATGTCAGCGAGGCGCCGGTTGAAAATCTCGTCGCCGTGCTCGACGGGGGGCTGCCCGGTCCCCGGACGATCCTGAGCGGTCATGTCGACACATATCCTGTCGGTGATGTTTCGAGCTGGACCTTTGAGCCGCTTGCGGGAGAAATCGACGAGGGGTTCATCTGTGGACGCGGCGCGGCCGACATGAAGGGCGGTGTTGCGGTGCTGATGGAAGTGGTGGCCGACTGGGCCCGACGACGCCCGTTTGCAGGAAGCCTGGTTCTCGCGCTCGCCGGTGATGAGGAGAGGATGGGCGAATTAGGTACGCAGTGGCTGATCGATCATGCCCCGGAAATCTGCGGCGACGGCGTGCTCGTGGCCGACGTGGGTGGCCCCGTCACGGTCAGGCTCGGTGAAAAGGGAATGCTCTGGCTGGAGATTGAAGCCGATGGAAAGCAGGCTCACAGCGCGCATACCTATGCCGGGACGAATGCTGCCGACCGGCTCGTCGATGCCCTTATCGCTCTGCGCGAAGTGGAGAAGCTGACGCCGCAACCGCCAGCGGATGCCGGCAGAGTGATGGCCTCCGCTGCCCTCAGGAGCGGCGAGCCCAAAGTCCTGCGGGACACCTTGCAGCGTATCACCGTGAATGTCGGCACGATGACGGCAGGGTCGTCGCCAAACCTCGTGCCGGCCCGTGCCTCCGCCGCCGTCGATATTCGCATTCCCCTCGGACTGTCCACGGCGGAGGTTGAAAGAGCCGTGGAGAGCCAACTGGGTGGTCGTGCGGGTATAAGCTGGACGATCACGCGACGATACGAACCAAGCTGGACAGAGTCAGACACCCCGCTTGCAATGGCGTGCCTCGCCGGTGCCGAAAAAATCTTTGGGGAGGCAGCCCTTGTCGACAGCCGGATCGGAGGATCGGATGCGCGACTGTGGAGACGTGCCGGCTATCCCTGCGCGGTCATTGGGCTTACCCCGAAAAATCTCGGAGCGCCTGACGAGGCGTGTGAAATCCGTGAACTGACGCAACTCCACGCTGTCTATGACGCAATCATCCATGAGATTCACGGACGAAGATGATGCGGCGCTTCCATGCTGTTCACGGCCGCGCCGCATCATTGATTTCATGAAGCTGAACCGGAATTCGAGTCACGCAACTGAACACGGCGGACCGAACATAGACAGCCCTTCCGCCCTTCCGCCTCACACGGCCTCGACGGCGATGGCGATGCCCTGTCCGACGCCGATGCACATGGTGGCGAGCGCCCGCTTGCCGCCGCGTAGCTTCAGTTCAAGTGCCGCCGTGCCGGTGATGCGCGCACCCGACATGCCAAGCGGATGGCCAAGCGCAATCGCCCCGCCATTGGGGTTCACCTGAGCGGCATCGTCGGCGATGCCCAGTTCGCGCAGAACCGCAAGCCCCTGTGCCGCAAACGCCTCGTTGAACTCGATCACATCGAAGGCAGAGGGTGCTAGGCCAAGCCGCGCGCACAGCTTCTGCGTGGCAGGTGCCGGGCCAATGCCCATGATGCGCGGCGCAACGCCGGCGCTCGCCCCGCCCAGCACACGGGCGATGGGGGTGAGCCCATACTTCTTCACCGCTGCTTCCGAAGCGATGATGAGGGCCGCTGCACCGTCATTGACGCCCGACGCATTGCCGGCGGTCACCGTGCCGCCTTCCTTTTTGAATGGCGTCGCCAGCCTGGCCAGCGTGTCCACCGTGGTGCCGGCGCGCGGATGCTCGTCCTTCGAGACCACCACCGCATCGCCCTTGCGTTGCGGGATCGTCACCGGCACGATTTCCTGTGCGAGGCGTCCGTTCTCCTGTGCAGCCACCGCCTTGTCCTGACTGCGCACGGCGAATGCGTCCTGATCGGCGCGGCTGATGCCGAAATCGGCGGCCACGTTCTCGGCCGTCTCCGGCATGGAATCCACGCCATATTGCTTCTTCATCAGCGGGTTGATGAAGCGCCAGCCAATGGTGGTGTCGTGGATTTCGGCAGCCCGCGAAAATGCCGTCTCCGCCTTGGGCATGACGAAGGGCGCGCGGCTCATCGATTCCACGCCGCCGGCGATCATCAGTTCTGCCTCTCCCGCCCTGATGGCGCGGGCCGCACTCATCACCGCATCCATGCCCGAACCGCACAGGCGATTGATGGTGGCGCCGGGCA
>Ga0182740_1001413_pt1 | contig 16347 bp, 15 predicted proteins | sample eDN5th37CKraftBY_FD_128872 | JGI IMG/M metagenome (GOLD analysis project Ga0182740, IMG submission 128872) | Enriched backyard soil microbial communities from Emeryville, California, USA - eDNA 5th pass 37_C Kraft BY (version 2) (version 2) | ecosystem: Environmental > Terrestrial > Soil >...
CGTCGCTGCGGTGCTGGCTCTCACCGCCACCCCCGCCTTCGCCGCCGGCGGTGGGGACGTCAGCCCGTTCGTCTATCAGCTCATGGTGTTCGTGGTCGCGATCTTCGTCGGCTACTACGTCGTCTGGAGCGTAACGCCGGCCCTGCACACGCCGCTCATGAGCGTCACCAATGCGATCTCGTCGGTGATCGTCGTCGGCGCATTGCTCGCCGTCGGCGTGAGCTTCGCGGCTTCGGGCTCGATCCTTGCCAAGCTCTTCGGCTTCCTCGCCCTCGTGATGGCCTCGGTCAACATCTTCGGCGGCTTTCTCGTCACGCAGCGCATGCTCGCGATGTACAAGAAGAAAGAGAAGAAGTGAGCGATGCGCGCTGGCACATGCTCGTTCGCGATTTCGTGGCGCGCCGCATGGACGAGCGGGCGTTCCACGATCGCTTTTTCGAGCTTTGGCACGCCACCGACCGCGAGCACGTGCCGGCGCCGCCGGCCATCGAGACGCTCTTCTTCGTCGTCGAAGCCTATTGCCCTGATCCCGCGCTGCGCGATCCCGACAGCGCGTACGAAGCCGATGACGCCGAGCTCAGGCAGGCCGCGGAAAAGGCGCTCGCCGAGCTTCCCATTCCAAGCCGCTTGATGACGTTCCTCAGCAGGATGAAATCATGAGTGCCAACGCCGCCGCCCTGCTCTATCTCGCCTCGGGCGTCCTCTTCATCCTTGCGCTGCGCGGCCTCTCGAGCCCGGAAACGTCGCGCTCGGGCAATCTCTACGGCATGGTCGGCATGGCCATCGCCATCGTGACCACGCTCGCGCAGATCCAGTCCGCCGACAGCGTGTTCACGTGGCTCCTGATCATCGCCGGCATCGGCATTGGGGGCGGAATCGGCGCCTATACCGCGCGCACCATCCCCATGACCATGATGCCCGAGCTGGTCGCGGCCTTCCACTCGCTCGTTGGCCTCGCCGCCGTGTTCGTCGCAGCGGCTGCCCTCTACGCGCCGACAGCGTTCGGCATTTCGGACGGCACCGGCCACATCTTCCCCTCGAGCCTGCTCGAGATGTCCCTCGGCGTCGCGATCGGCGCCATCACGTTCACCGGCTCGGTGATCGCCTTCGCCAAGCTCTCCGGCCGCATGTCGGGAAAGCCGATCATCCTGCCCATGCGCCACCTCATCAATGGCGCGCTCGGCTTGCTGCTGATCTTCCTCGTCTACCAGTTCACGCAGTCGGGCGGCTCGTCGTGGCTCTTCTGGCTGATCACGATCCTCGCGCTCGCCTTTGGCATCCTGCTTATCATTCCCATCGGCGGCGCCGACATGCCCGTCGTCGTGTCGATGCTCAACTCCTACTCGGGCTGGGCGGCCGCCGGCATCGGCTTCACGCTCGGCAATGTCGCGCTCATCATCACAGGCGCGCTGGTCGGCTCATCGGGCGCGATTCTCTCGTACATCATGTGCCGCGGCATGAACCGCGCTTTCCTGTCGGTGATCGCGGGCGGCTTTGGTGGCGAGGTCGCGGGACCGGCGGGTGGCGAGCAAGAGCAACGCCCCGTGAAGCTCGGTTCCGCCGAGGACGCAGCTTTCCTCATGAAGAACGCCGGCAAGGTCATCATCGTGCCGGGCTATGGCATGGCCGTCGCACAGGCACAGCACGCGCTGCGCGAAATGGCGGACACGCTCAAGGCCGCCGGCGTCGAGGTGAAGTACGCGATCCATCCCGTTGCGGGCCGCATGCCGGGCCACATGAACGTGCTGCTCGCCGAAGCCAACGTGCCCTACGACGAGGTCTTCGAGCTCGAGGACATCAATTCGGAGTTCGCGCAGGCCGACATCGCCTATGTCATCGGCGCCAACGACGTGACGAACCCTGCAGCGGAAGAGGACAAGTCCTCGCCGATCTATGGCATGCCCGTGCTGCAGGTTTGGAAAGCGGGCACCGTCATGTTCAACAAGCGCTCACTCGCGAGTGGCTATGCCGGCATCGACAATCCGCTCTTCTATCGCGACAACACCATGATGCTGCTCGGTGATGCGAAGAAGATGACGGAAGAGATCAACAAGGCGATGCACAACTGAGCGTGCCGCAGACGCGAGCCATCGCCACAGGCTCACGCTGACCGCATGGTCGGCACGGGATGAGACCGCGCCTGAAGGCGCAGCACCCCTTCCCAGCCGCTCACGGCAAGAAAGGCAAGATCACGCTGCGTCGGCGACGACGCGGTTGCGGCCTTCGCGCTTGGCCGAGTAGAGCGCGCGGTCGGCGCGCTTGAAGAGCGTTTCGGGCGTGTCGTCGCGGTTCTCGAGCGTCGAGATGCCGACACTCGCCGTGACACGCAGCTCTTTGTTGCCCGGTATCGGAAACGGATCGGCGGCGATCGTCGCCCGCAGGCGCTCGCCGACCTGAATGGCGCGCGCGAGATCGGTGTCGGGCATGATGATCACGAATTCCTCGCCGCCGAGCCGGCAGGCGAGGTCGATGCCGCGCGTGTTGCGACGGAAGCGGCGCGCGAACTCACGCAGCACCTGGTCGCCCGCGTCATGGCCGTACGTATCGTTGACGGACTTGAAGAAGTCGATGTCGGCGACGAGCAGAGACAGCGCGCGACTGGCCTGGATGGACTGGCCGACGAGCGATTTCAGGTGGCCTTCCATATAGCGCCGGTTGTGAAGGCCGGTCAGCCCGTCGGTGATGGCCATCTCGACGCTTTCCTCGAGGCGCGCCTTGAGGAGATCCGCGTGACGCTTGCGCTTCACCTGAGTCTTCACGCGCGCCATCATCTCGTGGCGATCGACGGGACGCACAACATAGTCGTTGACGCCCATATCGAGGCCGCGCAACAGACGCGCCTCATCGCTCGGCTCGACGATGATCAGGATCGGCAGGTGGCGCGTGCGCTCGAGCGAGCGCACCTGCGAGCAAAGCCTTAGGCCGTCCGAATTCGAGAGGCTCAGGCTCACGACGAGCACGTCGACCGGCTGCTCGCTGAGCTTGAGAAGCGCTGCCTGGGGGTCGCTTTCGAGCGTCACCTCATGAACCGTGCGCAACGTGTCGACGAGACGTTGCGCGGAGCGGCCCTGGTCCTCGACGATCAGCACGTGACCGCTCTCGCCAGCATTCTGCCAGTCGAGTGCAGGCGCCTCGCCCATGCCCATCTGCTGGGTGGTCGCGGCGCGCATCAGCATTTCGTCGGAGAGGACCTTGAGGCGGGCGAGGTTTTTGACCCGCGTAACGAGGGCAATGTCGTCGACGGGCTTCGTCAGGAAATCATCGGCACCGGCCTCGAGCCCGTGCACCTTGTCGGCGGGCTGATCGAGCGCGGTGACCATGATAACGGGGATATGCGCTGTCCTTGGATCCTGCTTGATATGTCGGCAGGTCTCGAAGCCGTCCATGCCCGGCATCATCACGTCCAGAAGCACGACGTCGATGCGCTCGCGCTCGAGGATGTCCAGTGCCTCGCGGCCGCTCGAAGCGGTGAGGATCTCGAAATATTCCGCCGTAAGCCGCGCCTCGAGCAGCTTCACGTTGGACATGATGTCGTCGACAACGAGTACTCGGGCGGTCATGGTTTCGGGTCTTGCTGCTGGAAAGGGACGGAACTAATCGGTTTCGACGAAACGGCGGACAGTATCGATAAAAAGGCCAATGGAGATGGGCTTCGAAAGATAGGCCTCGCACCCTCCCTGGCGGATCCGCTCTTCGTCCCCCTTCATGGCGAACGCCGTGACCGCAATGACGGGAATGTCGCAGAGGTCTTCGTCGTCCTTGAGCCACTTCGTCACCTCGAGGCCGGAGACCTCGGGGAGCTGGATGTCCATCAGCACGAGGTCGGGCCGATGGGCGCGCGCGAGATCGAGCGCGTCATGGCCGTTGCGGGCCTCGATGGTTGCATAACCATGAGCTTCGAGCAGATCGCGGAAGAGCTTCATGTTGAGCTCGTTGTCCTCCACGATGAGCACCGTCGCCTGTCCGACGCTCGCGCGTGGGCGCCGCCCCTCGATGGTCGATTGGCGCTCCTGGTAGCCCATAGACTTGGTCCGCTCGATTGTGGTCATCGGACGCTTCCGCCGAATCGCTTCATTGATTGAGGATCACACTGCGCGAAAAGCCTAAGGATATGTTTAAGAATGCGGGCTCAAGCATGCATGGAGAGGCGGCGAAGATGCGGAAGAACAACGCCGGTAATCTTCTGCCACCCCTTGAAACGGCACGACAATTGGCACTCGACGCCTTTCTCTTCCTTGTCGGTGATCCGTTAAGGATTACAAAGTTTCTCGGAGCCACCGGCATGGGCGCCGCGGCCCTCAGGGCACATGCCGGCGAGGACACCACTCTCGCGGCAGTGCTCGAGTATCTGCTGGCGGACGAATCGCTCCTGCTCGTATTCGCGGCGAACGGCGGCCATGACCCGGCCGACATCGCGCCAGCGCTGGCGCGGCTGCAAGTCGACGGAAACATGTGAGGAGGTCGGTGATGAGGACTACGGTCTCGATGCCGGTCGCCCGCAAGCCGAGCCAGCGGAGAATCGGCATCGACCTCGGCGGGACCAAGATCGAAGGCGTCGTCATGGACGAGGCCGGCGGCGAGCGCCCACGCCGCCGCGTACCGACGCCGCGCGATGACTACGAGGCCACGATCGAGGCTATTGCAACGCTTGTCGACGATCTCATCGCCGAGGCAGGCACCTCTGCGGCAACCGGCGCCTGCACGGTCGGCATCGCGACGCCGGGCTCGGTCTCGCCACGGACAGGCCGGATGCAGAACGCCAACTCGACATGGCTCAACGGGCGGTCTCTCGGCCCCGACCTCGCGAGCCGCGTCGGGCTCCCCGTGCGCCTCGCCAACGACGCCAACTGCTTTGCGCTCTCCGAAGCGCTCGACGGCGCCGCAGCGGGTGCGCGCAATGTGCTCGGCGTCATCCTGGGGACAGGCTGCGGTGCCGGCATCGTCATTGACGGCCAGTTGCTTGATGGCCCGCGCGGCATCGGCGGCGAATGGGGCCACAACCCGCTGCCATGGGCCGCGGCCGACGAGTTGCCCGGACCGCTCTGCTGGTGCGGCCGGCGCGGCTGCATGGAAACCTGGGTCTCCGGCCCCGCGCTCGCCGCCGCCTATCTCCAGGACGGTGGAGACACGACGCGCGCCGAGGACATTGTTGCGCGCGCGACTGCCGGCGAAGCGCGCGCCCGAGCGGCGCTGGATCGCCATGCCGATCGCCTCGCGCGTGGGCTCGCCCATGTCGTGAACATCGTCGATCCCGACATCATCGTGCTCGGCGGCGGTCTGTCGCGCCTCCCTCACCTTTACGAGCAGCTTCCCGGTCTCATGGCGCCGCACATCTTCGCCGAGGACACCCGAGTGGACATCCGGCCGCCCCGCTGGGGCGATGCTTCCGGGGCGCGCGGCGCGGCCTGGCTTTGGCGTGGGGCACCGTAAATGCAAAGCCGCCACGGAACGCCCGCAGCGGCTGCTAAATCGATCGGGAGATCAGCTTTATTGGTGGTCGAGGAGACGAGCCGGGTCGGGCTTGCGGCCCGTGACGCGCTCGAGGGCCATCGCCGCCAGCATACGGTCGCCCATGGTCTTTTCCGGTAGGCGGTCGATGCTGAAACGCTCGTGCGCCTGCGCCTCTGCCGCCGTTCCGTAGACCGGTCCGCCGAGCTTCATTTCCGCGAGGTCACTGCGACAGCCCGCAAGCGCAAGCACCATCGTCAAGGCTACGCCAGCACGCGCGATCATGGGTCAACCCCCCTGTCGTCCTGCCATCTCCCCAATGTGGCGAACTTGCCACGTCGATGGCCGAAACCCGTCTCCCCCGAGGCGGATGAGGGTTAATTTAATGGACTCGTGGCGACGAGGCAACCCATGCGCTGACTTTTCCACCTATAGGTGTGATGAAACTTTTCACACGCTCGAGGATCAACCACGCGCCTTGCCGGCGGCATCGACCGATAGGGCCTGCGTAATGAAGGCATGCGTCGGCGTCGGTACGCCGTGCCGGGCGCCCGCGCGCACCACGCCGCCCGAAAGCCATTCGACTTCAAGGGGTTTTCCGGCACGGCGGTCATGCGCCATCGACGAAGTCATGGCGTCCGGAAGCTGGTCGATGGTCTTCATGACGCCATCGAAGTCATCGGGCTTGATATTCACGCCTTCGGCCTTCGCGACGTCGATCACCTCCTGCACCGCTGTCCGGAGCAGCGCGTAGGTGCCGGGCGTCGCGCGCAGCGGTGCCGCCGTATGGCCGGTGAGCGTCGTGACGCCCGAGAAAGGTGCCAGCATTGCGAACTTGATCCACTGCGCGCGGCGGATGTCGGCCGGCATGATGGCGTCGATGCCGGCGGCTTTGCACAGCGCGTGGAAGGCCTCGAGCTTTACATTCTTCGAGCCGTCCGGCTCCGCGAACTCGATGCGGGCGAACTTGCTCGCGTGCTCGATCACGCCCGGCCGCGAGATGTGCGAGGCAATGCGCGCGACGCCCGGAATGACATGCGCCTCCGGCACGACGCGCTTCACGACGTCGGCGCCTTCGACACCATTCTGGAAAGCGATCACGATCGTATCCGCGCCGACGACCGACTTGAGCTGTGCCGCCGCGCTCTCGGCATCGACCATCTTGGTCGCGAACATCACGATATCGGGCTTGCCCGCCTCTCTCGGATCGAGCACCGCCTTCACCGGCTTGATGCGCGCCTCGCCGAGCTGGCTATCGAGCAGAAGCCCGTCCTTCTGCATGGCGGCGAGATGGCTCCCGCGCGCGACGAACGTGACGTCGTTGCCGGCTGCCGCAAGACGCCCGCCGAAGTAGCCGCCGACGCCGCCCGAGCCCATGACCAGAATGCGCATGACCGATCCTTTCGTTGTTTCTTGGATGCCACTTTTGCAAGCGCGCCCCCGGGCGCGCAACGGCCCGCGCCGCATCTCTGTCCGGCGGGCCGCAGCTCATGACATCGCGCGTCAGTGATTGTCGCGCGGCAGGCCCTTCGTCTTGGCAATGCGCTGGTACTTCACCGCCGGCTTCAGCACCATGCCGTTCGACAGCTCGTCGACGATGCCGCGCTGGATCTCCTGCCACGGCGTCTGGTGATCGGGATACTTGTAGCCGCCGGCCTTCTTCAGGGCCTCGCGGCGCTTCTCCAGCTCCGCCGCGCTGATCTTGATGTCGGCCGTGCGCTTCCGAAGATCGATGCGCACGATGTCACCGGTCTTGAGCAGCGCGAGCCCGCCGCCCGTCGCCGCTTCCGGTGAGGCATTGAGGATCGAGGGACTGCCCGACGTGCCGGATTGGCGCCCGTCACCGATGCAAGGGAGCGACGTGATGCCCTTCTTCAGCAGATAGTCGGGCGCGCGCATGTTCACGACCTCGGCCGCGCCCGGATATCCGACCGGCCCCGTGCCGCGCATGAAGAGCAGGCAGGTGCCGTCGATCTCCAGTTTCTTGTCATCGATGCGCTTGTGATAGTCCTCCGGACCGTCGAAGACGATCGCGCGGCCTTCGAAGGCATCGGGATCCTTGGGGTTCGACAGATAGCGCTGGCGGAACTCCTCGGAAATCACCGAGGTCTTCATGATCGCGCTGTCGAACAGGTTGCCCTTGAGATTGAGGAAGCCGGCATTGCGCACCATCGGCGCGTCATACGCCTTGATGACATCGCGATCCCAGGCGAACTTGCCCTCGCAGTTCTCGTAGAGCGTCTTGCCGTTCACCGTCACGGCCTTCTTGTTGATCTTGCCCTTGGCAATCAGCTCCGCGACGACCGCCGGCACGCCGCCTGCGCGATGATATTCCTCGCCGAGGTATTCGCCCGCCGGCTGCAGGTTCACGAGCAGGGGAATCTCGTAGCCGATCTTCTCCCAATCGTCGTTGTCGAGCTCGACGCCGATGTGGCGCGCGATCGCGTTCAGATGAATCGGCGCATTCGTCGAGCCGCCGATCGCCGAGTTGACGACGATCGCGTTCTCGAAGGCATGGCGCGTCAAAATATCGGAGGGCTTCAGGTCCTCCCACACCATGTCCACGATCCGCTTGCCGGTCAGGTACGCCATCTGCTGGCGCTCACGGTAGGGACCGGGGATCGCTGCGCAGCCTGGGAGACTCATGCCCAGTGCCTCGGCGAGGCTGTTCATGGTCGAGGCCGTGCCCATCGTGTTGCAGTGGCCCGCGGACGGCGCCGACGACGCGACCAGCTCGAGGAACTCTTTGTACTCGATCTCGCCGCGCGCCATCATCTCGCGCGCCTTCCACACGATCGTGCCTGAGCCCGTGCGCTCGCCCTTGAACCAGCCATTGAGCATCGGCCCGCCGGAGAGAACGATCGCCGGCAGATCGACGGTCGCGGCGGCCATGATCTGCGAGGGCGTGGTCTTGTCGCAACCAGTCGTCAGCACGACGCCGTCGAGCGGATAGCCGTAGAGCACTTCGACCAGCGAGAGATAGGCGAGGTTACGGTCAAGGCTCGCCGTCGGTCGCTTGCACGTTTCCTGAATGGGATGGAGCGGGAACTCGAAGGCGATGCCGCCGGCCTCCCGGATGCCCTCACGCACGCGCTCGGCGAGCACGAGGTGATGGCGGTTGCACGGCGAAAGATCCGAGCCCGACTGCGCAATGCCGATGATCGGCTTTCCCGACTGCAGCTCGTCGAGCGTCAGGCCGAAGTTCATGACGCGCTCGAGATAGAGCGCCGTCATGTCGGCATTATCGGGATTGTCGAACCACGCCTTCGAGCGCAGCTCCGAGGGTTTCACACGGCGCGTGCCGTTCGAATGTTTCTTGCCGTTTTTCATGAGAGTGCCCCGGTTCCGAGAACGTTTCCAGGCTGAACCATAGCGGAAGGCAGGCCGATCGGACATACTCGGATCGTGCGGCGCATATCAGCCTTCAGACCCCCGCCGGAGACCATGAGGTCATGAGCGGAGAAACCACACAAATCCACGCGACAGCCATTGCCCTCGATGGCCGCGCCGCTCTGATCCTCGGGCCACCGGGCGCGGGGAAGTCCGACCTCGCGCTGCGCTGCATCCTCCAGGGGGCCTGGATCGATGGCCGGCACGTTCTCGCAAGCCTCATCGCCGACGATCAGGTGATCGTCGATCGGAGCGGCGGCGGGCTCGTCGCGCGCGGACCGGAACCCATTCAGGGGCGCATGGAAGTGCGCGGGCTCGGGATCGTGGACGTGCCGAGTGTTCCGGCCGCGGAGATCGGGCTGGCCGTCGAGCTTGCTGACATCGCGACGATCGATCGCCTGCCTGATCCGCCGCCGAATTGGACCCTGCTTGGCGCGGAGGTGCCGCTCATCCGCGTCGCACCTTTCGAGGCGTCGGCGCACTTGAAGGTACTGCTGGCGTTGGCGCGGGGGTTGCCGGCAACGTAGCTTCGCGTCTTCGACGCGAGCGGGGACCAGTCCCCGCACCCCTGCCGGGAGGGACGCCCTCCCGGATCCACCCGCTCTTATGGAACTGGAGCTCGCCGCGAGCGCGACAGGTCCCTTCTCCCCGTCCTACACGGGGAGAAGGGATGCTGAAGCACTCGCGGCAATCTCCAAGTCTATAAAAGAAGGGGGTTCGGGGTCTCCCCGATTGGGGCGTGGGGCTAAGGCCCCACTCGCAGCGGAGCTGCGATCACCTCCCCATCAACAACTCCGGGCGATACTCGAAGTGCATGGTGTCGTAGTGGTACCACTTACCGCCCCAGATAAAGCCATGCTTCTCGAAGATGGCGACGATCTCCTGCGGGATGCGGTTGCGGTACACGGGCTGGCCATCCGGCCCGGGCTTGCCCCAGCGCCAGTAGTCTGACTGTTTCGTCGAAAGATCGATCGCGATGCCGAGGCCGTGCGGGCTCACGCGCTCGGTCCCTGCGATGGCGCGACAGTTGTAGGTGCCGGCGGGCGGGAAAAGATGCACGTCGAAGCGTGCTGGGAGCTGGTCGAGCTCCGCCGAGACAGCGGCAAGGCGGTCGGCCACCCCATTGATCCTCGTCACCTGGAGGGTCTTTCCCCACTTTTTCGGCAGCCACACCACGGGGACCAGGTGCTTGCGCACCTCGCCGCGCTGACAGTCGCCGTACATGGCCGTGAAGAAATCGCTGTTGCGAGCACGCCCCGGATCCATGTCGCGCGCGGGTGGCGGACCATGCCCAAGGGGGTAGGACTGAGCCAGCATGTCCTTGAGATCAGGGGCGTCGAGGCGTTCGGCGTGCGTCTTCGGACCGCGGCCATCGTCGATCGCCATGCGCTTGCCGTCCCGCCACACCAGGGCGTTGCCGTCCCGCCGCGCAAGAAACGAGGGATACGCCGCTATCAGACGATCCGACACTGCCTCCAAATTGGGCATTTCGGCCCTCGGCGCCACTGCCCCCCAAAAAGGCAGACCGAGCGTAAGCGCCAATAAAGCCATGCTTTTCCGGCATATCATCGCAACAGCTCGCTTCCCTTCGACGTCCGTTTGCCGCCCCGATGGGCCGCCCTCGGACCATCACGATCGCTTTACTGCATCGATTTAGCTGCTAAACTTTGCCGCAAGTACGATCCAGACCGAAGCCTGTCGACCCGTACCCGGGGTGTTGCCGTCTGGCATCATGCGTCCCAGGCGCTGGAGTATCGCACCGATGGAGGCGGATGACGAACAGGGAGCCCTGGCTCCCGCCGCGCAGCTGGCACCCGCGATCGCCCCGGGGCCGCCGGATTGCGCCAGCGTCGTCCAGCCGACCGCCTTCCGCGATCAAGTCCCGGGCCCCCGAGCGGCCGATCCTGTCGTCACACCGCGGACGCTCGAGCGTACGGGCGAGCGCTACGGCGATCAGAACGGCCAGACGCGCACCTACGGCGCCCTCGACCTCGGCACGAACAACTGCCGGCTGCTCGTCGCCCGCCCCTCGCGGCGCGGTTTCCTCGTCGTCGATGCCTTCTCGCGCATCATCCGGCTCGGCGAGGGCGTGTCGACCACCGGCCGACTCTCCGATGCCGCGATGCATCGCACCATCGAAGCGCTGAAAGTCTGCGAGAATAAGCTGCGCAAGGCCAACGTCGCGCGCTCGCGCCTCATCGCCACGCAGGCCTGCCGTGTCGCCGCTAACGGGGATGAATTTCTGGAGCGGGTGCGCCGCGATGTCGGCCTCGAGATCGAGGTTGTCTGCCGCGAGACGGAGGCGCGCCTCGCCGTCTCGGGCTGCGCCGCGCTGATCGACAAGCACAGCGACCTCGTTCTCGTGTTCGACATTGGCGGTGGATCATCGGAGCTGATCTGGCTCGACCTCAACCGCCGCCGCGACGGCTGGCGCCGCTCGATCGCCGACCGCATCGAGGCGCAGCACTGCATTGCCGCCTGGACGTCGCTGCCGGTCGGCGTCGTCACGATCGCGGAGCGCTTCGGCGGCCGGCACGTGGACGAGGACACGTTCGAGAACATCGTCGACTTCGTGAGCGACATGCTCGCGCCCTTCGAGCGCGAGTACGGCTTTCGCTCGCGCATGCACAATCGCCGCGTCCACATGCTCGGCACGTCGGGCACGGTGACGACGGTCGCCGGCATCCACCTGCGCCTTCCACGCTACGACCGCAATCGCGTGGACGGCTGCTGGCTCCGCTCGAGCCAGGTGCGCACGGTCACCGCGGATCTGCTCGCGCGCGGCTACGAGGCGCGTGTCAGCGAGCCCTGTATCGGCCGTGACCGCGCCGATCTCGTGCTCGCCGGCTGCGCCATTCTGGAAGCGCTCATGCGCATGTGGCCGTGCGACATGCTGCGCGTCGCCGACCGCGGCCTGCGCGAGGGCATTCTCGCGACGCTCATGGCCGAGGATGGCGTGTTCCGCGCCTCGCGGCGCGACGGCTGCCAGTAGATGACCACGAGCGGCAAGGGCAAAGGCAAGAGCCCCGGGAGCGGCGGCACCTCGGCCAAGAGCTTCGGCGGCGCGCGCCAGCTCAGGGTGAGCCTCAAGACGGCGCGCAAGCGCTCGGCTTCCTCGCAACGCTGGCTGGAACGCCAACTCAATGATCCGTACGTCGCCGCCGCCAAGCGCGAGGGCTGGCGCTCGCGTGCGGCCTTCAAGCTCATCGAAATCGACGACAAATACCGCATCCTGAAGCCCGGCCAGCGCGTCGTCGATCTTGGCGCGGCGCCGGGCGGCTGGACGCAGGTCGCCGCCCAGCGCGTAAAGGCGACCGAGGGCCGAGGCCAGGTCATCGGCATCGACTATCTGCCCGTTGATGCCATCGCCGGTGCGACCATCCTCGAGCTCGACTTCCTCGATGAGGACGCGCCGGACAAGCTCAAGGCGCTACTGCGCGATGGCGGCGCGGACGTCGTGCTCTCGGACATGGCCGCGCCGACCACGGGGCACGCGAGCACGGATCATCTGCGCATCATGGCGCTCGCCGAGGCGGCCGCCGAGTTTGCCGCGGAAGTGCTGGCGCCAGGCGGTGCGTTTCTCGCCAAGGTATTCCAGGGCGGCACGGAGCGCGACCTGCTCGACAGGTTGAAGCGCGACTTCGCCATCGTGCGCCACGTCAAGCCCAAGGCGAGCCGCGCGGACTCCGCGGAGCTCTATGTCCTCGCGACGGGCTTTCGCGGCAGAACATAGGCCTCAAGCCGGCGCCGGCGAACGCGGCTCGAATTGCGCCACCACGACATACGCGATTGTCGCTGCCGCAAGCCCAGTGACATACGGCACGTCGATCTCGATCACATGCGCGCCGACGAACCATACGAGCGCGCCGCTCGCCATGGCCGCAAAGGCGCTGATCTCCCCGCCAATTCGCGTAAACAGGCCAAAGACGAGGGTCACGAAGATGCCGGCACTGGCGAAGGCCGAGGCCAACTCGACGAGGTCGGAAATATGCGTCGAGCGCAGCGCCAGCAGATAGGCGATCACGCCGAGCGTCGCCACGGAGGCCCGCGCAACCGCAACCTTCGTGCCCTCGGACGTGTCAGGCCTCAGCCGCAGCAGCAGGTTGTGCGAGAGCAGCGTGCCGGCAGCGAGCAGCGCTGAGTCGACCGTCGTCAGGATCGCCGAGATGAGCGCGCCGACGAACAGCACGTAGAGCGCCGGCGGCAGGTGGCGCTGTGCGATCTCCGGCACGATCTGCTCCGTGTCCGTGAGGCCCGGCACGAGCATCGATCCGACGAGGCCGAGCGTCACCGGAATGAGCGCAACCAGCAGATAGCAGACGCCGCCGAGCGTGGCCCCCTTGCGCGCGACCTCCGGCGAGCGGCACGCAAGTACGCGTGAGATGAGCTCGACTGCGACGACCGAGCCGCAGATCGGGATGGCCCACTTCTCGAGGATCGCAAGCAGTGGCTGGTCGGCCGGAAACAGCACCCAGCGCGATGGCTCCACACGCGAGAAGCCCGCAGCGATGCCGCCGACTTCCGACACGGCAATCCAGCAGAGCCCGAAGAGCCCGACGACGATCACCGTGCTCTGGATCGCATCGTTGTAGGCATCGGCGAGCAGGCCGCCGAGCACGGTGTAGGCCACCACCGCGATCACGGCGAGGGTCAGCGCCGTCTCGAGCTCGATGTCCGCCGCCGATCCTACAATCTGCCCGAAGCCGCGGATCTGCGCCGCCGCCCACAGCACCGAACCCGGAATGAGGAGCACGGCCGCGAGACGCTCCACACGTCCGGAAAAGCGAAAGCGAAAGAAGTCCGCGAACGTCTGGATGCCGCGCCGCCAAAGGCGCGCCGCAAAGACCAAGCCCATGATCGCGATGCCAAGAGCATAGGCAAATGGCTCGGCCTGCGCGCCGGACAGTCCCTCAGTGTAGACGCGGCTCGCTGCCCCGATCACGACCTCGGCGCCGAACCACGTGGCGAAGATCGAGACAGCCGCCAGACCGACACCGAACGAGCGACCGGCGAGCATGTAGTCGGTCTCGGTCGCGACACGGCGCGCTACCCAAGCACCGACCAGGATCTGAAGGCCGACATAGCCGATGATGCCCGCGACCGTCACGTTCATGCCGTCCCCCCGCTCCGCAGTGCCATGCGAAGGATGTTCAAACACTGGACGTGGCGCAAGTGGCGACGGCGTCACTCGGATATTCGGGGCGTGGCGAGGGACACTCTCCCTGGCCCATGCGTATTTATGGGCCTCCCAGATCACAAAGAACGGGGGTGCGGGGATCGAGGGCCCGCGGCCCTGCTCGCGCCGAAGGCGCGATCTGCCCCCAAGTTGACGCAAGTGGGTGGCCAGATGGCGCCCCCATGCCCCATCCAGCCGAAGATGAACGCGCTTGTGACCGCCGCGCAACCGGAGCGGGCGTTGACAGGTTGCTTATCCGGCAGGATGGATACTCCCGGCGTTAACCCACGGCCCGCCACCTCCTGCGTGGCTGCTGAACTCGGCCGTGCGATCAACTGCGAGGCAAGAACGACCATGCTGGCCACGTCGATGAATGAGGCGAGGCATCCCGACGAGCGGAGGATGGCCCGGCGGCGGAAAGTGCTCCGTCGCTTGTCCGTTGCCCTCCTTGGTGCGCTGGTCCTGACCGCCGCCATACCGGCCATCGAGGCCATGGCACGCAGCGGGCCCCAGTCGGTCGCCCCTCTTGCCGAGAAACTGATCGACGCCGTCGTCAACATCTCCACAAGCCAGAGCGTCAAGGGCAAGCAGAGCGGCGTGCCGCTGCCGTCTGTGCCCAAGGGTTCGCCCTTCGAGCAGTTCTTCGAGGACTTCTTCAATCGCAAGGGCAATTCGGATGATCAGCGCAAAGTGTCCTCGCTGGGCTCAGGCTTCATCATCGACGGCCGCGAAGGATTGATCGTCACCAACAACCATGTCATCGAAGGCGCCGACGAGATCGTCATCAATTTCCACGATGGCTCGAAGCTCAAGGTCGACCGCGTCATCGGCAAGGACACTAAGACCGATCTCGCCCTCCTCAAGGTCACCCCGAAAAAACCGCTGCCCGAGGTCGCGTTCGGCAGCTCGAACGATCTCAAGGTCGGCGACTGGGTGATGGCGATCGGCAATCCGTTCGGCCTCGGCGGCTCGGTGACGGTCGGCATCGTCTCGGCCAAGCAGCGCGACATCAGCTCCGGCCCGTACGACGAATACCTGCAGACGGATGCCTCCATCAACAAGGGCAACTCGGGCGGCCCGCTCTTCAACATGGATGGCATGGTCGTCGGCGTGAATACGGCGATCATCTCGCCGACGGGTGGTTCGGTCGGCATCAGCTTCGCCGTGCCCTCGGATGCCGTCATGTCGGTGGTCGATCAACTCCGCCAGTTCGGCGAGACGCGGCGCGGCTGGCTGGGCGTGCGCATCAAGAGCATCACCGAGGACGTCGCCGAGACGCTCGGCGTGAGAGAAAACTACGGCGCGCTCATTTCCGCGGTCACGCCGGACAGCCCGGCGCAGAAAGCGGGTATCGAGGCCGGCGACATCGTCGTGAAATTCGACGGCCGCGAAGTCATGACGACGCGCGGCCTGCCGCGCCTCGTCTCGCAGACGCCCATCGGCAAGACGGTCGATGTCGAGGTCCTGCGCAAGGGCGAGCGCCGTACGCTCAAGGTCACCGTCGCGCGTCTGATGGAGGATGAAAACCCGCCACAGAAGCCGGCCGCCGAGAACACGCCGCAGAGCGGGCAATTGATCGGCCTCGGCCTCGCGCCGCTCGATGAGACATTGCGCAAGCAGTTCGGCCTCGATGCCAAGACGAAGGGCGTGGTGGTGACGGAAGTCGATCCGCAGAGCCCGGCCGCCAAGCGCGGCATCAAGGTCGGCGACGTGATCGTCGAGGCCGGCCAGGACGCCGTGTCATCCGTCGCCGATGTCGAAGCCAGCATCGAGAAGATCCGCAAGGCCGGCCGCAAGGCGGTGCTGCTGCGGGTCGAGGATGCCAAGGGCGAGCTGCGGTTCGTCGCCGTGCCCATCGAATAACTCTTTTCCTTCTCCCCGTGAGCACGGGGAGAAGGAAAAGATGCGCTGTCATAATTCTCAAGGCATCGTTGGCTCAAAATGCCGGGAAGGCCGCCTTATCGCGGCCCGACGAGGACGCACGACATGAGCAACACCATACGCAAAGACGACGACGATACCTACGAGAGCAAGGCAGCGGCCTTCGAGGCCGCGGACGATATCCCGATCAATCCCGACACAGAGCGCAGCATCGGCGCCGTTATCGCGCGCCGCTTCAGCCGCCGCGAAATGCTGAAGGGCAGTCTCGGCGTGACCGCGGCCGCGACGCTGTTCGGCGCGAGCGCCATCTCTGCGGGACGGGCCTCGGCCGAGATCCCCAATCCTGCTGAAGCCGTATTCGAGGAACTTGCCAGCGGCGTCGACGAGCGTCACCACGTCGCCGCAGGATACGAGGCCGACATCCTGCTTCGCTGGGGCGACGCGCTCTTTCC
>Ga0182740_1001414_pt1 | contig 16342 bp, 14 predicted proteins | sample eDN5th37CKraftBY_FD_128872 | JGI IMG/M metagenome (GOLD analysis project Ga0182740, IMG submission 128872) | Enriched backyard soil microbial communities from Emeryville, California, USA - eDNA 5th pass 37_C Kraft BY (version 2) (version 2) | ecosystem: Environmental > Terrestrial > Soil >...
ACGCACCATCAACGCTGTTGGCTGCACAAGACCGCCAACGTGCTCAACAAGGTGCCGAAATCCGTGCAGCCCGGCATGAAGGTGGCCCTGCGGGAGATCTATCTCGCGCCGACACGAGCCCAGGCCGAGGTCGCCATCGATCTGTTCGCTGAAGCCTATCAGGCGCGCTATCCGAAAGCCGTGGCGTGCATGCGCAAGGACCAGCGGGCGCTGCTGGCCTTCTTCGACTGGCCGGCTGAGCATTGGATCCATCTGCGGACGACGAACCCAATCGAGAGTGTATTCGCCACGGTGCGGCATCGCACGGTACGCACCAAGGGATCGTTGTCGCCAACCACCGCTCGGCTGATGGTGTTCAAGCTCATCATGGCGGCGTCGAAAACCTGGCGCCGGCTGATGGGCGAAAACCAGTTGCCCAAGGTGATTGCCGGTGTCAGGTTTAAGGACGGCACCGAGATCCTTCCGATGCCGACAAACAGCGCCGCCTGACCGGCCCCATCACCTAAATTCCGTCATAGCTCCTTGGGGGCATGGTTCAGGCACTGTTTGGTAACCGTCAGATTGCTCCGTTCGCTGAACCAGAACTCGACCTCGGCACCGTTGTTGGCGATGCCCTGGTAAAGGTATACCAGCGGCCGAGGGCCTTGATGTATGTCTCATAGACATGCCACAGGCCGGAGGCCGAGCACTTGCGCCGATTGAGCACTCGAGGAGAGGTGGGCTGACGTGAACCGTCCAGCCAGGAGTGGTCGTGTGGTCAAAAGAGATGCTGAGCTCGGCCATCATCTCCTCAGGATCACACGGCCTGAGGCGATAGGCAGATACCGGCGGACGCGCAGGAGGATCACCGAGCGGTCAAGATGGCGGCCTTTGGACACTATGCTTCGCCTGAACCTGTCGAAGGAGTAAGCTGACCTCAATTATGAGGCCATATGCAACAGATCACTCACATCTCTGGTTAGCAAGCCTGGATGAGCGCCGACGCTCGTGAAGCTGTTACAAACCATCTCAGGTTGGCTCCTGACACCCCTTTGACCTTAGCTCAAGAGCAGCAGTACTCACGCAACCGAACGTCTCGAAGGAGCCAGGAATTTCAGTGCGTCACCCTGGACTGACGTAGAGCCATTGCGAACCAAGAAAGGCCGTTTCGAGCGTCACACGCTCTTTCGCTTGTAGAAAAGAATCAGCCCGCCGTTTTTGAGAGGCTGGCTCTCCCGCAACGTGAAGTGAGTGCGGCCGCTTGCAGGCTTGAATAGCGGCGTGCCTTCGCCCCACACCACCGGCGCAAGACAGAGGCGGTATTCGTCCACCAGTTCCTCGGCCAGCAGCGTTGCCAGCAGATTCGCGCTGCCGAAGACGAATATGTCAGGGCCAGCCTGCTGTTTGAGCGCCATAACCGTTTCGGCCGCTTCGCCTTTCAGAACCCGGCTGTTCGCCCAGTCGGTCGACTCCAACGATCGGGTGGCCACTGCCTTGTCGAGGCCGTTCATCATTTTGGCGATCGGACCCTCCTCCTTCGTCCAATAGTCGCGCATGCCTTCATAGGTGCGCCGTCCGAACAGGAGCGTTCCAATTTCCGCACCCTGACGGAGGGAGAATTCCTCCAGCTCATCACCCCAGACAGTGCCGTGCATATCGAGCTGCCAGGGTGCGGGGCCTTCGAAAAATCCGTCCAGCGTCATGACATTCCAAGCGATCAGTCTTCTCATATCCGGCTCTTTTCAGCACTTTGTTCGATTACAGATTGGCAACCCGTTGCTATTCCGGCTGTCCCAAGGCGGCGCGGCGGATTGGGACGAGCCTTCACTTAGCATGTGCGCTGTACGTGAATGCTGGACCCACACGCACATTCGCACGTTCATGCCTGGCCCTTGCAACGTGGAGAGCCAGCTTTGCCAGCGTTTGCCCCCCATATTCGACGGCGCCGAAGCCGATCGCCCATTTCCGGCGCTCGCTTGTAGGATGCATCTGTCGCAGCGTGAGCACGGTCTTGCCGTCGCTTTGTTCATCGAAGGTGACGAGCATCCTGAACCGACTGGGGTCGTCATCTTCGTCCGAACCGTGCTCAACCTCGATGAGGGCCGGAGCCTCGATACGGAGGAACACCATGCGGTTGGTATAGCGAGTGCCATCGGGAGCGACCATGTCGAACCGCCAGACACCGCCCGGCCTGATGTCGAGCTCTTTACTTTCGATCACCATGTCGTCGGGCCCAAACCATTGTTCGATCTGATCTGGGTCCGTCCAGGCGGAGCAAACGATGTTCCGGGGAGCATCGATTACTCGGCTCAAGACGATCTCACGGTCGACAGGCCAGTCCTGCCAAGGCGAGCTGGAGCTTTTGTATGGAGCGCTCAAAGCCTCAATCCTTCCTCTTCATGCGTTCGATGTGGGCTTCCATGCGATCGAGGCGTCTCTCCCAAGCGGAGATATGCTGGTGTAGCCATGCTTCGGTCGCCTGAAGGGCGTGCGGCTCAAGCTTGCAGGTGCGAACTCGTCCGATTTTTTCGGAGCTGACGAGCCCGCTCTGCTCGAGAACATGCACATGCTTGAGCAGCGACGGCAGAGCTATTGTGAACGGCTCAGACAGTTCGCTGACGGATTTCGGCCCATCACACAGACGACTGACGATTGCCCGCCTGATCGGATCTGCGAGGGCAGAGAAAGTTCGATCCAGATCGGTTGAAAACTTAGCCATATCGGAAAGTATTGACCGGCGCGCGCCGTCGGTCAAGAAATACTTTCACGATTGGCTAACTTTTAGCTCTCGGAATATCTGATCTTCACCCACTGTCGGACCTTTTCGCTGGAGCGTCCGGTCCCCCTCGACGGTTCATCACGCCGGATCAATATGGTCGACCTGATCATCAGTCTGAGGCCGAGGTGGGGCCGACTGATGGGAAAGGTCCGGCGGAGTCAGCCGCTGCCGGCCCAGAGCCGCCTGGACGAGACGGCTTATTTCAGGCCACCGATCAATGATGATCATTTCTTCCGTATCGTGGGTGCCCTCTGAGGTCGCGCAGAAGCGGGCCGCACCGTACCGCACATCGCTATCATCTGGCTGCGGCAGCATCCGACGGTCTCGTCCGTCATCATCGGCGCTCGCAACGAGGATCAGCTGCGCCAGAACCTTGGGGCTGTCGGTTGGACGCTCACACCGGAGCAGATCACCCGTCTTCGCGCCGCCAGCGTCGTCACGGCGCCGTATCCTTACTTCCCGGATCTGAGCCAGGAGGGCTTCGCGCGACTGAACCGGCCGACTGTCTGAGGTTGAACGCAACCAGTGGTCGGCGGAACCTGATAGGATCGGGGTAAGCCGGCGGTTTCTTCGACCGCCGGTAGCCCCGTTCCGGCGCAAAGACTTTCGGCCGCCACGATCAGTTCCGCCGCGCCGCCTGGTCGAAGGCCGTGAGCGCATGGTCCACAACCGCGGCCAGCGCCTCCCGGGAGGCTCCGTCACGGGCCTGGATGGAGAGACCATGCAAGACCGTCGCATAGTACAAGGCAAGGGAGGCCGCATTCACGTCGGACGGCAACAGGCCCTCCGCGATGGCGGCCTCAAGCTTTAAGCGTAAGGTATCCTGCACTGCCTGGCGGATCTCCCGCAGTTCCTGCTGGACGCGCTGGTTCTCGGGCGCACAATGGGTAGCACCGAGCGCAATCATGCAGCCTTGCGGCTTTCCTTTCTGCGTGGCGCTCTCGATCGAGGCCCACAGCATCCCGGATAGACCATCTCGAAGGGAAGAAGCCTCCGCAAGAGCCCGCAAGGTGCCCGCTCCTGTCGTCTGGCCAAAGTGGCGCACAGCCTCCAGGTACAGCGCCTCCTTCGAACAGAAGGCCCCATAGAGGCTTGGCGAGTTGATGCCCATTGCGGTCGTCAGGTCGATCAGGGACGAGCCTTCGAAGCCATGCTGCCAGAACACCTCCATGGCACGCTCAAGGGCTTCCGTCCGGTCAAAGGAACGAGGACGGCCACGGGTTGACATCGGATCTCCTTTTTGTGCTGATCATTATATAAATCGATTGACAGTCCGCCGCAACTCCATCAGCCTTTCTGTATCGATCACTACAAAACGAGTCGAGACATGACTGAGACGAGCAAGCGCGTGGCATTGGTAACAGGCGGGAGCCGGGGCATTGGAGCCGCTGTCGTGCAGCACCTGGCCGCCGAGGGCATCACGGTTGCCTTCACGTTCGCCAGCAACAGGAGTGCGGCCGACAGGGTCGTCACCCAGGTTTACGAGGCTGGCGGCCGGGCCAAGGCCTATGCCGCGGACTCAGGCGATCCCATCGCAATGCAGGAGGTCGTGCGGCAGGTTGTGGCAGACTTCGGCCGTCTCGACATCCTCGTGGCCAACGCCGGCATCATGTTGGCTGGGCCACCTGAGGGTGTGACCGTGGACGCCTTCGACCGACTGATGTCGGTGAACGTTCGTGGCGTCTACTTTGCCGCCACGGCGGCTGCTCAGGTGATGCCGGAGGGAGGCCGGATCGTCAGCATCGGCTCCTGCCTGGCCGAGCGCAGTGCGGGTCCGGGCACCACGGCCTACGCGCTCACCAAAGCCGCTCTGGTCGGCATGACCCGCGGGCTGGCGCATGACTTCGCGCCGCGTGGGATCACGGTCAATCTGGTCCATCCCGGGCCGACCGACACCGATATGAACCCGGCCGCCGGCGAACGAGCCGCCCGGCAAATCCAGAAGATCGCCCTCGGGCGATACGGTTCGTCCGACGAGGTCGCGAGTGCCGTGGCCTATCTGGCCAGCCCGGCCGCGAGCTTCATCACCGGTGCGGCCCTTGCGGTCGACGGCGGCTTCGCGGCCTGATCAGGCCGCCAAACTTCTTGGGACAATCCGGAGACGATCCTGCGGGGCTACTCCCTGGGCGTTCGAGCCGTTCGCACTCGCCGATGCGCCCGGGCACGGGAGAACCCCGCCTGAGGCGCCGTGTTCGCCATGAGGCTCGGTGTCTTCGGTCTGGCGACGGCGGAGTTCCTGGCCGCCAGTCTGCTGACGCCCAGGGCGGCAGATCTGGGGATCACCGAGGGGACAGCGGGCTAGGCCATGACCGCCACCGCCGTCATCGCGATCTGGTGGCCCTTGCGGCGGACCTGCGGTTCCTCCTTTTAGGACGCGTGCTTCTGGGGATTGCACTCGGCGGGTTCTGGCCCAGGTCGGCCGCGGTCACTATGCGGCTCGTGACGGAGGCGCAGGTGCCCCGGGCCATGTCGATGATCTTCAGCGGCAAGTCGGCCGCAAGCATCCTGGCCGCACCCCAGGTGGCCTCGTCGAGGGTGGCCAGGTAGTCGCGTACGACTCGTGGTGCTTCCTGCGTCTGGTCCAGCACTGTCCAGTCGGATCCTGCCAGCGGAAGCCCAAAATGAGCCACAGGTCAGGACTGCCTTCCAAATTGGAAGAGTGTGCGCCGTGTGGTGGTCCGATAATGCGTCGACACGGCCGTTACTCATATTTCTGCAGTGGGGCTTTCGTCCACTGGGGCGCCGCCGCGCGGGCAGCGAAGCGATTGTGAGTCGATCCCATCGTATCGTCGATACCTTCGTGCAATAGTCATGTAGCGCAGTATGGCAGAAGATGGCGAACTTACGCAGCCGTTTTCGACGATATTGATGACCTAAGCAAACGATGACTCTCGCAGATTGTCGTTTACCATCAGCTTCGTGCCAGAAGTCTGTTGCTGTCAGTGCAGCTACACCGACAGGTGGGCCACTCGTCTCTGCTCCGAGGGAATTCCGTGGAGTTCTGGCTTACCTTCCCAAAGGGACGCTCTCCGCCCTTCGTTAGCAGACCAGAGCTGAGATTAGAATTTCTCACACAGGGAGATAACCATGCATGACACCCATTTGTTGAGCAAATCGGCTTCTGTAACACCCTCCGGGAGTGCATTGGATATGAAGCTCGAGGTCGCTGTCATTCCAGTTTCGGATGTTGATCGTGCGAAGAATTTTTATGACCGTCTAGGGTGGAGGCTCGATCTTGACTTTGCTAAGGACGAACACTTTCGTGTCGTCCAGTTCACCCCACCCGGTTCCGGATGCTCAATAATCTTCGGTACGAATGTCACTGCAGCTTCACCGGGATCCGCCCAGGGTTTACACCTCATCGTCTCAGATATCGTGGCCACAAGTGACGAACTCCGCCGCCGCGGCGTCGAAATTAGTGAGCTTTTTCACGACGCAGGCGGCGTGTTTCACCACGCCAACGCGGAGTGCCGCCTCAGCGGCCCAAACCCGGACCGTCGAAGTTACGCCTCGTATGCCTCATTCGAAGATCCAGACGGAAATGGCTGGTTCCTCCAGGAGGTGACTGTGCGATTGCCAGGTAACCCTGAGACTTGGGATATCGACTTCAGCGCCCAGATTGCTGACGTGCTGCGTAAAGCGTCCAGCACCGCGAGTATGTGATACTGAACGAACCGTGCAGTCATTCTGGCCGCTAGAGACACGCGGACCTAAGTCTTGATCATGGCAGTGCCGTAATCACACGAGAAACAAAGTCTTCATATGGCTTACCAGCCGGGTCGTGTCGTAAGGTCGAACCTCATGCGCGGACGGAGCAATTGTCTACTAGATGTACAAAGCTGGAACAACCTGGGCACCTTCGCCGACGCCAGCACAACAGCCGCGTGCGTCAGGAACCATAGCGCTCGGTCTTGATTATCGTTGCCGGCAGGCCCGCCGCCAGCGCGGCCTCTGCCGCCGAAGTGACAAAGGGATTGGAGCCACAGATGAAAACGTGCTTCGGCGGGCTGGGCAAGCGAGCAAGAACCTCGGCGACAACCGCGGCATTGATCCTGCGGGAGTAGTCGCCCTCCCGCCTAGGGAGATCACGCGTCAGCGTCAGCACAAGCACAAACCCATTGGCAAGCCGCTGCAGTTTTAGAAGCTCGTCTCGATAAAGGACATCGTCCCAGGTACGGGCCGAGAGCAACAGTAAGGACGGTACAGTCGATTCCACCTGCTGCCGGTGGCGCGCCATCGCCATCAATGGCACTAGGCCTGATCCGCCGCCGATCAGAAGCAGAGGTCCGCCGTCGGTTGCCGACCAGACGAAATGGCCGCCGAGAGGACCGCGCAACTCAATCTCGTCGCCTACGGCCACTACTTCGTGGAAGAACGGAGAGACCTCTCCATCCTCGAGACGCTCGATGGCGAGCTCGAGCTCTCCGCTATGGCTGAGAGCTGATGCAATCGAGTAGCTCCGGATGGCCTGATAACCGTCCGGTGCGGTCAGGCGCAGATCGACATGCTGGCCTGCACGATGGGTGAAGGGTTGCGGCAAGGCAAAGAAGAAGCTCTTGATCGTCTTCGTGCGAGGTATGATCCTGGTGATCGTCGCCGTCTGCCATTCGCCCCTCAGCTCCCACGGGGCCTGGTCAGTCATGGGTGTATCGCTGCTCGCGCCACGGATCGCCGTAGATGTGGTAGCCGCGCAGCTCCCAGAAGCCGGGCTCGTCCTTCTGGGTGAACTGCAGCCCATTGATCCACTTGGCCGATTTCCAGAAATAGAGATGCGGCACGAGCAGTCGCGCCGGCCCGCCATGATCAGGGGAGAGAGGTTTCCCGTCGTAACGAAGGGCGACCATGGCCTTCCCGACGGTCAGATCCTTGAGTGGCACGTTGGTCGAATAGCCATCGAAAGAATGCGCCAGCATGTACGGTGTGGGGGGCTCGCCGACCCCGGCGTCGGCCAGGATGTCATCGATCAGGATGCCCTCCCAAGCTGTGTTGAGCTTGGACCAGGCGGTCACACAATGGATGTCGCCCGTCATCTTCGTGTGGGGCAACGCGTTGAACTCGTTCCAGGTCCATTTCTTGATTGGCTTGGGACCGAGCTTCAGTGTGAAGGACCATTGCTCCGGCGTAATTTTCGGGGTTGGGCCCGCTGAGAGCACAGGAAAGTCGTCGACCAGATGCTGGCCCGGCGGAGTGCGGCCATCCTCTCCACCTGCCCGACCCTTGCCTGCGAAGCCTCGCGTCACCATCGACTTTCTCTTTGCGGGTGCATCGGTTTCACCCCAGCCCTGCGGACGTCAGTACCATTCAGTACAATGTAACGTCAGCGGAGGTGCAAGGGTGCCTGTCGTAGAGGCACCATCGGCCTTTGCCGGACGGCCACAGGTTGATCCTGCCCACCAGAGACAAAGAAGGCAATGGTACTGATGTATCGCTCGCGGGAGTACCTGCTGCTGAATATGAACTCCGCGGGGCTACGTTCACCAGCAACCGCGCCAGCTCCCCTCCGGAGTCATAGGATTGCTGGTTTTCTTAAGGGCTGACCTCATTCAGCGGCTACACCAGCACCGACACCAAAGTACAATCGACGCACTCCTTTCGATGGCGGGATAACAACTATGGGCCGCGAGGAGAGTGTCCAAATGAAGATCGACCTCGGCGGAACGACGGATGAGCCGCGTACCCTGGTTTGGACCACGCTGGACGATGGGCGCTGTGAATCTGTCGATACTCAATGGCAAAGCTATACCGGTCTCGGAATCGAGGAAGCTCGCGGCCAAAAATGGCAGACCACAATCCATCCGAATGATCTGCCATCGATTCTAGACGCGTGGGACACCATCTTACAGTCCGGAACCACCAGGGAAATAAAAGGGCGCTTGCGGCGTTCAGATGGAGAGTATCGCTGGTTCACCTTTCACCCATCAGCACTCTCAGGATTGTCGCACCATCAGCGCCAATGGTGCTGGCTCGGTCATTCTGCGGACGAAGCTGCAGGCTGTGACGATGATTGGGCGCCCGACGGTCGGTTGCTTCGTTTTCTGGACATGCTCCCAACGCAAGTCGTTTTCCTCGGCCCGGATGGCGTACCTGTGTTCTGGAACAGAGAGTTGCGCGAATACTATGGAATGTCGGCTGAACAGTTGCGACAGTGGTCGAGCAGTGGCGCCATCCATCCGGATGACCACCCTGAGGTGTATGATCATCTGAACCGCCTGCTGACGACAGGGGAATTCTATGATGCTCAGCACCGAATGTTGCGAAGCGACGGTATCTATCGATGGTTTCGCGCGCGCGCCGTGCCGTGGCGTAACAATGAAGGCACGATTACCTGCTATGTATCATGTCAAACCGACGTCCACGACCTGAAGCAGGCTGAGGACCTGCTCGCCGGAGAAGTGCGGATACTTGAGATGGTCGCGCGCGGGAGACCATTGCTCGAAGTCCTTGACGCTTTAAGCCGGCTGGTGGAGGAACTCTCAGCCGGTTGCTTCTGCAGCATCCTGATCGTGGCAAACGACCGAAAGCATTTTCGCGTTGGAGCTGGACCGAGCCTGCCGAGTGCCTACAACCAAATTCTAGATGGTAAGACCATCGACGGCGGTTATGGGCCCTGTTCACTGGCCGTGATCGAGAAGGCGCCGATTATCACTGCAGACCTTGCCAATGACTCAAGATGGGCAGGATCGGTGTGGCCGCCGCTGATGAAAGCATACGGCTATGCATCCTGTTGGTCGATGCCGATTATATCCAGTTCAGGCCAAGCGTCAGGCATATTCGCCATCTATCGGCGCGAAGCCTCAGCCCCAACTCACGATGAGAAAATGCTCATCGACCGTTTTACGAAGATCGCGGGTATCGCAATTGAGCGGGCCCAAGCCGATGAGGCGTTGCGGGACAGCGAGCGAGGGCTCCGCCACGCCCACGCTCAACTGGCGGAAGGCCAGAGGCTCAGCAAGACGGGTAGCTTTACCTCCGACCTACTGATGGATAAGCATGAATGGTCCGAGGAGTTCTATTCCATCTTCGAAGTCGATCGCGGAACAAGGCCAAGTGTTCAGGCAGTCCGGGACCGCGTGTATCCCGACGACCTTGATCTGTTCAATCGTGAGATGGCACGCGGGACCTCAGGCAGCGATGCTGACTTCAAGTTTCGAATAGAGACCCCAAGCGGCAAGTTGAAGTACCTGCGCGGCTTCGCCAGGTTAATTGAGCGTATCGACAACCGCCCGATATTTATGGGTTCGGTTCAGGACATTACCGAGTCGGAACTCACGGAGGCAGCGCTAACCGCCAGCGAAACCGAACTAAGACGAGCGAATCGCTATCTCACAATAGCGCAAAGACTCAGCAAGACCGGCAGTTTTACATGGGACTCAGGAACAGATCAGCGGCAGTGGTCAGATGAAATGAATCGAATTCTCGGTTTGAACCCTGAAAGTGCCAGCCTTAGCGTCACAGTTCGTGATCTCATCCATGCTGATGATCTTACGTCGGTCAACAGCCTGTTGGAGCGAGCCAGAGGCGGGCAAGATGTTGATGGAGAATTTCGGATCATAGTTCCCGGTGAGGGTACCAAGAACCTGCACGTTGTCGCACATCCTCTCGACGGCGCTTCAGACAGGCCCGTGTTCGTGGGGGCGGTTCAAGATGTGACGGAACTACGGCGTGGTGAAGAAGCACTCAGTGAAGTGCGCGCGGAGCTTGCTCATGTGGCTCGCGTCACAACGCTGAACGCTTTGACAGCGTCCATTACGCACGAGGTTAGCCAACCTCTGTCCGGCATTCTTAATAACACGAACACCTGCCTGCGGATGCTCACGGCGGATCCGCCGAATATCAAAGGCGCGGTCGAAGCGGCTCGCAGGACGCTCCGTGATACAAATCGCGCTACCGAGGTAATCAAGCGTCTGCGTGCACTGTTTGCTCGTAAGCCAACGGCATTCGAGCCGGTGGACCTCAACGAGGCTGCTCGGGAGATCCTGGCCTTGTGTTCCGCCGAGTTCCAGCGCGGCCGAACGGTCGTAACCATGGATCTGGCAGAGGATCTGCCTGCCGTTGCAGGCGATCGCATCCAACTGCAACAAGTGATCCTGAATCTTGTGTTGAATGCTGCGGAATCCATGACCGAGGTCTATGATAGACCCCGTTCGATCTTTATCCAAACACGACCTGATGGCCAAGCAAGCGTCCGTTTCTCCGTCAAGGATGTCGGCGTCGGTATCGACGAGCAGACAATCAAGAACTTGTTCGACACCTTCTACACGAGCAAAGCAGACGGATTGGGCGTAGGTTTGTCGGTCAGCCGCTCCATTGTCGAAAGTCACAAAGGCAAATTGTGGGCTACAGCCAATGATGGGCATGGCGTAACCTTTTCCTTTCTCATTCCATGCTTACCTCGCGCGGCGTCGGCGGCATAGGTTTAAATCAGCGCTTTGGTCATCTTGGTCCGGCAAACATTATCAAGAACTACCGACGCTAATGAGCGAGGATCAAGTGGTCGTCATCAACGACTCAGTGGCACAGCAGTTACCCTTCCGTCCGGCATCAAAGGCACGTCCGATCTGTCGAACCCGATCGCTCCAATAGTTCGCTTCACTGCCTTGGCTGTTTTGCCCCGAGCATCGTCTGGCCAAGACTCTAACGCAAGCGTTGGAGTGTACTACCCGTCCCATTGGCGGAACGGTACTCAGTGCGAAGATATGCACTCCGACGACACCAAAGTGCAATTGGTCGCCTTGCTTGCATCGCTTACTTTTCTCGAGCGATCTCACTCATTTTCGATCAGAAACAACGGAGGATAATCGATGCGGAAGATTGTCATTGCAGTCGGCTTCGCCCTCTGCACCTTGTTTGTAGGCCATGCGGCCGAAGGCCAACCCATTGGCGCTGCTGCAACAGGAGATCGCGGCGAAAGGCCAAGTGCTGATGAGCAGTTCAGGATCGCGCGGATCACGCCCGAATATTGGCGTGTAACCATTGATCACCCCCCCTTCAACATCTTTGGCCCAGACTCCATCCCGCAGCTGAACACCGTTATCGAGCAGATCGAGAGTGACCCCCTACTAAAGGTAGTCGTGTTTGACAGTGTCGTGCCCGGTTTCTTTCTGACTCATTATGACTTTACTGCGCCGCTCGACCTGACGATCAGAATGGCACCAGGCCCGACGGGGCTTCCGCCTTTGCCTGACATGCTGGTTCGATTGAGCCGCGTGCCGGTTGTGTCGATTGCGCAAATCCGCGGACGCGCAACGGGCGTTGGCAGCGAACTGGCGCTGGCCACCGACATGCGTTTCGCCAGTCTTGAGAAGGCTGTACTATCGCAATTCGAGGTTGGGGCCGGGTTTGTCCCGGGCGGTGGTCCTATGGCGCGGCTACCGAGGCTCGTCGGACGAGGTCGCGCGCTTGAGATACTGCTGAGTGGTAACGACATTCCTGCCGACCTGGCGGAGCGCTACGGGTATGTCAACCGAGCGGTTCCCGACGTAGAGCTAGATCATCTTGTTGATGCGCTGGCACGGCGCATATCGGCATTTGACAAGCAATCAATCGCTGAGATCAAGACGCTCGTCAATAATGCCAGTTTGCCGACAGACAGTGAACTCGTGGCGGAGTGGAGCGGATTCCTCGCATCGATTCAGCGGCCGGCGGCTCAGCAGAGAATTAAGATGCTGTTAGAAATCGGCTTGCAGAGGGATCCAGCTGTGGAGACGAACCTGGCCAAATATACCGGCGAGATCAGCAAGCAGATCGCCAAACAGTAGAATGGGGGCGGGGGCTCCCCAAGCTCCTCTGAAGATGAAGATGTCCAGAAGCCAAGCAAAGCAGACAGCCGTCCATTCTCGGGAATGGTGACACCTGACTGCGCATTTGGGTGACCTGAAAGGGAGACGGAATCGATGCACTCGTCTTTCCAAGCGCGGTTTGACTGTCCACGCAGGCGCAGAGCCGCAGGCAGGCCGAGAAGCGAAGTCGCACGAGAGTCTGTCATGGACCCGCTCTTGGATTGGCCATCGGCGATGACGATTAGGAAAGTGCACAAAGCCCTTGAATTCTCACGGTACCCCTGCTGGTCGTGCTTCGACGACACCAGGCAGTGGCTCCGGAAGTTGCCCTCCAGGCAATACGGGGATGACGAAGGAGAAGGTCGCTCCTGGACCGTCGTTGGCTTCGGCCCAGAGGCGCCCTCCATGGCTCTCTATGATAGTGCGACTGACCGAAAGGCCTATGCCCATGCCGTTGCTCTTGGTGGTATAGAAAGCCTCAAAAAGGCGATACGTGTCTTCCTGGCTCAGACCTCTGCCGCTGTCCCGCACGGATAGGCGAACAGCGGTTTCACCCTCGGGCTTTGTCGCGATGACCAGCCTCCTTGCGCGGTCGTCAATGTCGCTCATGGCGTCGGCTGCGTTCCGCAGCAGGTTCATGACAACCTGTTGGAGCTGGACGCGGTCACCGGGAAGGAGAGGGAGGCTGGAATCGAGCTCTGCGCGCAGGCGGACTCGCGCTTGCTGGAGATCGTTCCAGCACAACGAGATAACCTCCCGCACGGCGTCGTTCAAATCAACGTTCTCAACAGGTCTGACACTCGTGAACAGCGCGCGTAGGCGCGAGATCACGTCGGCTGCCCTGTTCCCATCGCGGATCGTGCGGCGTGCAGTCGCGCGAGCACCGTCTAGATTGGGTGGAGTTGCGGACAGCATACGCAAGCACGTGCCGGCGTTAGTGACGATACCCGAAAGGGGCTGGTTGACCTCGTGTGCGATCGAGGCAGCCATGACGCCAAGGCTTATGGTCCGACTGACTTGTGTAAGTGCGGATCGGGTATTCTCGAGCACTTCTTCCGATAGGCGGCGCTGCGTGATGTCGAGAACCGCCCCAAGGTACTCGCCTGGATTAGGCGCACCCTCGCTTCGGTGTGCGATCAGATGCAAGTGCTTGATCGTGTGATCGGGGAGCACGATGCGATACTGATACTCGAGATCGCCTTCGCCACGTTGGGCTCGCTCTAATAGGTCGACCATGAGTGGCATGTCTTCGGGATGGATCCGCCTCGCGATGAGATCAAGCGTCACGACGGTTTCGGGCTCAAATCCGAATATTCGGTAGAGGGGCTCCGACCAAACAAGATCCGCTGTTCCGACGGTCCAGGAAAAGTTACCCATTCGAGCAAGATGCTGACCTTCCTTTAGAAAGGCCTCGCTGCGTTTGAGCGCCTCTTCAGCGTGCTTCCGGTCATCGATATCTGTATTGAGACCGTACCATTTGATGATGTGACCATCGGAGTCTTGCAGAGGATGCACCCTGAAGAGAAACCATCGGTATTCACCGTTGGCGCGACGTAGACGTGCCTCAACTTCTCCACCTGTTCCGTGTGTGATGAGACCCTGCCAGGCGCTGAGGAGGGCTGCGGCGTCATCGGGGTGCACAGCTCCAGTCCAGCCCCAACCTTGGGCTTCGAGTGTGGTCATCCCAGTATAGTTGAGGTAGTGCTGGTTGAAGAACTCCGCCGCCCCATCGGGGTGTGCCGACCATATGAGAGCAGGAATCGTGTCAATAATGATCTGAAGGTTCTTCTCTTTCGCGCGAAGCGAATGCTCGGTTCGCTTCAAATCATCGACATCATTAACCCACACGCACCATTGACTGATCTCTCCATCGGCGGTTACCAACGGTCGATGGCGTCCGTGAAACCAGCGGTACACGCCATCGAAGCGGCGCATGCGATAGAGGATGTCAAACGGTTCGCCGGTTGTGATACCCTCCTTGAAGGTCGCACTGGCGACGGAAAGATCTTCCGGATGGACGAGGTCAGTTCCACCCCACGCCCTTAGCTCTGCTTCTGTCTTGCCGGTATAATCTAAGATCGTTCGGTTGATGAATTCGGGTCTGCCGTTTGCGTCCAGAAGCGAGACGAATGTTTCTATGTGGTCCAGGACCATCCGCGAGCGAAGCTCGAATTGCCGCTGTGACTCCTCAATTCGCTTTCGATCATCGATATCGACGAGCAGATTAAGCCAGGACAGGATGCGCCCCTCGCGATCGCGGAGCGGCAGGCCAACAAGATTGAACCATTGATAGACACCGTCGCCCCGCCGATGCCGGCTTTCGATACTGTAGGTCGTGCCGTTCCTGAGGGCATCAGCCTGCGTGGCGCTTGCCCTCGCGAGGTCATCGGGATGCAATACATCAGGATTGATCCAGCTCTTTGGCTCCCTGAGCGACTTGCCGAAATTGTCGAGGCCCACATGATTGAGGCGCGTTATTTCGCCTTTCGGCGTAGTCAGCAGAACCGGAATCGGAATGCTGTCAACGATGGCTCGGACGTCGAACCCCTGCTCATCCCGCACTGCCGCAGCGTGGCCGAAATCCTCCACGTCCATGCCGACGCTGCACCATCCTTCAAGCAGCCCAGCGTCGTCGAACATGGGGCTGCCCTGAATGCGGAAACGCCGATGCGAACCATCAAAACGTCGCACGCGCACGTCGATCTCCCACGGCGTTTCGGACGCGGAGACGGCCTGCCAGCGATCGATCCAGTCCGGCAGGTCGTCCGAGTGGACGACAGCCCACCACTCGCTACCGCGGGCTTCAGTCAAACGGAGACCGGTAAACTCCGTCCACTGCCGATTAGCAAAGGTGATGCGTCCGTCGGGCGATGTGACCCAAACCAGTCCGGGAAGCGTAGCGAGAACGCGACCAAGATCGATCCTCATTGCCGTCCTTTCGCGCTAACCGCGTGTAGGCCAGTTTGGGCCGAGCCGGAGGAAACGTCCATGGTGCCTTAGTGCCAGTTCCATCGATGGCTGCGGTCAATGCCCCAAGTTCTAGCAATGATCACCGAACCATACGATATTATATTCTTACCGCTGTTCATCCCTACTGGCGCTTCCCCGTAGGGATTGCAGTCCGTCGATCAGGCACGATCGACGTCGAGCACAGCGTGAGTGAAGGCCTGCGGTGCTTCTTGCGGCAGGTTGTGGCCAATCCCACCGGTGATCAAACGATGCTCATACTTCCCGGTGAACCTCTTGGCATAAGCCGCAGGATCCGGGTGGGGAGCGCCATTGGCATCTCCCTCGAGGGTAATCGTCGAGACCTGGATGGTCGGGAACTCGGCGAGTCGAGTTTCCAAAACATCGTACTTGGGCTCGCCTTCTGCCAGTCCGAGCCGCCAGCGGTAATTGTGAATCGTGATAGCCACGTGATCAGGGTTATTGAGTGCGGCGGCACTGCGATCGAAAATGGCGTCGTCGAATTTCCATTTCGGCGAGGCAAGCTCCCAGATCAGTCGAGCGAAGTCGCGGCGGTATTTCTCGTACCCCGCGCGGCCGCGGTCCGTCGCGAAATAGTATTGATACCACCACTGCAACTCCGCTTGGGGTGGCAAGGGCATCTCATTGACCTTAGGGCTGCCGATCAGGTAACCGCTCACGGAGACCATTGCTTTGCAGCGCTCTGGCCACAGTGCCGCGAGGATATTGGCGGTGCGTGCACCCCAATCGCAGCCCGCAATGATGGCTTTCTCGATTCTGAGAGAGGCCATCAGGTTGATGATGTCGACGGCAACTGCGGACTGCTGGCCATTCCGGG
>Ga0182740_1001420_pt1 | contig 16295 bp, 12 predicted proteins | sample eDN5th37CKraftBY_FD_128872 | JGI IMG/M metagenome (GOLD analysis project Ga0182740, IMG submission 128872) | Enriched backyard soil microbial communities from Emeryville, California, USA - eDNA 5th pass 37_C Kraft BY (version 2) (version 2) | ecosystem: Environmental > Terrestrial > Soil >...
CCATCATCACGACGTCCTCGACGAGGACCGGAAAGGTCCAGTCGACCTCCTCGGCCTGCGGCACATAGGCGACGAGGTTCTTCTTCAGGGCTTCGCGCACGGAAAGGCCGAGGATCGTCACCTTGCCGCCGGCAACCGGCACGAAGCCCATGATCGCCTTGAAGAGCGTCGACTTGCCCGATCCGTTGACGCCGACGAGCGCGGTGATCGTGCCCGTCGGCACGGAGAAGCTGGCATGGCGCAGCGCCGTGAGGCCGTTGCGGTAGGTGACGGTCACGTCCTCGGCGACGATGCCGTCCACCGTCTTCGCCTTGCTGCCCATCATCATTGCGACAGCCCCTTCACGATGGTCTCGGAGGTGACGCGCAGGAGATCGAGATAGGTCGGCACCGGCCCGCCGGCCTCGCTGAGGGAATCCACATAGAGGACGCCGCCATAGGCCGCGCCCGTTTCGGCCGCCACCTGCTCCGCCGGCTTGGCCGAGACCGTGCTTTCGCTGAAGACGACGTGGATATTGTGCTCGCGCACCGCGTCGATCACCGCCTTCACCTGCTTGGGCGTTCCCTGCTGGTCGGCATTGATCGGCCAGAGGAAGAGTTCCTTGAGGCCGAAATCGCGGGCGAGATAGGAGAACGCGCCCTCGCTGGTCACGAGCCAGCGCTTTTCCTCCGGCAGCGCGCCGATCCTCGCCTTCATCTCCGCGCCGAGCGCCTTGATCTTCTCGCCATAGGCCTTGGCGTTGGCGTCGTAGGTCGCGGCGTGGGCGGGGTCGAGCGTGCCGAGCGCCTTGCGGATGTTCTCGACATAGATCAGCGCGTTGTCCGGCGACATCCAGGCATGCGGGTTCGGCTTGCCCTCGTAGGGGCCTTCCACGATGCTCATCGGCGTGATGCCGTCGCTGACGACGACGTTCGGCACGTCGCCGAGATTGGCGAGGAACTTTTCGAACCAGAGCTCGAGGTTGAGGCCGTTGCGCAGGACGAGCTGGGCGTCCTGCGCCTTCAATATGTCGCGCGGCGTCGGCTGGTAGTTGTGGATCTCCGCGCCGGGCTTGGTGATGGATTCCACGGTCGCGGCATCGCCCGCCACATTCGCCGCCATGTCGGCGATGATGGTGAAGGTCGTCACCACCTTCGGCTTTTCCTGCGCGAGCGCCGGGGCGGCCGCCACGACGAGCGGCAGGCCGAGAAGGAGGGCATTGAACGAGCGGCGGAGCATGGGAAACCTGATCTGCTTTTGCGAATGAGTTGCAATTGACTATAGGGCCCTTTTGTTCCCTGTCAACGCTATTGCAAATCATTCGCAAGAATGGATCGAAACGGCACGCTGCGGTTTAAAACTTCGGAAACGCACGGTCTGTAGAGTGCGGGCGTTCGCGTGCTCTCGGCGCGTTCGTGTTCTGCGTTCAAAGAGAAGTTCGACGCCCGTGAAGTTCCTGCCGACCTCGTTCCGCCTGTCCCGGAAGATCCTGATCATTGCCGCCGGCGTCCTCGTGCTCACCGGCGCCTCGGGCGCCGCCGCGATCTTCGTCGGGCGCGATGCGCTGCTCGGGCCGCCGTCCGAGACGATCTCGGGCGTCGCCTGCACCACCGTCTCCACCGTGCGCATCGAGCAGGACGGCCAGCAATGGCTGCGCAGATACGTGCGCTCGGCGGCGAAGGACGGCGATATCCGCGTGAAGACGGCGCTGCGCGTGGCCGGTGCCCTCTCCAATGCGGAAGAGGCCGATCTCTACCAGGTCATCCTCCTCGATGCCGCCGGCCCCGTGAACCGCGCCGACATGCGCGGCCGGGCGATCGGCGCCGAAGTGCTCTTCGCGCGCGATCCCGCCGCCGTTCCCGGCATGGCCGCCCCCTTCGTCGCCCGCTACACGGACGGCCAGCCCGCCGAGAACGGCGATTTCTATGGCGAGCGCAAGGAACTCTCCCTCGATGAGATCAAGTCCATCGTCACGGCGATGACGGAGCGGGAGGATTGCGTCGACCCGAATGCCGTCATCGAGGCGGAAGGGGAGGCGAAGCCCGAAGCGGGCGGCGCGACGGCGGAAGGCGAGGGCGCGGCGGCGGAAACGCAGGAGGTCGCCGCCAGCGGGCACTGACGGCCTTTCCGTCGGCGGGGCGGCATATTTGCCGTTGTACAGCACCGCCCAACTTTGCTAGCAGAGGCACACGATTTTCACCCCATACCGGCACGCCGTGCCGACCCTTGCCGCGTGGCGAGGGTGAGGAAAGTTGACATGCCCGATCTTCTGCTTGAACTCCGCTCCGAGGAAATTCCCGCCCGCATGCAGCGCAAGGCGGCGGGCGACCTGAAGAAACTCGTCACCGATGCGCTGGTGGAAGCGGGCCTGACCTACGAGGGCGCGCGCGAATACTGGACGCCGCGCCGCCTGACGCTCGACATCCGCGGCCTCAACGCCCGTTCGGCCGATATCCGCGAGGAGCGCAAGGGCCCGCGCACCGACGCCAACGAGAAGGCGATCGAAGGCTTCTTGCGCGGCGCCGGCCTTTCCTCGATTTCCGAGGCGCATGTCCATTCGGATCCGAAGAAGGGCGATTTCTACGTCGCCCATATCGTCAAGCCCGGCCGTCCTGCCGAGGAGATCATCGCCGAGGCGATGCCGGGCATCATCCGCAACTTCCCCTGGCCGAAATCCATGCGCTGGGGCGCCGCTTCGGCCAGGCCCGGCGCCATGCGCTGGGTGCGCCCGCTGCAATCGATCCTGTGCACCTTCGGCGCGGAGACCGAGGAAACGCGCGTCGTGCCCTTCGAGGTCGACGGGCTTGTCGCCGGCAATGTCACCTACGGCCACCGCTTCCATGCGCCGGAGGCCATCACCGTGCGGCGCTTTGCCGATTATGCCGCAAGCCTCGAAAAGGCGAAGGTCGTGCTGGACGCCGAGCGGCGCAAGCAGATCATCGCCACCGACGCTAACAACATCGCCTTCGCCAACGGCCTCGAACTGGTCGAGGACGAAGGCCTGCTGGATGAAGTGTCCGGCCTCGTCGAATGGCCTCAGGTTCTGCTCGGCACCTTCGAGGAAGAGTTCCTGGCGATCCCCGCCGAGATCATCCGCCTCACCATCAAGACGAACCAGAAGTGCTTCGTCACCCGCAGGCCGGGCACCGAGGCGCTTTCCAACCACTTCATCCTCGTCTCCAACATCGAGGCGAAGGATGGCGGCAAGGAGATCGTGCACGGCAACGGCAAGGTCGTGCGCGCGCGCCTTTCCGACGCCAAGCATTTCTGGCTGCGCGACCAGGGCGACCTGCCGGACCTCGACACGCTGAAGGCATCCGCCGAGAAGTTCGGCCTCGACCTCGCAAAGCCGCTCGACCAGCGCATGGCCAAGCTCGACGCGCTCGACGTGACCTTCCACGCCAAGCTCGGCACGCAGGGCGAGCGCGTCGCACGCATCCGCACGCTCGCCGCCGAACTGGCGAAGGTCACCGGCGCCGATGCCGCGCTCGTCGACCGCGCCGTGGTGCTCGCCAAGGCCGACCTGCGCACGGAGGCCGTCGGCGAATTCCCCGAGCTCCAGGGCATCATGGGCCGCAAATACGCCGCCCTCCAGGGCGAGGACCCCGCCGTCGCCGAGGCCATCGAGGACCATTACAAGCCGCAGGGCCCGTCGGACCGCGTGCCGTCCGGCAAGGTCGGCCTCACCGTGGCGCTCGCCGACAAGCTCGACACGCTGATCGGCTTCTGGGCCATCGACGAGAAGCCGACCGGCTCGAAGGACCCCTATGCGCTGCGCCGCGCCGCCCTCGGCGTCATCCGCATGCTGCTCGAAAAGAACATCCGCCTGCCGCTGCTGTCGGTCGTCAAGGACCCGGACCTCCTCGCCTTCTTCCATGACCGGCTCAAGGTTTACCTGCGCGACATGGGCGCCCGCCACGACCTGATCGACGCCGTGCTGACGCCGGACGCCGACGATCTCCTGACGGTTGCCCGCCGCGTCGAGGCGCTGACGGCCTTCATCACCTCCGAGGAGGGCCAGAACCTTCTCGCCGGCACGAAGCGCGCCACGCAGCTCCTCGCCGCGGAAGAGAAGAAGGGCACCGTCGTCGAAGGCGCCGTCTCGCCCGCCCTCCTGAAGCTCGATGCGGAAAAGGCGCTGCACGCCGCCGTCGAAACCGCCGCCAGGGACGCCTCCGCCGCCGTCGCGAAGGAAGACTTCCGCTCCGCCATGGCAGCCCTCTCGGCACTGCGCGCCCCGGTCGACCGCTTCTTCACCGACGTCCTCGTCAACGACGACGACCCCGCCATCCGCACCAACCGCCTCGCCTTGCTCTCCGCCATCCGCGCGGCAACCGGCACGGTCGCGGATTTCTCAAAGATCGCGGGATGAGGCGTGCTTGCCAATGGTAGCGTATGTGTTACCATTGGCGCATGAAGGTCGTCGAATATCTCGATCCGGCGGGGCATAGCCCTTTCGAAGTCTGGTTCCGGCGGATCGAGGCTCGGGCGGCGGTCAAGGTGACGGTCGCGCTCGCGCGCCTTGAAGCCGGCAATCTTTCCAATGCGAAATCCGTCGGCGGCGGCGTGCTCGAATATCGTATCGACTACGGTCCGGGCTATCGCGTCTATTTCGGCCGCGACAGCTTATCCTCCTTCTGGCCGGCGGCACGAAGCAGCGACAGCAACGGGATATCGAGGACGCCCATGCCCGCTGGCTCGATTACAAACGCAGGAAGCGTGGAGACTGATATGGCCCTGACACGCGATTTCAAGCAGAGCATCAAGGCGCGCGTCGCCGCCGATCCGGCCTACGGCACGCTTCTCCTCGCGGAAGCGGTCGAACTGCTGCTCTCCGGCGAGATGGAGACGGGCAAGAGCCTGCTGAGGGACTACATCAATGCCACGGTGGGGTTCGAGGCGCTGGCGGCTGCCACCGGCACGCCGGCAAAGAGCCTCATGCGGATGTTCGGGCCGAAGGGCAATCCGCGCGCCGACAACCTCTTCGGTGTGATCAGCGTCCTCCAGAAGGCGAACGGCGTGAACCTTGCCGTGGGCGTCGCCGCCTGACGATGACCGGGAAAATCCTCATCAGCGCCTGTCTTGCCGGCCGGCCGGTCCGTTACAACGGGTCGGCCAAGCCGCTCGTGCATGAGGCGGTTGCGCGCTGGTGGGCGGAGGGGCGGCTGGTGGAACTCTGTCCGGAGCTTGCGGGCGGCTTTGCCGTGCCGCGGCCGCCGGCGGAAATCGAGGGTGGGCGCGACGGCGATGACGTGCTCGACGGGCGGGCGCGGGTGCTGGAGATTTCCGGCGGCGATGTCTCGGCGGCCTATATCGAGGGTGCGCGCATCGCGCTGGACGTCGCGCAAGAGAACGGCTGCCACCATGCCCTGCTCATCGACGGCAGCCCGTCCTGCGGATCGGGCTTCATCCATGACGGCACGTTTTCCGGTGCGCGCCATGCGGGGCAGGGGGTAACGGCGGCGCTGCTTCGCCGCGCCGGCATCGCCGTCTATTCGGACCGGGAGGTCGACAACCTCGTCAGGGATCTGGGGGAAGAGGGCGGCTGACACGTTTGCGCCCCCGCCTGAGGGCCAGGGGCGCATCCGTCCGCTTTCGCGAATTCCCGTCAGCCTGGAGGGACTGAGAGGCAGGGACCACCAATATGGGGTCAATCGAGCCTGAGTTCAAATTTTCCGGGATCAAACTCCCGTGAGGCCGTCATGCCGGCCGTCACCGTCGCCTGGGCCGCGTCCTTGCCAAGGGCGCTCGTCCTGGCGCTCGTATCGACGGGCTGCTCCGTCTCGGCGCTGTCGACCGTCTCGGCGGGCGCCTTGCTGACGAAGAGGACGGGCGAGCCGCCCATCCAGGCTTCCGTGCGGAAGAGCTTGCGCTCGCCATTCTCCTCGCGGATCTCCACCTTCTGCGTGCCGGGCGCGATCGCGTCGACATGGTAGGTCTCGGCGACGGGCTTCGGCTTCAGCGCCGGGCAGGCCTCGCAGGTGATGGTCGAGATGCTGTCCGCGGCGGTGGCGCCGGTCACGGGTTCGATCGAGCCCGCAAGGGCGGGGCCGGCAAGAAGTGCCAAGGCGAAGGTCGGCAGCAGGATACGCATCAACGGTTCTCCCTCATCGTTAGGAGCACCCTAGCGCCTGCCGGTTACGGTCCCGTCAGGAGAAATGGTAAAATTCGATCTATCGGGCGATTTCGCCGCCCCGCCTCAAGCCTTTTCACGGGCGACGGCGCGCCAGCCGATATCGCGGCGGGCAAAGCCGTTCTGCCATTCCACCTTGTCGAGCGCCCGATAGGCGGCCTGTTGCGCTTCGCCGACGGTCCTTGCCACGGCCGTGACGTTGAGCACGCGCCCGCCCGTCGCGACCAGTTTTCCGTCTTCGAGGGCTGTGCCGGCATGAAACACCTTGGTCGTGGCGTCGTCTGCCGGCAGCGAGAGGATGGGCGTGTTCTTCTCGTAGGCGCCGGGATAGCCCTTCGAGGCCATGACGACGGTGAGCGCCGGGTCGTCCCGCCACGTCGCGGAGACCTTGTCGAGCCGGCCGATGGCGGCGGCGTGCAGGATCGGCAGGAGGTCGCTTTCCAGCCGCATCATCAGAACCTGGCATTCCGGATCGCCGAAGCGGACATTGTATTCGATGAGCTCGGGGCCCTTTTCGGTGATCATCAGGCCGGCAAAGAGCACGCCCTGGAAGGGATGGCCGTCCGCCGCCATGCCGCGGATCGTCGGCTCGATGATCTCCTTCATCGTGCGCTCGACCATTTCGGGCGTCATCACCGGGGCGGGCGAATAGGCGCCCATGCCGCCGGTGTTCGGGCCGGTGTCGCCGTCGCCGACGCGCTTGTGGTCCTGGGCGGAGGCGAGCGGCAGGGCGTTCACCCCGTCGCACAGGCAGAAGAAGCTCGCCTCCTCGCCGTCGAGGAAGGCCTCCACCACGACTTCCGCGCCTGCCGCGCCGAAGGCGCCATCGAAGCAGTCGTCGACGGCCGCGAGCGCCTCGTCGAGCGTCATGGCGACGGTCACACCCTTGCCGGCGGCAAGCCCGTCCGCCTTGATGACGATCGGCGCGCCCTGTTCGGCGACATAGGCCTTCGCCGCGGCCGCGTCGGTGAAGCGCCTGTAGGCGCCCGTCGGGATATCGTATTTGGCGCAGAGGTCCTTGGTGAAGCCCTTGGAGCCTTCGAGCTGCGCGGCGGCGGCCGAGGGACCGAAGACGTCGATGCCGTCTGCGCGCAGCGCGTCGGCAAGGCCGGCGACGAGCGGGGCTTCCGGCCCGACCACCACGAAGCCGACGCCGTTCTCCTTGCAGAAGGCCGAGACGGCGGCGTGGTCCTCGACATTCAGGGAAACGAGCGTGGCGCATTCGGCGATGCCCGGATTGCCGGGGGCGGCGTAGAGCGTATCCAGAAGCGGGGACTGCGCCAGTTTCCAGGCAAGGGCATGCTCGCGTCCGCCCGATCCGATCAACAGAACCTTCATGCCCGTAACCCCTGCTGCGTCCTTGTTGCTGGCGGGTTAAGGGCGTGGGGCGGAAAGGTCAAGAGATGCGGTGTGACAGAGCGTCGAGATGTCGGCGGTGGGTAGGGGCGACCTGCCCTAACCCCCGGCCACTTACGGTCCGGGAGGGTCGAAGACGGGTCGGACGGGTGGGAAGCTCGCCTGCCGTTTCGTTGGCCACGGGGAGAAACCGGAAAAATCCCCGTGTTCTTCATCTCCGTCGCGTCCGGTTGACACGACCCGCCTTCTCTTGGCAAATCTTCGGACGGTTGGATTGTTCCGCGAAAGTTCTGGACGGTTGCGCTACCTGAGGCGGAACCGGCAGGACCTGCAGGGAATTCATGCCGAGCATCGCCCCGCCGCACGGACAGCTCCATGACGCTTCAGCAGACCTTCGCCTTCGTCGTCATCGCTCTGATGATGGCGGCGTTCATTTGGGGACGGTTCCGCTACGATGTCGTGGCGTGCTGTTCGCTGCTTCTGGCGCTCGCGCTCGGCATCGTTCCCTTCGACAAGGCCTTTTCCGGTTTTTCCGACGACATCGTCATCATCGTCGCAAGCGCCCTGATGGTGAGCGCGGCCGTCGCGCGCTCGGGCATCGTCAATCTCGCGGTCAAGCGCTTCTTCCCGAACCTTGCCTCCAGGCGCAGCCAGCTCGCGCTGCTGCTCGTCTCCGTCGCGGTGCTTTCGGCCTTCATCAAGAATATCGGCGCGCTCGCCATCATGATGCCGCTCGCTTTCCAGTTCGCCAAGAAATCCGGCACGCCGGCCTCCAAGTTCCTGATGCCGATGGCCTTCGCCGCGCTCCTCGGCGGCCTCATGACGCAGATCGGCACCTCGCCCAACATCGTCGTCTCGCGCCTGCGCCAGGAGATCGGCGGCGAGAGCTTCAGCATGTTCGACTTCACGCCCGTCGGCGCGGTGCTGACGGTCTGCGGCATCCTCTTCCTCCTCCTCTTCAACCGCATCGTGCCCGAGCGCACGAACAAGAGCGCCAATATCGAGGAGGCGCTGGAGGCGGCCGCCTATTCCTCCGACGCGACGATCGAGGCCGGCTCGCCCTCCGTCGGCAAGTCGCTGAACGAGGTGCTGCGCAACGGCGACGGCGACGTGATCGCCACCGCCATCATCCGCGGCCATGTCCATATCGCGCCGCTGCCGGACGTGCGGCTGACCGCGGGCGACACGATCCTGATGGAGGGAACGGCAGGGGCGCTCGACAAGGTGGTCTCCGCCGCCGGCCTGACGCTCTCCGGCCAGCCGATCCGCGCCGGGCGCGGCGAGGAGGGCGAGATCAGCGCCATAGAGGCGGTGGTGGGCAAGGATTCGCGGCTCATCGACATTTCCGCCCGCAGCATCGCGCTCTTCCATTCCTACGGCATCAACCTGCTCGCCGTCAGCCGGCAGGGCGAGCGGCTGCGCGAAAAGCTCTCCGCCGTGCGCCTGCGCCCCGGCGACATGATCGTGGTGCAGGGCAACAACCGCACGCTGCCGACCCAGCTCACCGAACTCGGCCTGCTGCCGCTCGCCCAGCGCGAGATCCTGCTGGGCGCGCCGCGCCGGGCGATCATTCCCGTCCTGATCCTCATGGCGGCGATGGTCGCCACCGCCTTCGGCGTCGTGCCGGTGGCGACGGGCTTCTTCGCCGCCGCCGTCGCCATGGTGGTCTTCCGCGCCGTGCCGCTGCGCGAGGCCTATACGGCGCTCGACGGGCCGATCCTCATCATGCTCGCCGCCCTCATCCCCGTTTCCGACAGCCTGCGCACGACGGGGGCGAGCGAGCTCGTCGCCGGCTGGCTCGGCGACATCGCCGTGCACCTGCCGCCCTTCGGCGCGCTCGGCCTCATCCTTCTTACCGCCATGGCCGTAACGCCCTTCCTCAACAATGCGGCGACCGTCCTCGTCATGGCGCCGATCGCCGCCAGCTTCGCCAATGCGCTGCACTACAAGCCGGAGGCCTTCCTGATGGCGGTGGCGATCGGCGCGGGCTGCGATTTCCTCACCCCCGTCGGCCACCAGTGCAACACGCTGGTGATGGGCCCGGGCGGCTACAAGTTCGCCGATTATCCGCGCGTCGGCCTGCCGCTCTCCATCCTCATCGTCATCGTCAGCGTGCCGACGCTGCTTTATGTCTGGCCCGTGCGCTAGCCGCCGATCGACATTCCCTTGACGCGCCGGGCTGAATATGGTCTCACCCAGCCCAACGGAGAGCCCCTTTCTCCCGCAAATCCGGGCACTCCCTTCCAAAAGTCAAGACGGGCCACATCCATGAGCACTTCCGGAACCGCATCCGGCGTTCGCGTACGCATCGCACCTTCCCCCACCGGCGAGCCCCATGTCGGCACCGCCTATATCGCGCTCTTCAACTATCTCTTCGCCAAGAAGAACAACGGCACCTTCATCCTGCGCATCGAGGATACGGACGCCACGCGCTCGACGCCGGAATTCGAGCAGAAGGTGCTGGACGCGCTGAAATGGTGCGGCCTCGAATGGTCCGAAGGCCCGGATGTCGGCGGCCCCTACGGCCCTTACCGCCAGTCCGACCGCAAGGCCATGTACTGGCCCTATGCCGAGGAGCTGCTGCAGAAGGGCCATGCCTTCCGCTGCTTCTGCACGCCGGAACGGCTGGAGAAGATGCGCGAGGCGCAGCGCGCCGCCGGCAAGCCGCCGGGCTACGACGGCCACTGCCTCAACCTTTCCGCCGAGGAAGTGACGAGCCGCGTCGCCGCGGGCGAGCCTTCGGTCGTGCGCATGAAGATCCCGGCGGAAGGCTCCTGCGATTTCCACGACGGCGTCTACGGCGACGTGTCGATCCCGTGGGAAAGCGTCGACATGCAGGTGCTGATCAAGGCCGACGGCATGCCGACCTATCACATGGCGAACGTCATCGACGACCACCTGATGAAGATCACCCATGTGGCGCGCGGCGAGGAATGGCTCGCCTCGGTGCCCAAGCACATCCTGCTCTACCGCTATTTCGGCTGGCAGGAGCCGGTCTTCATGCATCTGTCGCTGATGCGCAACGCCGACAAGTCGAAGCTCTCCAAGCGCAAGAACCCGACCTCGATCTCCTACTATTCCGCGCTCGGCTACCTGCCGGAAGCGCTGATGAACTTCCTCGGCCTGTTCTTCATCCAGATTTCCGAGGGCGAAGAACTGCTGACCATGGACGAGCTTGCCGAAAAGTTCGATCCGGAGAACCTTTCCAAGGCCGGCGCGATCTTCGACATCCAGAAGCTCGACTGGCTGAACGGCCGCTGGCTGCGCGAGCAGCTTTCCGAAGAGGACTTCATGAAGCGCGTCCTCGACTGGGCGATGGAGAACGACCGCATCCGCGAGGGGCTGAAGCTCTCGCAGTCGCGCATCTCCAAGCTCGGCGAGCTGCCGGACCTCGCCGGCTTCCTGCTGAAGTCCGACCTCGGCCTGACGCCGGAATCCTTCGCCAAGGTGAAATCGGCGCCGGAGGAAATCCTCGAAGTGCTAAACCAGGTGCAGCCGGACCTTGAGAAGATGCCGGAATGGACCGTGGAAAGCATCGAGGCGGAACTGCGCGCGAGCGCCGACAAGCTCGGCAAGAAGTTGAAGGTCGTCGTCGCGCCGCTCTTCGTTGCCGTCTCCGGCTCGTCGCGCTCGCTGCCGCTCTTCGATTCGATGGCCATCCTCGGCCGCTCCGTCGTGCGCCAGCGCCTGAAGGTCGCCGCGCAGGTCGTGGCCTCCATGGCCGGCGGCGGAAAGTAAGGAACGAGAAGAATGAACGACAAGACCGAAACCGCCCTTTCCTCCGACCCGACGGAAGTCCGCCGCCAGAAGCTCGGCCAGCTTCGCGAGACGGTCGGAGATGTCTATCCGGCGCATTTCCACCGCACGATGACCAATGCGGAGCTTGCGGAGAAGTACGAAAGCCTGGAACCCGACACGGAGAGCGGCGACGTCGTGACCGTTGCCGGCCGCGTCTATTCCTCGCGCAATTCCGGCATGTTCATGGACATCCATGATGCCTCCGGCAAGATCCAGATCTTCTCCCACAAGGACACGACGCCGGAAGAGGCGCGCGCCCTGCTGCCGATGATCGATATCGGCGACATCATTGGTGTCACCGGGGTCGTCCGCCGCACCAAGCGCGGTGAACTGACGATCAACGCGCAGGAGATCGTCATGCTGACGAAGACCCTGCTGCCGATGCCGGAGAAGTGGCACGGCGTAGCCGATGTCGAGATCCGCTACCGCAAGCGCCATCTCGACATCATGACCAACGAGGAATCCAAGCTCCGCTTCCAGCAGCGCTCGAAGATCGTCTCCGGCATCCGCCGCTTCATGGAGAACGACGGCTTCATGGAAGTCGAGACGCCCATGCTGCATTCCGTCTACGGCGGCGCGACGGCAGAACCCTTCAAGACACACCACAACACGCTGAAGCTCGACATGTACCTGCGCATCGCGCCGGAACTGTTCCTGAAGCGCACGCTGGTCTCCGGCCTCACCGACAAGGTGTTCGAGATCAACCGCAACTTCCGCAACGAGGGCGTGTCGACCCGGCACAATCCCGAATTCACCATGATGGAGTGCTACTGGGCCTATGCCGACTACGAGGACATCATGGACCTCGTGGAGCGCCTCTTCGCCGAGCTTGCGGTGAAGATCCACGGCTCGACCGAGTTCGCCTATGGCGACAAGGAAATCTCCTTCAAGGGCCCGTTCAGGCGCGTGCCGATGCCGGATGCCGTGAAGGAAGCGACCGGTATCGATTTCCTTTCGATCAAGACGGACGAGGAAGCGCGCGCCGCCGCCAAGGCGGCCGGCTTCGAGGTCGAGAAGGACTGGACCTGGGGCGAATGCCTTGCCTTCATCTTCGAGGAGAAGGTGGAGGGAACGCTGATCCAGCCGTCCCACGTCACGCATTTCCCGAAGGATATCTCCCCCTTCGCCAAGGAAGTGCCGGGCGAGCCGCGCCTCGTGGAACGCTTCGAGACCTATTGCAACACCTGGGAACTGGGCAACGCCTTTTCCGAGCTGAACGACCCGGAGGAGCAGCGCGCCCGCATGGTCGAGCAGCTCCAGCAGGCCCACGGCCGCGGCGAGAAGGACAAGCAGCTCGACGACGAGTTTCTGGACGCCATCGACCAGGGCATGCCGCCTGCCGGGGGGCTGGGCATCGGCGTCGACCGCCTGATCATGCTCCTGACGAACGCCCCCTCGATCCGCGACGTCATCCTCTTCCCGGCCCGCCGCGCGAAGGCGGACTGAGGGTAGAGCAAGGTGGGAGGGCCAGGAAAGCCCTCCTTCCCTCCTCTGTCTCCTCTTCTCTCCCTCTCCTTCGTCATGCTCGGGCTTGACCCGAGCATCCACCCTCACGGCGGCGCCTCGCTTGTGGCATGGATCCTCGGGTCAAGCCCGAGGATGACGACGGTGGGAGTCGAGGATGACGCCGGCGAGAGGATTGACGCCGACCGGCGGAGCGCTTCCGGCGGTGAGGTGACACCGGCGGATGGATGGTGCCTAGGGATGGGGGGGATGCCAGGCAGCAGCGTGGCACCGTTGCGCCTCACGCCTCGATCGACACGTCCCCCATCGGCCGCGAGCAGCAGGCGAGGATGTAGCCTTCGGCGATCTCGTCTTCCAGGATGCCGCCGTTGTGGTGCATCTCTACTTCGCCCGTCACCTTCAGCACCCGGCAGGTGCCGCACAGGCCGCCTTCGCAGGCCGCGCCGATGCGCACGCCCGCGGCGCGCGCGGTCTGCAGGATTGTCTGGCCGGGCGGGCACGGAGCGTCCTTGCCTGCCATGGTGAAGGTGACGGTGGCGACCGCGTCGGCATCCACGGCCTGCTCGCCGGCGCCGGCCCGGATGGCGATCTCTTCCGGCGCGGGCGCGCTCGACGGCTGGAAGCTCTCCTCGTGGTAGCGCGCCATGTCGAAGCCGCAGACCTTCAGCATGTCGCGCACGCCGCGCATGAAGGGCTCCGGGCCGCAGCAGAAGACCGTGCGCTCGCGGAAATCGGGCGCGAGCAGCGACAGGCGTGCCGCGTCGATCCGGCCGCGAAGGCCATGCCAGCCGTCACGCGGGTTCTGGCTCTCCACGACGAAGCCGAGCGTCAGGCTCGGCATCTGCGCGGCGAGGCATTCGAGCTCCGCCTTGAACAGGAGGTCCTCCGGCTTGCGCGCGCAGGTGACGAAGGAGACGTCCGACTGCGGCGCGCAGTCCGCCATCCAGCGCGTCATCGACATCATCGGCGTGATGCCGGAGCCGGCCGAGACGAAGAGGTACTTCTCCGCCGGATAGCGCACGAAGGAGAAGTCGCCGAGCGGGCCGAAGGCCCGCAGCGTCATGCCCGGACGCAGGTTGTCGAACATCCAGCGCGTGCCGATGGAATTCTTCTGCGCCTTGACCGTCACCGCGACCGAGAAGGGGCGCGAGGGCGAGGAGGAGAGCGTATAGGTGCGCATGACCGGCTCGTCCTGCGACACCGGCAGCTCCAGGGTGACGAACTGGCCCGGCAGGTACCGGAACCAGTTCTTCTGATCGGAGCTGAACGTGAACGTCATCACGTCGGAAGTCTCCGCCGTGACCGCGATGCATTCCAGGAGGTTCTGGCGGTCGTGCCACGGGTTCAGTTCGTCGAAGTGGCGGAACGGGGTCGATATCGTCATGTCAGGCCACCCGGGACATCGGTTTCTTGTCGTCCAGGCGGTCGATCATGAAGTTCGTGTACCACTCGACGAACTGCATGACGCCGCCCTCGTCCTCGACCGAATAGGGGCCGGGCTGGTAGGCGGGCGAACGGATGCCGAAGGCGTTCTCCTCGACGATCCGGCGGTCCTGGTCGTTGGTCTCGGTCCACACATGGGTGAGCTCGTCGAGGCGGTAGTCGACACCCTCGACGGCATCCTTGGCGACCAGCCACTTCGTCGTGACCTGGGTGAGCTCCGGGCCGAGCGGCAGCACGCGGAAGGTGATGGCGTGGTCGGCCAGCACATGGTTCCACGTCGTCGGATAGTGGAAGAGGAGAAGCGTGCCGATGCCGCTTTCCAGGACATCGCTCGACAGCGGCCGCTGCACGGCGGGCGCGCCGGACATGGTGTAGCTCTCCGCATCCTGGATCAGCGGCATGCGCGCGGCGCGGAACTGGCCGGTCGGCGACATGCGGAATTCGCTCGCAAGGCCCGCCGCCTCGCACTTTTCCCAATGCGCGGCGATGACCGGATCGTCCTTGGCGCCCTGCACGCCCGTGGCGCTGGGGGCCTCCGGATAGGTGCGGCAGAGCTCGGGATGGTTGGCCGCGCAATGGTAGCATTCGCGGTTGTTCTCCCAGACGAGCTTCCAGTTGCCCTTCTCCACGATGGTGCTCTCGAAGGCGACCTTCGTCTCGCCGAGGCGGTGGCGGGCAAGATAGGGCTCGACCAGGCTGCGGAAGGCGGAGAAGTCCGGTGCCTCCTCGGCAAGGCAGATGAAGATGTAGCCGCCGACCGTCTCGCAACGGATCGGCTTCAGGCCGTGCTGCGCCTTGTCGAAGTCCTCCGCCATGTGGCGGGCGAAGAGTAGCGAGCCGTCGAGCTCGTAGGTCCACTGGTGGTAGGGACAGACGAGCTTGGCCGACGTGCCCTTGTGCTGCGTGCACACGCGCGAGCCGCGGTGGCGGCAGGAATTGTGCAGGGCGCGGACGGTGCCGGAACGGTCGCGGGTGACGACGACGGGATAATCGCCGACCTGCACGGTGAAATAGTTGCCCGCCTTCGGGATCTCGCAGTCGTGGCCGATGAACAGCCAGTCGCGATACCAGATCGTCTCCAGGTCGAGCTTGTAGTGGTCGGGGTCGATGTAGAAGGCCTGCTCGAGGCTGTGGCCTTCGCGCCGGGTCTTGAGCTTGCGGAGCACGTCGCTGCGAATGTCCATGGCGGATCCTCAGATATCCAGATTTGCTGAGGCGCACGGAAGGAGACGGCATCCGGGCGGCGGGCCGCACGGTTTGCACGCTTCCCGGCCGCCCGCCGCAGCCAGTCACGATCGATGCTCCAGGCTGGTTTCCGGGCTGAGGAGTGTCCCTTGAGGACCGGCGCAGCGCCTTCCCGGACATCTCGTCCAGTGGCCTCTGCTGCACCTTGCTCCAACACCGTTGCGGGGGCAGCGCCGGATTTCAACCGGCTTCCCAATTCTCCGCTTCCTTGGGGGAAGCAGCACCTTGAGCGTTCTTATCTAAGCGCAAGTCCGGCCGCCCGACATTCCGGAAAACGACATGCCGTTCCAAGTTGACGACAGGGGAAAAAGGGGAAATTCTGCAATGATGGTATAAATACTACAATAGGAACAATGGTTTGAGAAAAGACGCCCAACGGAAAGACTGCACAGCCCGCCTGAAGCGGCGGCTTTCATGCCTTTGTCATATTGCGACCTTTCCGCCCCCGCGCGAAGAAGCGGGAGGTGCACGGAAAGGAATGTTTAACGGCGTTTGCTTAAACTTCGACGCATCAGGGCACGAGCATAAGGTCCGGTCAGGTGCAGCAGACGAAGTTCCGATATTACGACGCCGTCGCCTACAAGCGCACCAACCAGCCGAAAGCCGCAGCCCATACGGAGTTCCTGCGCACCGGCCGCATCGACCGCAGCCCGACCTGGAGCCCCAGCGAGAAGCGCTACCTCACCTATCAGGAGGTCGCCGAGCGCACGGGCCGCAAGCTGGAGCGGGCCGGCAGCATCACCCATGAGCGCATCAACGGCTTCCACCATTCCATCCAGTTCCCCAGGCTGATCTTCCACCGCACGCTCGCCCAGACGCCGCATCTCGGCTATTGCCACATCACGGTGGCCAATTCGCGCTTCGCCGAGTTCGAGAA
>Ga0182740_1001422_pt1 | contig 16294 bp, 29 predicted proteins | sample eDN5th37CKraftBY_FD_128872 | JGI IMG/M metagenome (GOLD analysis project Ga0182740, IMG submission 128872) | Enriched backyard soil microbial communities from Emeryville, California, USA - eDNA 5th pass 37_C Kraft BY (version 2) (version 2) | ecosystem: Environmental > Terrestrial > Soil >...
ATTTGGGTCCAATATAACGTGCCATGTGGATTCCCTTTAGATACGACGACGCTTCGGCGGACGGCAGCCGTTGTGCGGAACGGGCGTGATGTCGGCGATGCTCGAAATCTTGATGCCCAGCGCATTGAGCGCGCGCACCGACGATTCACGGCCGGGGCCGGGGCCCTTGATGCGCACTTCGAGGGTCTTGATGCCATATTCCATGGCAACGCGACCAGCCGTTTCAGCGGCAACCTGCGCGGCGAACGGCGTCGACTTGCGCGAGCCCTTGAAGCCTGCGCCACCCGACGTCGCCCACGACAGGGCATTGCCCTGACGGTCGGTGATGGTGATGATGGTGTTGTTGAACGAAGCGTGAACGTGCGCGATGCCGTCCGAGACGTTCTTCTTGACCTTTTTGCGTACGCGCGAAGCGCCGCTGGTGGAAGCTTTCGCCATAATCTAGATCCTCGATTATTTCTTCAGGGACGCAGCAGCACGACGCGGGCCCTTGCGGGTGCGGGCGTTGGTGCGGGTGCGCTGGCCGCGCACGGGCAGGCCACGCTTGTGGCGCATGCCGCGGTAGGTTCCCAGGTCGATCAAACGCTTGATCGAGAGCTGAACTTCACGACGCAGGTCGCCTTCAACCGCGAACACACCAATGTGTTCACGGATGCGCTCCAGCTCAGCGTCGGTCAGATCCTTGACCTTTTTGGTAACGGGCACACCAGCAGCTTCGCAGATCTTGCGGGCGCGCGTACGACCGATGCCAAAAATGGCGGTCAGGCCGATCTCGGCGTGCTGTTGCGGCGGAATGTTAATGCCAGCAATACGGGCCATGACTGTTCCTTGAATAAATCCGTTGCGTACCGCTAACTGGGTTAGCCTTGACGCTGCTTGTGACGCGGGTCGGTGCAGATGACACGCACCACGCCGTGACGTTTGATAACTTTGCAGTTGCGGCAGATCCGCTTAACCGATGCCATTACTTTCATGGTTGACTCCTAATTTTCCGTAATCCGGTCCGCTTCACTTGGAGCGGAAAACAATTCTGGCTCGCGTGAGGTCATAGGGCGTGAGCTCCACTGTGACCTTGTCGCCGGGCAGAATCCGGATGTAATGCATACGCATCTTGCCGGAAATATGGCCCAACACCACGTGGCCGTTTTCGAGCTTGACGCGGAAGGTCGCGTTGGGGAGGTTCTCAAGAACCTCTCCTTGCATCTGGATGACGTCGTCCTTAGACATTCTCTGCTTACCGCATCGGCAAACCCGAGCCCTTGAAGTTCGCCTTCTTGAGCAGCGAGTCGTATTGGTGAGACATCATGTAGGCCTGTACTTGCGCCATGAAATCCATCGTCACCACGACAATAATCAACAGGGACGTACCACCGAAGTAGAACGGCACATTCCAACGCATCACCAGGAATTCCGGCAGCAAGCACACCAGCGTGATGTAAATCGCACCAGCCAGCGTCAAGCGCATCAGAATCTTGTCGATGTAACGCGCGGTCTGCTCGCCCGGACGGATGCCCGGAACGAAGGCGCCGCTCTTCTTCAGGTTGTCTGCAGTTTCGCGGCTGTTGAACACCAGGGCCGTGTAGAAAAAGCAGAAGAAAATGATCGCGACCGAGTACAGCGTGATGTACAGCGGTTGACGAGGCTCGAGCGCGGCAGCAAGGTCACGCAGCCAGGCCATGCGTTCGCCGCTCGAGAACCAGCTGGTGATCGTGGCCGGGAACAGAATGATCGACGATGCGAAGATCGGCGGAATCACCCCGGCCATGTTCAGCTTGAGCGGCAGATGCGAGCTCTGGCCCCCATACACCTTGTTGCCCACCTGGCGCTTGGCATAGTTCACCGTGATCTTGCGCTGTCCGCGTTCCACGAACACCACGAAGGCGGTAACCAGCACGACCAGGGCCACGATGAACAGCGCCGACAGCACCGACATCGAGTTCGTCCGCACCAGGTCCAGCAGTCCCGCCAGCGCCGAGGGCAGGCCCGCGACGATACCGGCGAAGATCAGGATCGAGATGCCGTTGCCCAGCCCCCGCTCGGTGATCTGCTCGCCCAGCCACATGACGAACATGGTGCCGGTAACCAGCGTGACCACTGTCGTGAAGCGGAACAACATGCCCGGGTCGATGACCAGCCCCGGCTGGGACTCCAGCGCCACCGAAATACCCACCGCCTGGACCAGCGCCAGCACGACCGTGCCGTAGCGGGTGTACTGGGTGATCTTCCGACGACCGGCCTCGCCCTCTTTCTTGAGCGCTTCCAGCGACGGCACCACCACCGACATCAACTGCATGATGATGGATGCCGAAATGTACGGCATGATCCCCAGGGCGAAGATGGAAAAGCGCGACAGCGCCCCGCCCGAGAACATGTTGAACAGGCCCAGGATCCCGCCCTCGTGCTGGCGGAACAGGTCCGCCAGCGCGTCCGGGTTGATGCCCGGCACGGGAATGTGGGTACCGAGGCGGTAAACCACCAGGGCGAGCACCAGGAACACGAGACGGCGCTTCAGATCGCCGTACCGTGCACCGGTTTTGCCCAGAGCCTGCGCTTTAGCCACTCGTCACCTCGCGTTCAAGCAAGCGAGCCGCCCGCGGCTTCGATGGCGGCGCGAGCGCCGGCCGTCGCGGTAATGCCGCGAAGCACCACCTTGCGCGAGAGTTCACCCGACTTGATGACCTTGGCGTAACGCACGCTTTGGCCAACCACACCAGCCGCCTTGAGCGCCTGGACGTCGATTTCCTCGGCTTCCAGCAATTGCAGTTCGGACAGGCGCACTTCGGCGTACAGGTGCTGGCCCAGCGGCGTGAAACCGCGCTTGGGCAGGCGACGCTGCAGCGGCATCTGGCCGCCTTCGAAGCCAACCTTGTGGAAGCCGCCCGAACGCGACTTCTGGCCCTTGTGGCCACGGCCGGCGGTCTTGCCCAGGCCCGAGCCGATGCCACGGCCGACGCGGCGCTTGGCGTGCTTGCTGCCCTCGGCGGGCTTCAGCGTATTGAGTTGAATATCCGACATCGTGATTCCTTAGGCTTCCGAGACGGAGACGAGATAACCCACCTTGTGGATCATCCCGCGCACCTCGGGCGTGTCGACCAGAACGCGGCTGCTGTTGATACGGCGCAGGCCCAGACCGCGAATGGTGTCGCGGTGGGATTGCTTGGTGCCGATCACGGAGCGCACGAGCGTAACTTTGATCTGCTTCTGAGCCATGATTTACCCCAGGATCTCTTCGACGGACTTGCCGCGCTTGGCAGCAACTTCCGCCGGGGTCAGGGAAGCGCGCAGACCATTCAACGTGGCGCGAACCAGGTTGTAGGGGTTGCTCGAGCCCAGGCTCTTGGCAACCACGTTACGCACACCCATCACTTCGAAAATGGCGCGCATCGGGCCGCCGGCGATCACACCGGTACCTTCAGCGGCCGGCGAAATCAGCACCGTCGAGGCGCCGTGCTTGCCCACCACGGTATGGTGCAGCGTGCCGTTCTTCAGGGCAACCTTGAACATGCCGCGACGGGCCTGTTCCATTGCCTTCTGAACCGACACCGGCACTTCACGCGCCTTGCCCTTGCCCATGCCGATACGGCCATCGCCGTCGCCCACCACGGACAACGCGGCAAAGCTCATGGTGCGACCACCCTTGACCACTTTGCTCACGCGGTTGACCGCGATCATCTTCTCGCGCAGACCGTCGTCGTTCTCTTTTTCCGCGGCGTGCTTGCCTTGTACTTTAGTAGCCATTTGACAGATCCTCGCTTAGAACTTCAGGCCGGCTTCACGCGCGGCTTCGGCCAGCGCTTTCACGCGGCCATGGTAACGAAAGCCCGAGCGATCGAAGGCAACCAGTTCGATGCCGGCGGCCTTGGCCTTCTCGGCGACACGCTTGCCCACCAGCGCGGCGGCGGTGGCGTTGCCGCCCTTGCCGGCGGCGCCCAGCTGCGCGCGAACTTCGGCTTCCAGCGTCGAGGCGCTGACCAGCACGCGATCGCCTTCCGGCGAAATGATGTTGGCGTAGATGTGCAGGTTCGAGCGGAAAACCGACAGGCGATGCACTCGCAGCTGCGCAATCTTCCGGCGGGTCGGAACCGCACGACGCAAACGGGAAACTTTTTTGTCCATGATTCGTCCTTGCGTGCGCCGTTATTTCTTCTTGGTTTCTTTGATGACGACGCGTTCGTCCGCGTAACGTACACCCTTGCCCTTGTAGGGCTCAGGTTCACGGTACCTGCGGATTTCAGCGGCCACCTGACCGACGACTTGCTTGTTCGGGCCCTTGATGACGATTTCCGTCTGGGTCGGGCATTCGGCCTTGATGCCGGCGGGCAGCTGGTGCACGACATCGTGCGAAAAGCCCAGCTGCAGCTTGACCGCGTCGCCTTGAATCTGGGCGCGGTAACCCACGCCGACCAGATTCAGCTTGCGTTCGAAGCCCTTGCTCACGCCGGTCACCATGTTGGCGACCAGGGCGCGCAAGGTGCCCGACATCGCGTTGGCATGGCGGCTGTCGTTGGCAACGGCAAACGTCAGCTTGCCATCTTCCTGGACGACGTTGACGTCGCCGGTCAGCGATTGCACCAGGGTGCCCAGCGGGCCCTTGACGGTGATCTGGTCCGGCTGGATGCTGGCTTCAACACCCTTGGGCAGTTCTACCGGGTATTTAGCGATACGTGACATTCGACTCTCCTTAGGCCACGTAGCACAGGACTTCGCCGCCCACGCCATTGGCGCGAGCCTTGCGGTCGGTCATCACGCCGCGCGAGGTCGAAACGATAGCCACGCCCAGGCCGTTCATGACCTGAGGAATGCTGGTGCGGCCCTTGTAGATACGCAGACCCGGGCGCGAGACGCGTTCGATGCGCTCGATGACCGGACGGCCGGCGTAGTACTTCAGGGTGATCTCGAGCTCAGGCTTGGCCTGGGTGCCCTTGACCGAATAGCCATCGATGTAGCCTTCGTCTTTCAGCACGGTGGCGATGGCCACTTTCAGCTTCGAGGCGGGCATGGTCACCGTGGTTTTGTCAACTTGCTGCGCATTGCGAATGCGAGTCAGCATATCGGCGATGGGATCGCTCATGCTCATATTCGTTCTCCTACCAGCTGGCCTTGGTCATGCCGGGAACTTCGCCCTTCATCGCCATTTCACGCAATTTGTGGCGGGTCAGGCCGAACTTGCGGAACACGCCGCGCGGACGACCGGTAACCACGCAGCGATTGCGCTGGCGAGTGGGGTTGGCATTGCGCGGCAGCTGTTGCAGCTTGAGCCGAGCTTGGTAACGTTCTTCGTCGGTCTTCGACTGGTCGTCGATGATCGCCTTCAATTCGGCGCGCTTGGCGGCATACTTGTCAGCCAGCTTGGCACGCTTGATATCGCGATTGATGAGGGAGAGTTTAGCCACGTCATCAGCCCCTTAGTTACGGAACGGGAAGCTGAAGGCCGTCAACAGCGCCTTGGCTTCGTCGTCAGTCTTGGCGGTGGTGGTGATGCTGATGTTCAGCCCACGCAGCGCGTCGATCTTGTCGTATTCGATTTCGGGGAAGATGATTTGCTCTTTCACCCCGATGTTGTAGTTGCCACGGCCGTCGAACGCACGACCCGAGATGCCGCGGAAGTCACGCACGCGCGGCAGCGCGACCGCAACCAGGCGATCCAGGAATTCGTACATGCGCTGACCACGCAGCGTGACCATGCAACCGATCGGATAGTTCTCGCGGATCTTGAACCCGGCAATAGCCTTGCGGGTCTTGGTCACCACGGGCTTCTGGCCGGAGATCTTGGTCAGGTCGGAAACAGCGTGCTCGATGACCTTCTTGTCGGCGACCGCTTCCGAGACACCCATGTTCAGGGTGATCTTGGTGATGCGGGGCACTTCCATCACGCACTTGTAGCCGAACTTGGCCTGCAGGTCGGCAACGACCTTGCTTTTGTAAAATTCTTGCAAACGAGACATGTCTGTCGCCCCTTACGCCTTGGCGCCGACCACGGCGCCATTGGAACGGAACACGCGAACCTTGCGGCCGTCCACTTCCTGCACGCCGACGCGATCACCCTTGCCGGTGGCGGGATTGAACAGCGCCACGTTCGAAACGTGGATCGGCATGGTCTTTTCGACGATGCCGCCAGGATTGTTGGCCATCGGGTTGGCCTTGACGTGCTTCTTCACGACGTTCACGCCTTCGACCAGCACGTGGTCGGCGTCAACGCGGGCCAGCACGGTGCCGCGACGCTTCTTGTCGCGGCCGGTCAGGACGATGACTTCGTCGCCTTTACGGATGTTGTTCATCGCGGGCTCCTTACAGCACTTCCGGGGCCAGCGACACGATCTTCATGAACCGCTCGGTACGCAGTTCACGCGTAACGGGTCCGAAGATGCGGGTGCCGATCGGCTCCAGCTTGGCATTGAGCAACACGGCGGCATTGCCACCGAAACGGATCAGCGAACCGTCTTTGCGGCGCACGCCCTTGGCGGTACGCACCACCACAGCGTTGTAGATTTCGCCTTTCTTGACGCGTCCGCGCGGAGCCGCATCTTTGACGCTCACCTTGATGATGTCGCCGATACCGGCATAACGGCGCTTGGAGCCACCGAGCACCTTGATGCACATGACAGCACGCGCACCAGTGTTGTCGGCCACGTCCAGCGTGGTCTGCATTTGGATCATGATTTTTCCTGTTCCAACTTAACTGAAAACACGCCCTTCCCAGGTTCGCATTTCCTGCCAGTTTTGGTCCCGTCAGGTCCGTGCGCAGCCTGCTGGCAACGAACGACCCTGGGTTGAAATCCTGCGGAAATTTCCCTCTTGCCAGCTGATCTGGCCGCCGAACCAGGAACTTGCAAACACCGGTTGCCCGATACCTGCCCGCTCCGCTTCTGCCGCCTGCCTGTCGCTTGGCACCGCCTGGCCATGCCAGGCCCGAAGGCTCATTTCACCCAGGTCGTTTCGTTTAACCCAAGCCTAGAACCCCGGAAGTCCAACCAAAACCGGCCCAATCGAACCAACAATTTGGGAAAGCTGGTAATTCTACCCCGCTGGGCGAAACTATGCAAGGCCATTGCACATTCGCCCCACAGTGTCGGCTCAAACCAACGTCCGCCGGCGGGGCAGGCAGGGCGCTAATGCGGCCCCGTTTTTCTTCCATAGTACCCGCGCTCCCAGGCATCGTGGTTGGCCTTGCCCCGGCGGATCTCGTCCGAAAAGGGCGCCGCCGCCAACACCAGCCGGTTCAGCCAGCGCACCGGCCAGCGGCAGGGCCGCTCGAAGTCCACGAACAGCACCGCACGCACGCCATCGGTATCGTTGTGGACCTGGTGCGGATACAGGTCGTCGAACACGACCGCCCGGCCGGCCTGCCAGACATGGCGCTGGCCGTCGATCTCGATCCAGCACCGTTCGCGCGGCTCCGGCACGATCAGGGCCAGGTGCAGGCGCAGCACGCCATTGTACGGGCCGCGATGCAAGGGAATGCGCTTGCCGGGCTCGAGGATGGAGAAGAACGCCGTGCGCAAGCCGGGGATGCGCCGCAGGGCCTGCGCGGTCCGGGGACAGCGCGCCAGGTTGCGGGTCGAGCGCATGCCATACCCCATGAACACGAACGTCTTCCACTGATCGTCGTTGGTGATCATGCCCACGTCCGGCGAGATCTCGTGAAACGCGGGCAGCCTCTCGCGCTCGCGCAGCAGCTCGTCCAGCTCGCCACGGATCGCGTCGGCCCGGGCCTCCAGGCCCGCCACCCAGGGAAAGCGCGCATTATCGAAGATGGGCCGGTCGCCCACCAGCGAGGCGCGCGCGATGCGCCCGCGCAGCCAGTCGATGAAACGGAAGAGAGCCCTGGAATAAAGGCTGGGCGGCCTGCTCGGCAAATGGTCGGCTGACACGGTACTTTTTTCGGAGCTTGAGATGTCTGTGGGCGCATCCTGGACTACCGTTGCCTGGATTGCGGCCCGGGCGGCTCCGATCATACCAACGGCGCCGCCCCGGCACCATTGGCTCCGTGGTCCCGGCTCCTAGTGGCCCCCCCGCGACAGGGCAAGCTGGTTTAGACTGGCAAAAAACACCACCCCCCCCCCAATAAATTCGCGAGGACTGACAAGCATGTATGAACAGTTGGCACTGTATATCGATGGCGAGTTCCTGACGGGCGACGGCAGGCGCACGCAGGACGTCGTCAATCCGGCCACGCTCGAGGTGCTTGGCCAGTTGCCGCACGCCTCCGAAGCCGACCTGGACCGCGCCCTGGCCGCCGCGCAACGCGCCTTCGAATCGTGGAAACGCACCTCGCCCATGGAACGCGCCGCCATCCTGCGCAAGGTTGGCCAGCTCTCGCGCGACCGCGCCCAGGAAATCGGCCGCAACATGACGCTGGACCAGGGCAAGCCCCTGGCCGAAGCGGTGGGCGAAGTGGCCTCCTGCTCCGAGCACGCCGACTGGCATGCCGAAGAATGCCGCCGCATCTACGGCCGTGTGATCCCGCCGCGCAACCCGGATGTCCGCCAATTGGTGGTGCGCGAGCCCATCGGCGTGTGCGCCGCGTTCACGCCCTGGAACTTCCCGTACAACCAGGCCATCCGCAAGATCGCCGCCGCGCTGGGCGCCGGCTGCACGGTCGTGCTCAAGGGGCCTGAAGACTCCCCCAGCGCCGTGATGGCGATTGCCCGCATGTTCCACGAGGCCGGCCTGCCCAAGGGCTGCCTGAACATCGTCTGGGGCGAACCGGCCAAGATCTCCGACTACCTGATCCGCTCGCCCATCGTGCGCAAGGTGTCGTTCACGGGTTCCGTGCCGGTCGGCAAGCAGCTGGCCGCCCTCGCCGGCGCGCACATGAAGCGTGTCACCATGGAGCTCGGCGGCCATTCGCCCGTGCTGGTGTTCGACGACGCCGACATCGATCGGGCCGCGGAAATGCTGGCGCGCTTCAAGGTCCGCAACGCCGGCCAGGTGTGCGTGTCGCCCACCCGCTTCTATGTGCAGAACGGCGCCTACGAGCAGTTCCTGGCGCGCTTTACCGAGGTGCTCAAGAACATCAAAGTCGGCGACGGGCTGGAGAAAGGCACCGACATGGGCCCGCTGGCGCACGAGCGCCGCGTTCCCGCCATGAGCACGTTCGTCGACGATGCGCTCAAGCACGGCGGCAAGGTGGTGCTTGGCGGCGACGCTCCGGACCGCAAGGGCTACTTCTTCAGCCCCACCGTGGTCACCGAGCTGCCCGACAATGCCATGCTGATGACCGAGGAACCCTTCGGCCCGCTGGCGCCGGTGGTGCGCTTCACCGACACTGACGAAGTGCTGCGACGCGCCAACAGCCTGCCGTTCGGCCTGTCTTCGTATGTGTTCACCAACTCGCTGAAGACCGCCACCAAGGTCTCCAATGCGCTGGAGGCCGGCATGGTCAACATCAATCACTTCGGCAGCGCGCTGGCCGAAACGCCCTTCGGCGGCATCAAGGACAGCGGCATCGGCAGCGAAGGCGGCCTGGAAACCTTCGACGGCTACCTGGTCACGAAGTACATCACGCACATCTGATCCCGGCTGCCGGGCTCAAGCCAACCCCGCCGCGATCCGGCGGGGTTTTTCGTGGCCGGCAAGCCGGCGAAACCGGGGGAAAGACCATGTCATGCCTGCCTCAGCCCACATCGCACTACGCGCAGTGCGCCGGACGCGAGCTGCACTACGTCGAATGGGGTCGCCGGGATGCGCCGCCGCTGGTCATGTGGCATGGACTGGCGCGTACCGGCCGCGACTTCGACGACCTGGCGCAGGCCCTGGCCGACCGGTACCGGGTCATCTGCCCCGACACGATAGGCCGCGGCATGTCGCAATGGAGTCCCCGGCCGGCGCAGGAATACTGCCTGGATTTCTACGCCACGCTGGCGTGCGGGCTGCTCGACCAGCTGGACCTGCCGCAGGTACGCTGGATCGGCACCTCGATGGGCGGCGCGATCGGCCTGCACGGTGCCGCCACCGCGCTGCGCGGACGCGTGACGCACTTGGTGCTCAACGATATCGGCCCGACGCTTCCCGCGCCGGCCGTCGAACGCATCCTGGCGTACGCAGGCGAACCGCCGTCATTCGATACGGTCGGCGCGCTGGAAACGTGGTTGCGAGCCGCCTACCGTCCCTATGGATGGCTGAGCGACGCGCAATGGCGCCGCATGGCGGAAACCTCGATGCGCCGCCTGCCCGATGGACGCGTCACCACGCACTACGACCCGGCCATCGTCAGCCAATTCCACCATCACCCCACCGACTACGAACGCTGGTCCGAATACGATTCGCTGCGCATGCCCGTATTGCTGCTGCGTGGCGCCGACTCCGACCTGCTGTTGCCGGACGTCGCGCACGCCATGACGCAGCGCGGGCCGCGCGCCCTGCGTATCGATTTTCCTGGTTGTGGCCACGCCCCGGCGCTCAACGTCACGGCGCAGATCCAGGCCGTCGCCGATTTTCTCGGGGCACCCGCTGCGCTCGCCTGACGCGCATTGTCGTACTGACATCCCCCGCAGGGGACGGATGCCGTCCTGGCCGTCAAGCGTTCACGGCGTATGGCGGGAGCCTGTCCCGGCGGGGACAGGCTCCCGCCCGCCCCACCTGCAGAGGGGCAATGCTCGATAAACAAAAAAAACGGCAAGAGCCAGGCTCTTGCCGTTTCATGCCGGAACGGCAAGCCGTTCCGGTGTACTGCGTGCAACTTAGATGATGCGCGCCGCTTCGACCAGGCGCACCACACGCCACGCCTTGGAGCGCGAGATGGGGCGGCCTTCCGCGATTTCGACGGTATCGCCTTCGTTGTATTGGTTCGATTCGTCATGCGCCTTGTACTTGGCCGAACGCATGATGATCTTGCCAAAGATGGGGTGCTTGACGCGGCGTTCGACCAGAACGACGACCGTCTTGTCCATCTTGTTGCTGACAACCTTGCCAACCAGCGTGCGCTGGCGCTTGGCAACCTGAGTGTTTTGAGTTTCGCTCATATTATTTCCCTGCCTTCTCGGTCAGCAAGGTACGCACGCGCGCGATGTCGCGGCGCACGTTGCGCAGCTGGCTGGTATTGGCAAGCTGCTGCGTGGCCTTCTGCATACGCAGACCGAATTGTGCCTTCAGCAGGCTCTCGAGCTCTTTGCCGAGCTCGGCGGCGTCTTTGGAACGGAGTTCGCTGGCTTTCATTTAGTACTCCTTAAGCACCGATATGACGCGCGACGAACGTGGTCGAGATCGGCAGCTTGGCAGCGGCCAGGCGGAACGCCTCGCGCGCCAGTTCTTCACTGACCCCTTCCATTTCGTAGAGCACCTTGCCCGGCTGGATCTCGGCGACCCAGTACTCAGGGTTGCCCTTGCCGTTACCCATACGGACTTCGGCCGGCTTTTGCGAGATCGGCTTGTCCGGGAAGATACGGATCCAGATACGGCCGCCACGCTTGATGTGACGGTTGATGGCACGACGAGCAGCTTCGATCTGGCGCGCGGTCAGGCGACCACGGCCGGTGGCCTTCAGGCCGAACTCGCCGAACGAAACGTGCGTGCCGCGCGAAGCCAGGCCCGTGTTCCGGCCCTTCTGCTCTTTGCGGTACTTCCTGCGAGAGGGTTGCAGCATGGTTATTCTCCTTCAGGCGCCGGAGCCGCGTCCGCCTTGCGGGGACCACGGCCACGACCACCCGGACGACCGGTACGGGCACCATCCGGACGATCGCCACGCGGGGCGCGACGCGGACGACGCTCTTCTTCACGCGGGGTGGCGGCTTCGGGAGGCAGCTCGCCATTGGCCAGCATGTCGCCCTTGTAGACCCACACCTTGATGCCAATCACACCGTAGGTGGTGTGGGCTTCCGAGGTGCCGTAGTCGATGTTCGCCTTCAGCGTGTGAAGCGGTACACGGCCTTCGCGGTACCATTCGGTGCGCGCGATTTCGATGCCGTTCAGACGGCCCGAGCTCATGATCTTGATGCCTTGGGCGCCCAGGCGCATGGCGTTCTGCATGGCGCGCTTCATCGCGCGGCGGAACATGATGCGCTTTTCGAGCTGCTGCGAGATCGAGTCGGCGATCAGCTGAGCGTCGGTTTCCGGCTTGCGGATTTCCTCGATGTTGACGTGCACGGGCACGCCCATCAGACGCTGCAGATCGGCCTTCAGGTTCTCGATGTCCTCGCCGCGCTTGCCGATCACCACACCCGGACGAGCCGAGTAAACGGTGATGCGGGCGTTCTTGGCGGGGCGCTCGATGATGACGCGACCAACGGAAGCGCTCTTCAGCTTCTTCTTCAGGTACTCGCGAACACGGATGTCTTCGGCCAGCATGGTGCCGAAAGCCTTGTCGTCGGCGAACCAACGCGAGGACCAATTACGGGTGACCGCGAGACGGAACCCAGTGGGGTGAATTTTCTGACCCATCGTGACTCCTTAAGCTCCGACCTTGACCGTGATATGGCAGGTCTGCTTCTCGATACGGTTGCCGCGGCCCTTGGCGCGAGCCGAGAAACGCTTCATCGATTGAGCCTTGTCCACATAAATGGTGGTGACCTTCAACTCGTCGATATCGGCGCCGTCGTTGTGCTCGGCGTTGGCGATAGCCGACTCGACAGCCTTCTTCAGGATGACGGCGGCCTTCTTGGGCGAGAAGGTGAGGATGTTCAGGGCTTGAGCCACCGACTTGCCGCGGATCAGGTCCGCAACCAGACGGGTCTTCTGGGCCGAGATGTGAACACCACGGATAATGGCAGTAGTTTCCATCGCTTACCTCTTCGACTTCTTGTCCGCGGCGTGACCCTTGAACGTACGGGTCAGCGCGAACTCGCCCAGCTTGTGACCGACCATGTTCTCGTTGATGTAAACGGGAACGTGCTGGCGGCCGTTGTGGACGGCAATCGTCAGGCCGATGAACTCCGGCAGGACCGTGGAACGACGCGACCAGGTTTTGATCGGCTTCTTGTCTTTGCCCGCGACAGCCGCATCCACCTTTTTGATCAGGTGCGCGTCGACAAACGGGCCTTTCTTGATCGAACGTGACATAGTGTTCGCCTCTTACTTGCGCTTGCGCCGTTGGACGATCATATTGTTCGTCCGCTTGTTGCGACGGGTCTTGAAGCCCTTCGCCGGGGTACCCCACGGGCTCACCGGTTCGCGAGCTTCGCCGGTACGGCCTTCACCACCGCCGTGCGGGTGATCGATCGGGTTCATGGCAACGCCACGAACCGTCGGACGAACACCACGCCAGCGCATGGCGCCGGCCTTGCCAATCTGGCGCAGGCTATGTTCTTCGTTGCCGACTTCACCGATGGTGGCGCGGCATTCGATGTGCACGCGGCGCACTTCGCCGGAGCGCAGGCGCACCTGGGCGTACGTGCCTTCACGGGCCATCAGGACGGCGGAAGCGCCGGCCGAACGGGCCATCTGGGCACCCTTGCCAGGGATCATTTCGATGCAGTGAATCGTCGTGCCCACCGGGATGTTGCGGATCGGCAGGGTGTTGCCGGCGCGGATCGGGGCTTCGATGCCCGAGATCAGCGTGGCGCCCACTTCCAGGCCGCGCGGCGCGATGATGTAGCGACGCTCGCCGTCGGCATAGCACAGCAGTGCGATATGCGCGGTACGGTTGGGGTCGTATTCCAGGCGCTCGACCTTGGCCGGGATGCCGTCCTTGTTGCGACGGAAGTCGACAACGCGGTAGTGCTGCTTGTGACCGCCGCCACGATGGCGAACCGTGATGTGGCCGTTGTTGTTACGGCCCGAGCCACGGGTCTTCTTCTCGAGCAGCGCAGCGTGAGGCGCGCCCTTGTGCAGCTTCGGGCTGACGACCTTCACCATGCCACGGCGGCCAGCCGAGGTCGGTTTGACTTTAACGAGGGCCATTTACTTCACCTCCGCAAAGTCGATTTCCTGGCCGTCCTTGAGCGCGACATAGGCCTTGCGCTCATTGCGACGACGGCCAACGAAGCGGCCAAAGCGCTTGACTTTGCCCTTACGGTTGAGGACCTGCACGGATTCGACCTGCACCTTGAACAGCAGTTCGACGGCAGCCTTGATTTCCGGCTTGGTAGCGTCAGCCACGACACGGAAAGCGACTTGCTGATTTTTCTCGGCAACGAAGGTGGCCTTTTCGGTCACGATCGGCGCCAGAATGACTTGCATCAAGCGTTCGGCATTCATCCCAGCATCTCCTCGAGTTGCGCGATGGCCGGCTTGGTGATCAGCACTTTCTTGTAGTGGATCAGCGACAACGGATCGGCATAGCGGGGCTCGACCACGGCAACGTGCGGCAGGTTGCGCGTGGCGAGATAAACATTCTCATCGACGTTGTCGGTGATGATCAGGACCGAATCCAGGCCCAGGCTCTTCAGCTTGGCGGCAGCCAGCTTGGTCTTGGGCGATTCGAGCGTGAACGTATCGACGACGGCGACGCGGTCTTCACGGGCCAACTGCGACAGAATCGAGCGGATCCCGGCGCGGTACATCTTCTTGTTGACCTTCTGGCTGAAGTTCTCTTCAGGCGAGTTCGGGAACGCGCGACCACCCCCACGCCACAGCGGCGACGAGGTCATACCGGCGCGAGCGCGACCGGTACCCTTCTGGCGCCAGGGCTTCTTGGTGGAGTGCTTGACTTCGGCACGGTCCTTCTGAGCGCGGTTGCCGCTGCGGGCATTGGCCTGGAAGGCCACCACGATCTGGTGAACCAGCGCTTCGTTGAAGTCGCGACCGAAGATGGTGTCGGGCGCGCTGAACGTAGCGGCCTGACCTTGGTCATTCAGGAGCTTGAGATCCATTTACTTACGCCCCCTTCTTGGCCGGCGCCTTGATAGCCGGACGCACGATGACATCACCGCCGGCGTGGCCCGGGACAGCGCCCTTGACCATCAGCAGGCCGCGTTCGGCATCGACGCGAACCACGTCGAGGTTTTGAACGGTACGGGTGACGTCACCCATATGGCCGGACATGCGCTTGCCGGGGAAAATACGGCCCGGATCCTGCGCCTGGCCGATCGAGCCGGGGACGCGGTGCGAGCGCGAGTTACCGTGCGAGGCGCGCTGCGAACCGAAGTTGTGGCGCTTGATCGTACCGGCGAAACCCTTACCGATGCTGGTGCCCGTGACGTCGACCTGCTGGCCGGCTTCGAACACGGATTCCACGGCGATGACCGCACCAGCCGCAAATTCGGCGGCGCGAGCGGGATCGAGGCGGAATTCCTTCAGGATGCTACCGGCTTCCGCGCCAGCCTTGGCGTAGTGACCGGCTTGCGGCTTGACCACGCGCGTGGCGCGGCGGGTGCCATAAGTCACTTGGATGGCGGCGTAGCCGTCAGATTCCAGGGACTTGACTTGGGTCACACGGTTGTTCGACACGTCCAGCACAGTCACAGGGATGGACTCGCCATCCTCCGTGAAAATACGGGTCATGCCGACCTTGCGACCCACCAGACCCAGCCGATGGGCGGCGGGCGTGGGCGTCGAATTCGACATTGTTTTCTCCATTCCCGACTGCGATTGGTCGGGGCTAATCAGGCGCAGGGTAACGGCCAGCGCCCTACAGGACTAAGTAAACCTGGAACGTCGCGCCAAACCCCGGCTGGCCGGTGGCCAGCTGGCGGCCTGTCGCGCGCCCATAGTTTCTCTCGCCACAAAATGGCAAGTCTCGCATATTAGCATGCTTTTTCCTGGCAACACAAGCACTTAGCCAGACAGGCCCGTACCGCGGACAAACTGTGGCGCCGGCGCCGCGGCATGGTTTACTCGCCAAAGCAAAATGGCCGCACTCCCGAGGGAATGCGGCCATTTTTCACGAGTCGCGCCACAGGGGCGCCAACCCGGACACGTCTTACTGCAACGCGATTTCGACGTCGACGCCAGCCGGCAGGTCCAGACGCATGAGCGCGTCAACGGTCTTGTCGGTGGGATCCACGATGTCCATCAGGCGCTGATGGGTACGGATCTCGAACTGGTCGCGCGACGTCTTGTTGACGTGGGGCGAACGCAGCACGTCGTAACGACGGATACGCGTGGGCAGCGGAACCGGACCGCGCACGACAGCGCCGGTACGCTTGGCGGTGTCGACAATTTCCGCCGCGGACTGATCGATCAGCTTGTAATCGAAAGCCTTCAGACGGATGCGGATCTTTTGGTTTTTCATGGCGTTTCCTAAAGAACGAAAAGCGAAGGCGGCGACTACCGCCCTCGCTGGTTGGGCACTGCTTTACTTGATGATCTTGGCGACGACGCCGGCGCCGACGGTGCGACCGCCTTCACGGATGGCGAAACGCAGACCTTCTTCCATGGCGATCGGGGCCAGCAGCTTGACGGTCATCGACACGTTGTC